>Ga0209060_10000331_pt1 | contig 98019 bp, 79 predicted proteins | sample Coa_R1_8_FD_187155 | JGI IMG/M metagenome (GOLD analysis project Ga0209060, IMG submission 187155) | Surface soil microbial communities from Centralia Pennsylvania, which are recovering from an underground coalmine fire - Coalmine... | ecosystem: Environmental > Terrestrial > Soil >... | reverse complement strand
GCCACGACCGTAAGGGAGTGTTTTTCGGGCGATCGGGCATCGCTTGCTTACGCGCGCGGCTCGCAACGAGCCACGACCGTAAGGGAGTGTTTTTCGGGCGATCGGACATCGCTTGCTTACGCGCGCGGCTCGCAACGAGCCACGACCGTAAGGGAGTGTTTTTCGGGCGATTGGGGCATCGCTTGCTTACGCGCGCGGCTCGCAACGAGCCACGACCGTGAGGGAGTGATTTTTCGGGCGATCGGGCATCGCTTGCTTACGCGCGCGGCTCGCAACGAGCCACGACCGTAAGGGAGTGTTTTTTCGGGCGATTGGGGCATCGCTTGCTTACGCGCGCGGCTCGCAACGAGCCACGACCGTAAGGGAGTGTTTTTCGGGCGATCGGACATCGCTTGCTTACGCGCGCGACTCGCAACGAGCCACGGCCGTAAGGGAGTGTTTTTCGGGCGATTGGGCATCGCTTGCTTACGCGCGCGGCTCGCAACGAGCCACGACCGTAAGGGAGTGTTTTTCGGGCGATCGGGCATCGCTTGCTTACGCGCGCGGCTCACAACGAGCCACGGCCGTAAGGGAATGTTTTTCGGGCGATTGGGGCATCGCTTGCTTACGCGCGCGGCTCGCAACGAGCCACGACCGTAAGGGAGTGTTTTTCGGGCGATCGGGCATCGCTTGCTTACGCGCGCGGCTCGCAACGAGCCACGACCATAAGGGAGTGTTTTTCGGGCGATCGGGCATCGCTTGCTTACGCGCGCGGCTCGCAACGAGCCACGACCGCAAGGGAGTGATTTTTCGGGCGATTGGGGCATCGCTTGCTTACGCGCGCGCCTGGCAACGAGCCACGACCGTAAGGGAGTGTTTTTCGGGCGATCGGGCATCGCTTGCTTACGCGCGCGGCTCACAACGAGCCACGACCGTAAGGGAGTGTTTTTCGGGCGATCGGGCATCGCTTGCTTACGCGCGCGGCTCACAACGAGCCACGACCGTGGGAGTGTTCTTGCCAAAATACGAGACCGCATTTCGGAAACGATGTACTACGCAGGCGTGACGGCTGCGGCCTGTGGCGTGAAGCTGAGATCTCCCGTGTCGGATGTCGCGTCGACGATCAGCGTCTGGCCATCGCGGATGGCGCCTTTTACCAGCAGGCGCCCCAGCGGGTTTTCGATTTTCTTCTGAATAGCACGCTTGAGCGGGCGCGCACCGTAGTGCGGGTCATAGCCGGTGCGCACCAGATTGGCGCGGGCGGCATCGGTGAGCGTCAAGCTAATGTGGCGATCCGACAGGCGCGCCCGGACGCGGCCCAGTTGAATTTCCACAATCTGCTTCAACTGCTCCTCGGTAAGCAAATGAAAGACGATGATCTCGTCGACGCGATTCAGGAATTCCGGCCGGAAGTGACGGCGCATATCTTCCAGCACAGAGTCTTTCATGCGCTCATAGCCCGCGGCGTCGCGGTCGGCGTGGCCGGAGGGCGTCCATTCCAGAATCCGCTGGCTGCCGACGTTGGACGTCATAATCACGATCACATTCTTGAAGTCGACCGTGCGGCCCTGACCGTCGGTCAACCTGCCGTCGTCCAACACCTGGAGCATCACGTTGAAGACATCGTGGTGCGCCTTTTCGATTTCATCGAAGAGCACGACGGCGTACGGTCTGCGCCGCACGGCTTCGGTCAACTGCCCGCCTTCTTCGTAACCGACATAGCCGGGGGGCGCGCCGACTAACCGCGCCACGGTGTGTTTTTCCTGATACTCGGACATATCGATCCGAATCATGGCGCGTTCGTCATCGAACAGAAACTCGGCGAGGGCGCGCGCCAGTTCGGTTTTCCCGACGCCGGTGGGGCCCAGGAAGATGAAGCTGCCGATGGGGCGATTGGGATCCTTCAGCCCGGATCGCGCGCGAATCACTGCTTCGGCGACGGCGGTCACCGCTTCGTCCTGCCCCACGACGCGCTGGTGTAGTTCCTCCTCGAGGTGCAGCAATTTCTGCATCTCGCCCTCTAACAGCTTGGTGACGGGCACTCCCGTCCACCGGCTGACGACTGCGGCGATATCCTCCTCGCCGACTTCTTCCTTGATGAGCGACGATTTGGATTGCTTCCTGGTCAGCTCGTCGGTCTCCGCCTGTAGCTGGCGTTCGAGGGTGGCGAGCTTGCCGTACTTCAGCTCAGCCGCACGATTGAGGTCGTACTGCCGTTCGGCCTGTTCGATCTCCACCTTGGTCTGCTCCACCTGCTCGCGGAGTTGGCGCTGCCGCTGCACGGCCTCTTTTTCGGCCTGCCAGCGAGCGGTGAGGGCGTCGGAATCGGCCTTCAGATCGGCCAGTTCCTTCTCCAGCTTGGCCAGACGTTCGCGTGAGGCAGCATCTTTCTCCTTGCGGAGCGCCTCCCGCTCAATCTCGAGCTGCATGAGGCGCCGCCGGGTTTCGTCCAGCTCGGCAGGCATAGAGTCAATCTCGGTGCGCAGACGAGCGGCGGCTTCATCTACCAGGTCGATGGCTTTGTCGGGCAGGAACCGGTCGGTGACGTATCGGTTGGAGAAGACGGCGGCGGCGACCAAGGCAGCGTCCTTGATGCGCACGCCGTGATGCACCTCGTAGCGTTCCTTCAGTCCGCGCAGGATCGAGATAGTGTCTTCGACGGAAGGCTGGTCGACGACCACCGGCTGGAAACGGCGCTCCAGGGCAGCGTCTTTCTCGATGTACTTACGATACTCGTCGAGGGTGGTGGCGCCGATGCAGTGCAGTTCGCCACGCGCCAGCATGGGCTTCAGCAGATTGCCCGCGTCCATGGAGCCTTCCGCCTTGCCTGCACCGACGACGGTGTGCAACTCGTCGATGAACAATACGATTTCGCCGGAGGACTCCTGCACCTCCTTAAGGACCGCCTTGAGGCGCTCTTCAAACTCGCCCCGAAACTTGGCGCCGGCGATCAGGGCACCCATATCCAGAGACACGATCCGCTTGTTCTTGAGGCCCTCGGGAACGTCGCCGCGAACAATGCGCTGGCCGAGTCCTTCGACGATGGCGGTCTTGCCGACCCCCGGTTCGCCGATCAGCACGGGATTATTCTTCGTGCGCCGCGAAAGCACCTGGATGACGCGCCGGATCTCTTCGTCGCGGCCGATCACGGGATCGAGCTTTCCCTGTTCGGCGAGTTTCGTCAGGTCGCGGCCGTAACGCTCGAGGGCTTCGTAGGTGGCCTCGGGATTCTGCGAGGTGACGCGCTGGTTGCCGCGCACTTCGCGAAGCGCTTTCATGAGGCGGTCCTGGGTGAGTCCGAACTCCTTCAAGAGGCGCCCGGTAGGTCCGTTGTCTTCAATGGCGGCGAGCAGGACGTGCTCTACCGAGATGTATTCGTCTTTGAGCTTGGCGGCTTCGTCCTCGGCGCGCGTCAGCAGACGGTTCAGGCGCGAGGCGATATAGATCTGGTCGGGTCCGGTGGTAGGGCCTGCGACCTTGGGAAGGCGGTCGAGTTCGGCCTCCAGGCGGTGTGCCAGCGGTTCCACCTGAATGCCGGCTTTGGTGAGAATGGACGGGGCCAGCCCGCCATCGCGTTCGAGCAGCGCGGAAAGCAGGTGTTCGACATCGATCTGTTGATGGCCGTAGCGGGTGGCCTTGCCCTGGGCGGAGCGCACCGCCTCTTGCAGCTTTTCCGTAAAGCGATTGATGTCCATACATCCAATATAGGAAGGGCTGGGCGCGGCGGCGGGCCGGTTTTGTGAGCCAGGCTACAAACGCGAAGGCTCAGCGCCGCTCCACTGGAGCTTCGAATCGGCGGTGAATTTGCGGAAGCTCCGGAACTGAATGCGATTGCGGTATTTAGTGCCGCCCTGGATCTCCGGATCCGGCGCCCGCTCAGTCATGCGGGTTTCGGCGCGAACTGGAACCAGGTAGCGATGCCCGGCGATCTCCGACCAATCGTAGTCGATGCTGACGAACGGGTCGGCGATCGGGAAGTCGTCCGGGCATTCGATCTCCGCAATCACACGCATCACCAGGTTCGTTTCGTCATCAACATAAACCATGCCATGGAAGCCGGCGAAGATCGAATGCGAGGCTGCCGCTAACTCCAGGCGGCTGTTGTGAGCGGCCACCCGGTAGGTGAAAACGGAGACTGCCTTGCGGCGGATACTCTCCGCGCCTTGCCACTCAAAGGATGCCTTGGCGAGCGGATCGAAGATCCAGCGCAGCATGCTGCCGAACTCCCCTTTGCTAATGGCGCCGTTGAGCGACTCGATGCGTTGCTTCGTGGCATGTTGATTGCGCGCCGTCAACTGATACGACTCCCTACGGTCGAAGTAGGTCACCTGCAGGGTGAGGTTATCCATGGCGGTCCAGTTCCCGTTGGCGTGCCAGTCGATGTCGCGGTGAATCAACTCGGTGCAGATCAGGTCGGGCAGCCACTTGGAGTAGTTGAGCGAAACCCGGCGGGTCTCTTCCAATAGCTGTGTCTGCCTGGTGGTCAGCACCTGGGCTGGGGCGCTGCCGAGGGCGATCGACAAAACGACCGAGTATGCTAGCGGTACCATGCGCACACGCTTCCTCTACATAGTACCGGATGGCAGCCAGAGCGCGGCCCGGTGCCAATATCGCGCACGTTTCGACACCTCTCTAAAACGTGAAAGCAGTGAGCTATCTCGAAGAGTTTGCCCGTCTTAACGCTCGCCCAGCCTCGGCGCTTCAGATCGGGGGCTTCCGCCCGACGAATAACATCTCCACGTCGAATTTCGGACGGAAGCCGCTGGCCCTAGCCGGCGAGAAGTGGCCCACCTGGAAGGGAAGCCCGCTACTCTTCGTTTGCCAGTTGAACCTCACCAAGGCTCCAGTAGTACCGGAGCTGCTGCAAGACATCAAGCTCATGACGTTTTTCGTGTCGCCGCAGGGGGGTCCGCTGCAAAGAGAGAACGGCAAAGACTGGCGACTGCGTGCGTACAAATCCCTGCTGAATCTGGTGCCGCTGGCGCCGCCGGACGGAGCGGGCCGCCTCGACCGGGGGTGTGAATGCCAATGGGAAGAATGCGTGGACTACCCGACTGCCGACGATCCGGAGATGCGGGTGCCGCAAGGATACGAACCGGCCGAGCTCGAACTGGAGAATTTGCGGAGGACGAAGATCGGCGGATATCCCAGCCACATTCAGTCGGAGCTTTGGTGGGATCTGCGGGCACATCCGGCGAATCCGCAGTTTTGCTGTCAGATCGACAGCGAGGAGAAAGTTGGACTACAGTGGGGCGACCGCGGGATGGTCTATCTCGGCAGAGGCACGGCGCCGGGCTGCTCAGACCGCTGGTTTCTAGACTGGCAGTGCTATTGACCCGTGCTACTTTCCGGTCCAGCAGGGAACCCGCTTGCCGAGGAATGCGCCGATGCCTTCCTGCGCGTCGGCCGCCAGCGCGTTCATCGACATGACCTCCTTGGCGTAGGCGTACGCCTTCGGCTGATCGAGATCGATCTGGGTGTAGAACGCCTGTTTACCGAGCGCGACCACCAGGGAGCTGGCTTCCGCGACCTTTCGCGCCAATTCGTATGCCGCTGACGAGAGTTCGGCAGCGGGAACGACGCTGTTGACGAGTCCCCAATCGGCGGCGGTTCGCGCATTCACCATCTCACCTGTCATCAGCATTTGCAATGCGCGCTTGCGGCCGATGGCGCGGGTCAAAGCCACCATTGGGGTAGTGCAGAACAGGCCGATCTTGACGCCGGGAGTGGCGAAGGCGGCTTCTTCGGCGGCGATGGCGAGATCGCAGGTGGCGACTAACTGGCATCCGGCGGCGGTGGCAATTCCCTGGACGGCGGCGATCACCGGCTGAGGGATGGACTGCAGCCTCGTCATCAGCTCGGTACAGACATCGAAGATCTGGCGATATTCATTGATGTCGCGCCCGGTCATCTCGCCGAGATCGTGGCCGGAGCAGAAGACCTTGCCTTCGGCGGCGAGAATCACGGCGCGGATCTCGCGATTGCGGGCGATCTCCTGGAGGCAGCAGATCAGCTCCTGCATCAACTCGAGCGAGAGCGCATTGCGGCGATGAGGACGGTTGAGCGTGACGGAGGCGATGGGCTGGTCAACGCTGACGAGGAGGTGTTCGAAGTTCATGATGGCGTTCCAGTGCCGCGTACGCGGGCACGCAGTTCGTTCTTGCGGATTTTGCCTGTGGAGGTGCGCGGCAGAGTCTGAAACTCCACGGCGCGCGGACATTTGAAATGCGCCATGCGTTCACGGGCCCAGGCGATCAGCTCTTCGGCGGTGAGGGACGCGCCGGGTTTCAGTCCCACGAATGCCTTTGGCACCTCGCCCCATTTTGGATCGGGCGCAGCGACAATAGCCACTTCGGCCACGGCGGGATGATCGGCGAGTACCTTCTCGACCTCGATGGACGAGATGTTTTCGCCGCCCGAAATGACGATGTCCTTCATGCGGTCGCGGAGTTCGATGTAGCCGTCGGGATGGCGCACGGCGAGATCGCCGGAGTGAAACCATCCGCCGGTGAAGGCCTCCTGGGTGGCTTTCGGATCGTCGTAATAGCCGAGCATGACGTTATTGCCACGCATGAGCACTTCGCCGATGGTCTGGCCGTCGGCAGGGACGTCGCACATTTCGCGATCGACGACGCGGAGATCGGTGCCGGCCACCAGATAGGCTACGCCCTGGCGGGCTTTGATCTGCGCGCGCTCGGTGGCGGACTTCTCGTCCCATTCGGGCTTCCAGGTGCAGATGGTGTGGGGGCCGTAAGTTTCGGTGAGGCCGTAGACGTGGGTGAGGTTCGCGCCGGTCTCTTCCGCCGCCCGAATGACGGCCGGGGGAGGGGGCGCACCCGCAGTGACGATCCGCAGGGGGCGCGCGAAGCGGATGCCGGCGGATTCGCAGTGCTGCGCCAGAGACGCCACGACCACGGGTGCGCCGCAGAGATGGGTGACTCCTTCGGACTCGATGAGACGCACGATTTCGCGGGGTTCGGGACGCGGCATGCAGACATGGCGGCCGCCGGCGGCGGTGACGGCCCACGGAAAGCACCAACCGTTGCAGTGGAACATGGGCAGCGTCCACAGATAAACGCTGCGGTGGTTCAGATCATGCTCGGTAAGCTCGCCGATGGCATTGGTCCAGGCGCCGCGATGGGTGTACATGACGCCTTTGGGAAAGCCCGTGGTGCCGCTGGTGTAGTTGATGGCAATGCAGGCATTCTCGTCGAGTGGGCCGCTGGGGGATGGCGGTTCCGCCCCGGCGCCAGTATGCAGAAACGCTTCGTAGTCGTCAATGCGGTGCTCGATGGGGACGGATTCGATCGAGGGGCGTAGTTGCGGGTCGACCAGCAGCGCCTTGGCGCCGCAGTGGCGCAGGATCCAGGCGAGTTCCTGCGGCTGCAGGCGCGTATTCAGCATCACCAGGACGGCGCCGATCTGCATGGGGGCGAAATGAGATTCGAGCGCCATCACGCCGTTGGGAGCGAGGACGGCGACGCGATCGCCTGGTCCGATTCCGAGCTTCGCAAGCGCTGCGGCGAGGCTGGCGACGCGGCTCTGGAACGCGGCATAAGTGAAGCGGCGCTCTCCATCCACGACGGCAATCGCTTCAGGGTAGACGAGCGCGCTGCGCGCCAGAAAATCGAGCGGAGTGAGCGGCGAAATCATGGAGGTACGACGCTGATTGTACTCCACCGGCCCACGCAACGTGCCAGGACGTAGATCAGTCGCTTACCGGTCGTCGCCTCCATAGCCTTTGGCATAGCCCAGGACGCGCAGCATATCCGGAACAGGCACCTTGCGGTCCTTCTTGGCAAGGCGCTGCGCTTCCAGGCAGGTCGTGGCTACGCCCGGCGGGATCGTTCCTCACGTGCAGGTATCAAAATATCGAGGTAGTCCGTGCGTCCGAAGTAGTGAAAGCTGCGAAAAGGTCGACCAAGTCGAGAGGGCAAGCACGAATGCGTGAGACACGTTCTCAAGATTGCAGAGTCTGCGGCATCTCCCTGTGAATTGCGTCCAAAACGCCATTCACAAACTGCACCGACTCCTCATTCGAGAATCGTCGTGCCAACTCCAGCGCCTCATCGATCGTGACCGCCGCCGGTGTGCCGCCGTAGAGCATTTCGTACACAGCCAGGCGCAGAATATTGCGATCCACCGCCGGCATCCGCTCCATTCTCCAATGCTCCGCATGCTTCGAAATCTGCGCGTCCACCGCTTCAATGTGCTCGACCGTACCGTGGACCAAATCCGCCACAAACTGCTCGCGTTCCGGATGCTCTTCCGAATACAGCGTGTCGTAGTACGCGTCGATAGTCTCGTCCACCGGCTGCCTGCGGGAATCCCACAGAAACAGGATCTGTAAGGCACGTTGGCGGGACCTGCGGCGTGAGGACATTATGTGGCCTGGCGGAGCGATCGCATGAGATTGGCCATCTCAATCGCGGTCATCGCGGCGTCGAATCCTTTATTGCCGCCCTTGGCTCCCGCGCGGTCGATGGCCTGCTCCAATGTATTGGTGGTGAGCACGCCGAAGGCCACAGGCACGCCCGTCTCCGCCGCTACGTGCGCCACGCCCTTCGCTGCTTCCGCCGCCACATAATCAAAGTGCGGAGTCTCACCGCGGATCACCGCGCTCAGACAAATGATGGCATCGTAACGATGCTGCCGGGCCACCTCGCCCGCCACCACTGGCACTTCCCAGGAACCCGGCACCTTGATCACGTCGATCAGGTCCGCATTCGCACCCGTGCGCACCAGGGCGTCCATGGCGCCGTTGTACAGACGATCCGTGATGAAGCTGTTAAACCGGCTCACCACGATAGCGAAACGAAGTCCTGCTGCGGATAACTGCCCTTCAAATACTCTTGCCATATTCTATTTCCCTGCGAACGCCGGCTTACGCTTTTCGAGAAAAGCCCGGGTGCCCTCACGCCGATCGTCTGTGGCCGCGCTCAAGCCGAAGGCGGTAGCCTCGAAACGCAGCCCGTCCTCGAGCCCCATGTTCAATCCCGCATCCACCGACTCCCGCACCAGGGCGAGCGCCAGCGGCGCGTTCGCCAGTACTTTGGCCAGCCATGACCGGCAATAAGTCAGCAATTCCGACTGCGGCACCACCGCATTGACCAGACCGATCCGATGAGCCTCGATTGCCGGTATCGGGTCGCCGGAGAGCAGCAGATCCAGCGCCCGTCCGCGCCCCACCAGCCGCGGCAGGCGCTGCGTGCCGCCGTATCCCGGAATGATCCCTAACTTCACCTCGGGCTGTCCGAGCTTTGCATTGTCCGAGGCGAAACGCACATCGCAGGCCATCGCGAGTTCCAGGCCGCCACCGAGCGCGAATCCGTTGACTGCCGCGACCGTGGGCTTCCCGATTGTCTCCAGCAGGCGAAACGTCTCCTGGCCGCGAATCGCATACTCGCGCGCTTCGAATGCCGAAAGGACTGCAAGCTCCTGAATATCGGCGCCGGCGACAAATGCCTTCTCGCCCGATCCCGTGACGATCGCCGCCTTGAGTGAGTTCTCGCGAGCGACCCGCTCGAAGGCGTCTTTCAATTCCATGACAAGCGCACCCGAAAGCGCATTGAGCTTGTCGGGACGATTCACCGTGATCAAGGCGATTCCATTTTCATCCGCCTCGAACAGGATGTGGCTGTAAGGCATTATCGATCAGTGTAGCACCTGACTCGCGCTGGGATTCCCCGCATTGCGGGTCTTGACTCGCTGTTTCTGAAGTGGTACAACTTGTACCATGACAAAACGTACCGCGCCGGGCGCCGCCGTGCGGGCTCCTCTCACCGAGTTGGAGAACCAGGTCATGCAGGCCGTCTGGAACGCCGGAACCTGCACCGTCGAGGCGGTCCATCAATCTGTCTCGCGGACTCGCGATTTGAAAGAGGTCACCGTCCGGACGCTGCTGCGCCGCCTCGAACAGAAGGGCTATCTCAAGCACAAAGAGACCGGGCGTGCGTATGTCTATCAGGCCGTGGAACCCGCGCGCAGCCTGGCCGCCCGCGCCGTCCGCCAGATTATCGACCGGTTCTGCCAGGGTTCGGTGGAAGAGTTGGTGAGCGGCATGGTGGATGCCAAAGTCCTCAGCAAAAGCGAAATGGAGCGGCTGGAAGAGTTTGTCCGCAGCCGCAAACCGGGAGGGAAATAATGCTACATCTATTCGTGGAATGCGCCGTCAGGTCGACGCTGATTGCGGCGGGAACAGCTTCCATCCTCGCCATTCTGCGCGTGAAATCGGCCGCGGCCCGTTATTCGGCGTGGAATTCCGTCATGACCTGGATGCTGCTGTTGCCCGTGGTCAGCGTTTGGGGTCTGAAGGCTCCTCTTCGAGTGCTGCCTCCCATCGAGGGAACGGTCGCGCAGTCAGTCGGCGGAACCAACGCGTCGGCAATCGGCGCCAAAGCGGCAATCTTACCCGATCTGTCGGCCACGGCCATCGCAAGCCTAAGCGCTTCCGCCAGCGGACTCTCTCCCGCGTCGAATTGGCCCGCTCTTCTGCTCGGCCTATACCTGACAACGGCTGGCGTGCTCCTGTCGCGCCTGGCAATCGGCACCTTCCGCGCGCACCGGTTGATCCGGACCGCTACACGTCGCGAAGGCCACCTCACCAGTTCGAGATGCCTTACGCCTGTGACCGTCGGATGGCTCCATCCCGTAGTCATCCTGCCCGAGATCTGGTGGAAATGGCCGCAGGAGCAACTCGACGCCGTGCTCGCCCACGAGCGTGCGCATGCCCGCCGCCGCGATCCGCTAGTCCAATGGTTCGCGCTGCTCAATCGCGCGATCTTCTGTTTTCATCCGCTCGCGTGGTATCTCGAGCGGCGCCTTTCGAGCCTCGCCGAAGAGGCTTGCGATGCTGCCGTCCTGGCACAAGGCCACGATCCCTACGTCTACTCCCGTTGTCTGCTCGATCAGGCGAAGGCGATGGTCCGCTCGGGCGCTCGAATCCGTGCCATCGGCATGGCCATGCCGGGCAGTCTGCTCGACAGTCGGCTCCGGCGGATTCTGGAAGACCGCCCCATCCCCCGGCTCTCGTGTGCGCAAAATCTTTGGGTTTCCGCCGTCTGCGCCACGGTGTCCGTCACCTTCGCATCAGCCGCTATCGAGCGTCAAACCCCGCCGCCTCCCGTCATTCACATGGCACCCCCGGCAGCGCCCACGTTGCCGGTGTCGCCCACGTCACTTCCTTCGCAAACCCAACCACCCAAGCCTGCGCGTCCCACGAGAATCGCGCAGGTGCAGGCCCCGCCTCAGACTCAGCAGGAACAGCCGACGAAGGAACAACCGCCCAAGGACCAGCGCCTCATCGCGATGTATTTTCATCTTGCCGACATGTCGGAAGTTTATCTGGCACGGGCAGTAACCGCGGCGCAGAAGTTCATCGGAACCCAGGCGCGCCCCCAGGATCAATTCGCCATCATGGCAGACGATGGCGTGTCATTCCGAGTGCTTCAGGATTTCACCGCAGACCCCGGTCTCTTGACGAGATCTCTTCACCAACTGACCGTGCCGGCGTCCAACACAGACGACGTCTCGAACGCCAACCGGCGGTCGCCGGCGCTTACGACCGCACTTCGAACTCTCGGCGCGCTTCCCCAAAAGAAAACTCTTCTGTTTTTCGCGTCAGGAGTTTCGAACGCCTCCGACACACCGGAGGAGTTGAAGGCGATGATTGATGCGGCCGTTCGCGCCAACGTCGCCATCTACCCGATCGACGTTCGAGGCGTGGTACCCGAGCCGCGATAATCTGAATGTGTGAACCCCGATCTCGTCGTTCTGTTCGAGCATCCCGAATGGCAGAAGCCGCTCTTCTCGGCACTCGAACGCCGCCGGCTCCGTTTCGATCGATTCGACCTGAAGCGGGCCGCCTTCGATCCAGACAGCGTTCCCGCGGCGGCGCTTTACTTTAATCAGGCCAGCCCCAGCGCCTACGTGCGAGGCAACACGCGCGCCGTGCCTCTCTGCCTTTCCCTCATGCGCTCGCTCGAACAGGCGGGCGCCCGTGTGCTCAACGGCTCGCGGGCCTTCTCCTTGGAATTGAGCAAGTCGGCGCAAGCGGCGCTCATGCAGCACCTCAACATCCCGCACCCCCGCACGCTCGCGTTCAACGACGTCGACGCCGCGCTCGAGCAGTGGGACGACCGCTGGCCCGCACTTGTGAAGCCCGAACAGGGCGGCAGTGGCGCGCGCATGTATCTCCTCAACTCCGCGGCAGAGCTCAGGCGTCTACTGCACGATCAGCCCAGCCTTTGGCTTCCCGACAATCTGCTGCTCCTGCAGGAGTATTTCGAAGTCGATCCTGCAAAAGGTATCGTCCGCATGGAGTTTCTCGGCGGAGAGTTGCTGTATGCGATGCGCGTGATCTCGCATGGCGCCTTCAATCTCTGCCCGTCGGAGGTCTGCAATCCCGCGGGCGGAGGCGGCCATTGCGAAGTGCCGGAATCGAAACCTCCCAAGCCCGTCGAGTTCCATCCGTATGCCGAGGTTCCCGCAGCCGCGGTGGAAGCCGGAAAAGCGCTGATGGCGGGCGGAGGACTGGACGTCGGCGGTATCGAATATCTCGAAGCTTCGGACGGACGGCTGATCTTCTACGACATCAACGCCAATTCCAACCTGCGCGCCCCCATTGCCCAGACCTTCGGCTTCGATCCCTTCGAGCGCGTCGTGGATTTTCTGGAATCGCACATTGCCAGGACCCGCACCGCTCACAAATAGTTCAGCCACCAATCGCGCCGCCGTTCCTTGAGCCTGCTGTACCACAGACAAACTGGATACAACGCCGCCACCAGCCCGATCCACAGCAGGTAGACGGCCCAAAGATCGTAGCCGTATCCGGGCGGGTACATGATAGCGGTGCCTCCCATTGAGGGCGCGGGCTCGAACAAGAAAGACGCCGTCCCGTATCGCCACCACGCGAACGGAATCGTCAGCAATCGTAACGCGCAGAAGTGCAGTATGAAATAGAACAGCGGAACGCGCCCGAACACGATCAGCGGATTCGTCCTCGAGAGCTTCACACCATCCAGCCATGCCAGCAGAAGCAGTGCCGGCCCGAGCGTCATCAGCAGAAAATCCAGCGACGGAGGATACTTCGTGCACTTGAGGAACGACAGCACCACCGTTCCCGGGATTTGCGCCGACCAGCGCTGCGGATCGCCATAAATGTTGATCCACCGGAGCACCAGGAACGCGATCGTCATCCCGCAACCCAGCCGGATCATCCATCGCCGCCGTTGCTCCACGTCCCAGGTCAGCACGGTCCCGAAGCAGAAGCCCGCGGACATCACCGCGATCCACGGCACCAGGGGATAGACCGCCCGCACCACCAGGCTGCCGAGATGAAACACGCCCGGCTGGTGCAGCACGTTCCACACACCGGCCGCGGCGCCGAAAGACGATGCCCGGACACCGTCGGCCAGATTGTGCAGCAGGATCACCGCGATACTCAGCACCGCCAACACCCGTACCGGCAGATGCGCCAGGAGCCCGAGCGCAATCATCGAACAGCCCAGTGCCCACAACACCACCAACAAGACCGGCCCGGACGTCAAGCTGAAGAACATCGCCAGCCGGAACACCGTGAACTCCAGCACGATCAGCCAGAGGCCGCGCTTCCAGAGAAAAGCGCCCAATTCTCGCGCCGTATGCCCGCGGCTCATCCAAAAGAACGCGCCAATGCCGGTGGTGAACATGAAGACGGGCGCGCATAAGTGAGTAATCCAGCGCGTGAAAAAGATAGCCGCGGTAGTGCGGCTCAAATCTTCCGGGCTGAAGGTCATCGCACCCGCGTGAAACGACTCGCGCAAATGATCGAGCGCCATGATGATCATGACCAGGCCGCGCAAGGCGTCCACGGACTGCACTCGGGACTTCGGAGCGTTCACAGCTTCATATTACCCGGGGATCGTGAACAGAAAACACGCACCACTTCCCGCTTGCGACTCCACCCAGATCCTGCCGCCGTGGCGCCTCACGATCTCGCGCGATATCGTGAGTCCCAAGCCAGGGCCTGGCGACTGCTGCCCTCGCAGACGTTCGAACGGTTCGAAGATGCGCTCCAGATAACCGGCTTCGATGCCCGGTCCGTTGTCGCGAACACTGAGCACCCACGCACCCGCCTGCTGGTCAGCGCCGATGTGGATCTTGGGCGGCGCTGCCTGCCGGTGCATCAGTACATTGCGTATCAACTGCTCGAAAAGCCGCCCGATCTGGTCAGGCTCGCATCGCAGGCGCGGCAAACTACCGTACGTCACGGAAGCGCCGGCATCGCGCAAGTCTTGCGCCAGTTTGGACAGTACCTTACGAAGCAACATTTCGGCGGAAATCACCACGAACGACGCAGGGTCGATTTGGCTCGCGATTGAATAGGCAGCCAACGCATCAGCCAGCGTGTCGATCCGCGCGGTGTCTGCCACAATCACGCTTGTGTACTGTGGGAAGTTGGCGGTCTGGCCAGTCTTGAGTCCCTTCGCGAGTAATTCCGCGTTTACGCGAATGGCGCGGAGCGACGCTCGCAGATCGTGGCTGAGGCGTAGCAAAAACTCTCCGCCCTCCAGCCTTTCACCGCTGGTTCGCGGTTGCGAATCCCCCTCGCCGCCCTGTTCGCCGATCGCCATCCTCTCAGGATAGGGCTTTTTACAGGTCGCGGCGCCGTCCTCAATGGTAGAGTTCCAGGAGTTGTTTGCGATCGTCCGCTGACATACCGGAGTGCTTCCGAATATCGCTCCGCGATGTAATCTGCCGCCGGTAACGCCCGAAATACTCGCCGATGTCGCCGCCATATTGGAAGCTGTACATGATGTCGGCGAAGCGGTCGGTATGCGGTAGCCCCAACGCGTGGCCGGTCTCATGCAGGCAGGTCAGGTAGACGATCGCGTCCCGCAACAACGCATCTTTGTCGCCCGACGGATCCGTCGAAGGCAACACGTACACTTCGGCGCCCCGCACTCCGTCCACCAGAATCGGACGCGCTTCCCCATACAACCCATCGCGCCCGCCCGTCCAGAGGATGCGGATGTGAGCCTTATCGCGATCGCTCGCTTTCTCGAATGTCAGATTGCCGGATGACGCCGCCTGCCATGCCTCAAGCGCCCATACGGCGAGTTCTGGATCCGCTGCGTGGCATCCGCTCGACGCGTCGGAGCATGGCGCCACCCAATACCGCAGCGTCGCGGCGGGCACAGTCGCGCACACCGCCAAAAGCACCAGCCCCGCTTTTGTCATTTCGACAGTGTATCGCCGCCGTCAGCCCAAATCCACGGCCATCATGTTGCGGCGGTCGCGCATATACAGCCGCGTACCGACCAGCGTGGGCGGGGACCACGAGATCGAGGTCATCAACTCCGCCTTGGCCGACACCACGAAAGCCTGCGGCGACGGATGCGCGATCATCAGGTTGCCGTCCCCATCCAATGTGATCAGTTTCTGGTCGGCCCAAACGAAGGTGGCCTTCGGAATACTCCGTTCCTGCCAGCGGATCTTCCCGGTGCGGAGTTCCACCGCCGTCAGAATCGCCACGCTCCCCTTTCCTCCGCTCGAGAAGTACAGAATGTCGTCAATCAGCATCGCGTTGCCGTGATGCAGGCGAAGCCGGTTGGACGACCATACTTCCTCCGCCGTAGTCTGTTGGCCCTTGCGGGTGAGGTGGATTACCTTGGCGCCCGCGTCATACTCAGCCGACACGAACAGAAGATTGCCCGGAGCCCATACCGGCGTGGAGATCGCGATCCCATAGCTCGCCTTGAATGGGATCTTCCATTGCAGGTCGCCGCTTTTCGGATTCACCCCGATCACCGATCCGTCCATCACCACAGCCACCTGGTCCATGCCATCCACATTGATCAGCAGCGGCGAGCAGTAGGCATTCGGAACATCGTTCTTGGCCCATACCACGCTGCCGTCCGATTGCTTGAACGACATCATCGACTTTCCTCGTGCGCCGACGGGAACCACGATCGTATCGCCGTACGCGAGCGGGCTTGAAGCGTAGCCATACAACGTGTGCGAACCCTTATATTCGTCCCACAATTGCTGCGTCCAGAGCATTTTGCCCGAGGTCTTATCGAGGCACTGCAGCCGGCCTTGCACTCCGGTCGCGTAGAGCCGGTCGCCGATGATTAGCGGCGTCGTGTACGGCCCGTTTCCCATTTCCTGCGCCGCATCGGAGCGGAATTGGATGGGCGTAGCGTGTTCCCAAAGCGTCTTGCCAGTTGCCGCGTCGCAGGCGAGAAGCACTTCCTCGTCGGACCGGCCGTACATCGTGTATAGGAAGTTTCCTTCCACTGCCGCCGACGAATACCCCTCTCCCAGCGGCCGTTTCCACACCACTCTCGGCCCGTCCTTCGGCCACTGATCCTTGATGCCCGTGGCCTCGGTCTGGAAATTGCGGTGAGGACCGCCCCATTGCGTCCACGGCACACCCGCCGGCAACTTGGCACCCGCTGCGCCCTTTGGCGGAATCGTCCGCGACGTGGTGGTTCCCGGTTTGGTGCCTTGCTTGGTGTTTTGCGCCAACACGGGCGCGCCCGCCGCCAGTTGTAACCAGGTCCGCCTTGTCATTTAGGGAGTAGACGGGGCTCCGGCGAAAATGTTCCCGACCCCGCGTTACATTTGGTGAGACATTTGCCCAACCCGCGACATTTGCAGCGAGGTGTCTCCGGGCGGTACCCTTTGCACATGGTTGGATACCGCTGGGTTCCTGCGCTTGCCGCTTTTGTCTGTATCTCCGGTTACGGTGCCGATTGGCCACAATGGCGCGGTCCCAATCGGGATGGGATTTCAACCGAAACCAGCCTGGTCGATTCTTGGCCCTCCGGAGGACCGCCGCTCGTCTGGAAAACCCAGGGGTTGGGCGAAGGCTACTCCTCCTTCGCCGTGGTCGGCGATCGCCTTTATACGCAAGGCCAGGAAGGTAAGGAGGAGTTTGTCGTCGCCATCGACGTCAAGACTGGCAAACAACTATGGAAAACTGCCAGCGGCCACGCCTTCCACGAACAGCGCGGCCACGGCCCGCGCGGCACTCCCACGGTAGACGGCGATCGCCTCTACGCCATGGCGGCCGACGGGACGCTGCTCTGCCTCGACGCCTCCACGGGCAAGAAGATCTGGGGCATGAACGTGGTCGATAAGTTCGGAGGCCGCGTCCCCACGTGGGGCATCAGCGAATCTCCATTGATCGACGGCGATCGTCTGATCGTCACGCCCGGCGGCCACAACGCCTCGGTCGTGGCTCTCGGCAAGGCCGAAGGCAATCTGCTCTGGAAATCGCAAAGCGACCCGGCGGGCTACTCCTCGCCCATGCCCTTCGATTCCGGCGGATCGCGCCAGGTGGTGGTCTTCACGGCGCGCGGCGCGCTGGGCCTTTCCATGCAGAACGGCGAACTCCAGTGGCGCTACGACAAAGTCGCCAACAATACCGCCAACATCGCCACGCCGATCGTACATGACGGCCATGTCTTTCTATCCTCCGACTATGGCACCGGATGCGCGCTGCTGGAGGTGAAGCCTAAAGCCTCCGAGGTTTATTTCAATCGCGACATGCGCAATCACTACAGCACTTCGGTCCTGATCGGCGACTACGTCTACGGCTTTTCCAGCGGCATCCTCACCGCGATGAAGTTCCTGACGGGCGAAGTCGCGTGGCGCAATCGCAGCGTCGGCAAAGGCTCCGTGACGTATGCCGAGGGCAACTTGTATGCCTTGAGCGAGAATGGAGTAGTCGGTTTGATCGCCGCGACGCCGCAAGGCTACAAAGAGAAGTCGCGATTCGAGATTCCATCCGGCAGCTATCCCACATGGACCCCGCCCGTCATTGCCAATGGCAGACTGTATCTCCGGGAACAGGACAATCTGTATTGCTTCAACATCAAGAAATGATCGAGACGCAGCTTCACCGCGGAGGCGCGAAGGCGCGGAGGCTAATGCGGAGAAAAAAATGGCACTGGCCGTTCTCCGCGCTTTCCTCCGCGTCTCCGCGCCTCCGCGGTGAGTTCTTACTGCCGCTCCTCCTGTTCACGACCCTTGCCGCCCAAACCGGTCCCACCCACACCGACTGGCCTTCATACGGCGGAACCCCTTCAGCCTGGCGCTACAGCGCGCTCGATCAGATCAACCGCGGCAACGTCTCTAAGCTCGCGCCCTCCTGGGTGTTCCAAACCGGCGACTACGAGAACGGCCTACAGGCCACGCCCATCGTCTCGGATGGCGTCCTCTACCTCTCCACCTCCAATGCATGGGTGTTCGCACTCGATGGCGCCAGCGGCAAGCTGCTCTGGGAGTATCATTTTCCGCTCTCCAAAACCATCCCGCTGTATGGCAAGCAGAACCGCGGAGTCGCCGTCGGGCATGGACTCGTCTTCCTCGGCACTGCCGACGATTACCTGGTGGCCCTCGACCAGCATACCGGCGACGAAGTCTGGCGCATCAACGTCGAGGATGTCCGCCAGTGCGGCTGCAACATCACGGGCGCCCCGCTCATCGTGAAGGACATGGTGATCGCCGGCGTCACCGGCGGAGATTCCGCCCATCGCGGCTATCTCACCGCTTTCGACGCGAAGACCGGCCGCATGCGCTGGCGCTTCTACACCATCCCCGGCCCCGGCGAGAAGGGCAACGACACCTGGCCCGGCGAAAGCTGGCGATTCGGCGGCGGCGCCACCTGGATGACCGGCTCGTTCGACCCCGATCTCAATCTTCTCTACTGGGGCGTGGGCAATGCTGCTGCCGATCTGAACCCCGCGCTGCGCCGCGGCGACAACCTGTACACCGATAGCGTCCTCGCCCTCGATCCGGATACCGGCAAACTCCAGTGGCATTACCAGGAGATCCCGCAAGACGTTTGGGATTTCGACGCCACCTACGAACTGATGCTCGTCGATCTTCCCGTGTCAGGCCGCACGCGCAAAACCATCGTCCACGTCACCAAGAGCGGCTTCACCTGGGTGCTCGACCGGACCAATGGCGAATTCCTCACCGCGTGGCCTTTCGTGAAGAATTACAACTGGGTCAGTGAAATCAACCGCAGCGGCAAGTTGCTCGGACGAAACCAGCCGGAAGCCGGCAAGGTCAAGCTGTTCTGCCCCAGCACCATCGGCGGCAAAAGCTGGAACCAGTCGGCATGGTCGCCGCGTACCGGATGGGTTTACGTCCCCGTACTCGAAATCTGCAGCGATCTGATTGTCCGCGACGAACAGCCGCAGGAAGGTCGCGGCTTCACCGGCGGCAACTGGGTCATGAAGCCGCCGCCCGGCGGCAAACAGGAAAGCTACCTCGCCGCGTTCGATCCCGTGACCGGCAAGCGCCAGTGGAGCGCGCCCACCGCCACCTGGCTGATGGCATCGGTACTCGCTACCGCCGGAGACCTGATTTTCAGCGGCGACCCCGAGGGCAACTTCTTCGCGCTTGACGCCCGCACCGGCGAGCGTCTCTGGAGTTTCTCCACTGGAGCCGGCCATCGCGGATCCTCGATCACCTATTCCATCGCCGGCCGCCAATACATTGCGACCCCCACGGGATGGGGCTCGCTGGTCGGGCAAGCGCATGCAGCTCTGTGGCCGGGTGCGGTTCCGCGCCCCGGGTCGGCGCTCTTCGTCTTCGCACTTCCGGAGGGGACGCGATGAGGCCCCTGCTCCTCCTGATCGCCGCCGTGACCGCAGCCCGCGCGCAGGACGCCGCTGTCGAGCGCGGCGCCCAACTCTATCGGACCAATTGCGCCGTTCCGTACTGTCACGGCCCGGACGGCGCCGCGGGGCGGGCGCCGCGTCTCATCGGCCACAGCTACAGCTTGAACGGCATGTTCAAAGTGATCTCGTGGGGCATCCCCGGGACGGGAATGCCGGAGTTCACTTCGCGATTAAAGACTCCCGAGATCAACGACCTGGTGGCCTTCGTGATGACGCTCCGAGGATCGCCCAGTGCTGCCGCGCCCGCACCCGCGGCGCCTCCGAAGGCGCTAACCCCCGAAGCCAAGGCGGGCCGCGCTCTTTTCTTCGATGCCGCGAGAACCGGAAACTGCGGAACCTGTCACGAACTCGATGGATGGGGCGTCGCCATCGGACCCGATCTTGCCACCATCAAAGATCTTCGCGACGTTCCTGTGAGGCATGTGGTGACGGCCCGGCCTACTGGCGGCGATGTGCCTTTTCCCGCGCTCGTAGCCGAACGGACCGATACGCGAATCCGCGTCTATGATCTGAGCGCGTCGATTCCCGTACTGCGAACATTTGCCCCCTCGCGCGTCGTCATCGAGCCATCCACCTCGTGGCGCCACGAGCAGATGATGCACGCCTATACCGCGAACGAACTGCAGACCATCGCCACCTATCTGCGCCTGCGCTGACGTGGCGCAAACACTCATGTTTGCAGCGTCGAGACTCATCTCGACGCTTTTCGGACCCTCTGCGAAGTCTGCCTTTCAGTCAGACTGCAAAGCGCTCCCGAAAAATCTCGACAGAAGTGTCGAGATGATGCACGCCTATACCGCGAACGAACTACAGACCATCGCCACTTATCTACGCCTGCGCTGACGTGGCGCAAACACTCATGTTTGCAGCGTCGAGACTCATCTCGACGCTTTTCGGACCCTCTGCGAAGTCTGCCTTTCAGTCAGACTGCAAAGCGCTCCCGAAAAATCTCGACAGAAGTGTCGAGACGACAAAGAGGAGTCCTTGCGCCACGTTACCTCAGCACCTGACTGTCACTACCACCAGACGATCCGTCCATGCCGAATCGTTCGCCGTAACTCGCGGTGCGACGCGCTCGTTCTTGCAACAAGTCGTATGCCCAGGAGAAGTCGTGATAGTAAGGCCGATTCACTCTCAGCCTTCCGTCGCCGCGTCCGCTCCTACCACTGCCGCTGCGTATGCCCGCTCTTTCACCTTCTCCGGCGCGAACACATACCAACCCGCCAGTGCCGCGGCGCCCAACGACATGGCTCCCATCCAAAAAGCCATGGTGTATCCGAACCTCGCGGCCACCGCGCCCGCGCCCAGGGAACTCACCCCCACGAATAGATCGAAGAACCCCGTCAGCACTCCCAGCGCGGACCCGCGGTCACTCGCCGACGCCCTGCGTACCACAGTCGACGCAATTGACGACCACGGAAACGACATACCCAATCCAAGCACTGCGCCCGCGGATACCGCCACAGCCGGCGAAGGCCCCGGCGCAAGCAGCAGCAAGCCGATCGTCATCAACCCCAGCCCGCCGTAAAAGGTGATGGCCGGACGGATCCGATCAGGAAGTCCGCCGAGGAAGAAGCGCGACAGCAGAATCACCGACGCATACGCCGTGTATGCCGCCGGCCCCGAGTTTCCGTGCCGCGCCAGGTGCAGAATCAGGAAACCTGCGACCACCGGATAGTGCACGTTCACAAAGCCCACCGCCAGCCCCGAGGCGATCAACCTGCCCGAAAGCCACGTCCGGTGCCCTTCGCGCGGCATCGGCTTGTACTCCTCCGCGACGCGCATCACGAGGCCGAACGCGATCAGCGAGGCCACTATCTGCATCGCCGCCGCGCGATCGAACGACCCGAGCCACTGCCCCACCAGCGGCCCCGCCGCCGTGCCGCCCCAGATGCCGCAACTCACATAGCCCAGCGCCTGCCCGCTGCGCTTCACTCCCGCGGTTTCCACCGCCCACGCCGCTGCTCCGGTGTACAGGAATGCCTCCCCAAATCCTTGCAGCATCCGGCCCAGATAGATCCCCGGCAATCCGAATGGCAGCAAGCACGCGCTCCCTGCGAGTGCGCAACTCAGTAAGCCCGCCAGAAAGGAAACCTTGCGGCCGCGGCGATCCGCCAGCGGACCCGAGAGAAATCGCGCTGCCAGCGACACAAACGAGAAGATACCGATTGCCAATCCCACCGTCTGGTCCGAGCCGCCCAGGTCGTGACGGACGTGTGGCCCGAGCACGGGGAGCACGGTCCCCTCGCCGAGAAACCCCAAAAATGTGGCTGCAATCAGCACCCAGAAACGGGTGCCGAACCCAGTCGGAAATAACCCCATTTCCTTCAATTGTAACGGGTGACACGCGGTCATGAAGGGCGGGTCCCCTAACGACTCCTCCATTGCCGCGTCTCACTTCCATGCAGCGCCGTCAATTTCTTCGCGATGTCCTCGCCTCCCCCATGATTGCGGCCGCTTGGAAGCAAGGGCCTCCGCCATCTTTTGAATCGGAGATTCTCGAGTGGATGAGTGTCGCTCCGGTTCCCGGCGCTATCATCGGCGTGGTGCGAAACGGCGCGCAGCCGTGGTTCCGCCCGCTCGGCGTGCGCAACGTCGAGACGAAAGAGCCCGTCAAGCTCGACACCATCTTCCAGGCGGCCAGCCTCAGCAAACAGATCACCGCCTACGCCGCATTCGCCCTTCGCGAATCCGGCAAGCTCGATTTCGATCGCACCCTGGTCTCCTATGTCGATGACTTGACCGTCGAGCGAGCACGCAAAGTGACCATCCGCCAAGTCCTGAGCCATAGCTCCGGGTTTCCCAACTGGCGCTTCGAAGCCGGCAAACCGCTCACTCCCGAATTCGAGCCGGGCGCTAAATTTCAGTACTCCGGTGAAGGCTTCTTCTACCTGCAGCGCATCCTGGAACAAGTCACCGGAATGGGCTTCTGCGAGGTCATCGACAAGCTGGTCTTCCAGCCGCTCGGAATGACGTCCAGTTCGATGATCTGGAAGCCCGAATTGGCCAGCCGGTACGCCCTCCCCTACGATCGCCGGGGCGAACTGCGCGCCAATTGGGACCAGGCCGCGCGTCACATGCACGAGCGAGCCACGCAGAAAGGGCAGCCCGTCACAACGTGGCGCTTTTCCGATTACGAATCGGCTGCGCGCGATGCGGGCGTCCCTGCTCTACCCAACAACCTGCTGCCCAACGCGGCGGCCAGCCTGGTGACCACCGCTCCGGACTATGCACGCTTCGTAACCTCCGCTCTGCGCAATCCCGCCATCCATCAGGAACAGATTCGCATTCGCCCCATGCTCGGCTGGGGCCTGGGATGGGGTATCGAACGCACCGCCGGCAAGGAATATGTCTGGCAGTGGGGAGACAACGGCGGATACAAGAACTTCGTCCTCGCCGAGCCGGCAACCGGCGACGCCATCTTCGTCTTCACCAACGGCGATTCGGGAGCGCGCATCTACGATCGCATCCTGACACATGCCACCGGCCACGACCACCCCGCCCTCTTCTGGGTCTGACATTAACCAAAGCGGACCTGTCATTGCCGCGTGACGAAGGATAGTTTGGTAGATCGTTGCGTGTATGCGGCCTCGTGTGCTGCGAAGACCGCTCGTTGCGACGCGCGTTAGCAAGCGTCTGGCGATCTGTCGGCGGACTTCTCATGCTATGGTCTAAAACATGTCGCACGAACAGGTGATCGCAGACGGGATGTCTCTTGGAGTAATCGGTGCAGGCGTGATGGGCCAGACGCTGTTGCGCGGCCTCCTCGCGACTGGTGTCGTTCCCAAAGATCGCTTGTGGGCCGGCGAAAAGAACGCCACCGCCTGCGAAATCACCAGTCAGACGTTGGGTGTCACCGTCACCAGCGATTATCACGAACGTGTACCGACGGCCGACTTGATCCTGGTCTGTGTGAAGCCTCTGGACGCTGCCTCGGTAATGAATACGCTGGTGCACTCTGGTCTGCGGCCGGAGACTCTCATCATCTCGATCCTTGCCGGCGTTTCCACGGAGAAGCTGGAGTCCCTGCTGGGGACCCAGAATCCGGTGGTGCGCGCCATGCCCAACACGCCTGCCGTCGTAGGGGAAGGCATGACGGTCGTCTGCGGCGGCAGGAATGCTCGCGGCCACGACCTGGCACGCGCCCGTCAGATCTTCGAAGGCGTTGGCAAGTGCCTGGCGCTCGACGAGTCTCACTTCAACGCCGTCACCGCCCTGAGCGCCAGTGGACCGGCCTACCAATACCTCATCATGGAAGCGCTGGCAGATGCCGGTGTGCGCGTGGGTCTGCCTCGCCAGCTCGCCCTCACCCTGGTCGCACAGACCGCATTGGGAGCGGCGAAAATGGTGCTCACCAGTGGACGCCATCCGGCTGCTCTGCGCGATGATGTCACAACTCCCGCCGGGTGCACCATTGCGGGGTTGCTAATCCTGGAAGACGGGCGGGTACGCTCCGTGCTCGCACGTGCCGTCGAAGAAGCCACTAAGACCGCCGCCCATTTAGGAATGCCGGTGAAGTTATGAGAATCATGCTGTGTGCCAGCGCTCTTTGCTGGCTCGCTACCACACTTGCCGCTCAACAGTCAGTTCCCGCCGATGAGCTGACCGTACACGTTCTACCGTATGCTCCGCTTTCCACTCGCACGCCGGCGGATCTCCTGGAAGTCCCGGTGGTGGTCCGCGACGCGAAAGGCGCGGTGATTGCCGGCCTCACCCGCCAGGATTTCGAAATCCGCGACTCCGGGCAAAAGCGCGAAATCGCTACCTTCTCCAGCGAAAGCCTCACGCTTCCCGCCGCATCCGGATCCGGCGCCGGTCCGGGTCCTCTGGGGAACCCGCTTCCTTTTCCAGGCGCCGTGCTGAACACCGACCTGCCCACTCGATTCATCGCGCTGGTGTTCGACGACTTGAACACCGACGCTGCCGGTCTCACTCGCGTTAAGGCCGCCGCGGCGAAGTTCGTTTCGTCATTTCTATCGCCCGGCGACGCCGTCGGGATCTTTACCACCTCACGGGCAGGGATCGTGATGTTCACTGCCGACCTGGAGAAGCTGACTTCCTCTATCGCGTCTGTATCGCCCAATGCCAGGCACTCCGGCGAAGACGCCCGTTTGAATGCGGACGATACCCTAGTGTCGATCGGCCGCGTGGTCGCGACGATGAGCAGAATGCCGGGCCGGCACGTCGTCATCCTGGCATCTTCCGGCTTCTCTTCCGCGCAAGAGGAATCTCGCCTGGAGGCGGTCACCAGCAGTGCTTTGCATAGCCGAATCGTCATCAACACGTTGAACGCCAGCGAGGCGGCTGAATCCGGAGACGCCTTGGCGATCCTCGCATCGGCAACCGGGGGAGAATACGTCCCCCACAGCAGCGATCTTTCTGCCGGCCTCCATCGCCTCGAGGCCGTGCCTGACGTGATCTACATCCTCGGACTTCCCGCGGCCGGCGATGGAAAGTATCATTCGCTCGAAGTCCGGCTGGCGAAGGGACATCGCGGAATCGTGCAGGCCCTGATCGGGTATCGCGCGCCTTCCGAAAGGCCGGACCAGGCGGAACAGGAGGGGCGCGATCGCGTACTGCTGGGCACGGACTCGCCGTCCGATGTAGCGGCCGAAATCCAGGCGGAGCCCGATGATTCGGAGAGCGGCCTCGATGGCGGTGTACAAGCCTCCATCGATGTGACCCGGCTCCATTTCGAGAAGGAACAGGATCGCCGCAAGCAGAAGGTGCGGGTGATCGCGGCTCTGTTCGACAAGCAGGCCAATTTTGTCACCGGCAGACAAGCCGAAGCGGAGATGGCACTGAAAGATGCCAGCTTCGAGTCCCTCGCGTCGCAAGGTCTCACGATTTCGTTATCGCTGCACGCCCCGCCCGGCTTCTACAATCTCCGCGTATTGGTGCAGGAAGCGACGTCCGAAAAGATGACTGCGGTCACACGTGCAATTACGATTCAGTAGTGGCGGGAGCGCCTGAGTTTGACGGCCTACCGTATCGCCTCCTGTGCTTTCACCAACTGCGCGTGCTTTTCACGCTCCGCCTGCGCGGCCTCGTGCTTCCCAATGCGATCGTAATCGCGAGCCAGACGATAGTGCCCCGCCGGATCCCCGGGCGCCAGCTTCACCGCCTGTTCGAACGCCGCAACCGCGTCCGTAAAGCGCTGCAAGCGGTCCAACACCGTGCCCATTTCGAAATACGCCGACGCGTCGCCGCCATTCAGCGACATGGACTTCTCCAGCAGCCGCAACGACTCGTCCGCCGGGAGCGACTGTGCATTCAGCGCTTTCGCGTGCCACAAATACCCTTCCGCACTGGTCGGATGAGCGGCCTCATACGCCGCGAATTTCTCAGTGACCTGTGGCAGGCGATTGGGGATCTCGTCCAGAATCTTGCCGAGGAACGAATATGGCTGCTCAATTTCGGGCGCTATCGCAATGGTGCGGAGAAAGGCGTCCGCCGCCTCATCGAAGCGGCGCAAGCCGTAGTAGCTCACGCCCAGCGCCAATTCGAGTTGCGCGCTTCCGGGCAGCCGCCCCACGGCTTCTTTCAGAATCGTCGCGGCTTCTCCGAATTTCTGCTGGTCCAGCAGCGGACGGGTCGCCTGAAAATACAGATCGATGGCGCGCTCGCGAGCCGCGCTCTTCTCCGGCGCCTTGGAAGAATATTTCGCCGCCGCCTGGGCAGCCTTCAACGTCTGTGACGTCTCGGAGTAGTAGATGACCAAACTGTCGAGAACCGCCGGATCCTCGGGTGCCAGCGCCGCGGCCTTGCTGGCTGCGGCTTCCGCATCGTCATTCCGATGCAGCCGCCAATAAGTTTGCGACAGCGCTACCCAAACCCGCCCGTCGCGCGGTGCCAGAGTGCGCGCGGCCTCGAGATTGGTCTGCGCCGCCTGAAGATCGCCGCGTTGCAGCGCGATCAGTCCAGCACGAAAGGGATCCTGGTACGGAGGAGACGCCGCCACCAGGAGCAGCAGGAGAGCCAGCACGCGGCCTACTTCGCGCTCATAAGCTTCTCGAGGCGCCCCAGCTCGTTCCTGACCTGCGCCACATCGGGCGCGTCGGGCGCGAGTTTCACGAAGGCCGTCAGCTCCGCCGCCGCGCCTGCATAATCCTGCTTCTCGACCAGCACCATCCCCAGTAGATAGTCCGATCGCGGATTGGCATGCCGCGTGTCGAGCTTGACGGCCGCGCGCGCGCTCCGCTCCGCGGCGTCATACTTCTTGAGGTTGTAGTTGGCTACCGCGTCTGCATACCAGGCTTGCGGAAAGTCCACCGGATCGAGTTCCAGGGCGCGATCGAGATACTTTCCCGCTTCTTCCCACTTTGCATCCCGCGCCGCCAGCAGTCCCAGCTCCAGGTACGGTGCCACGAGCTGAGGGTCCGACTCCATTGCTTTGTGCAGCGCTTCTCGAGCCGGCTCGATCGATTGTTGGTCCAGTCGCAACTTGCCCAGATTCACCCACGCGTCGGCATAGCTCGGGTACACAGCGACCGCCTTTTCGAAATCCTTGACTGCGTCCGCCTGCTTATTTTTGAGTAGCGACTGAAGTCCATGTTCGTAAGCCTTCTTCGCCTCCTTCGGCGCCTTCATCGAGGTCATGCTGATCGACGATCCCGACACTCCAGCGAGGCGGTGCAGCACGATCACGCCAACATCCGGGTTGTCGGCAGCGCGGCGATTGAACAAATTGATCGTATCGGAGTTGAAGCCCGCCACATACGCGCGCAGTTCACAATTCATCATGCGGCTGCCGAACGGGTCGGTCGCCAGTGCGCTTCCGCCGCCCGCGGATTGCGCGCTCCCGAATCCGCCGCCCGATCCGCGCCCCGGCCCCGGTCCCGAGCCGGCGTCGGCAGCATCCGCCATCACAATGTTCCGATCGCCCCATTGAAAGTTGAAGTGGCCTTTCGGATCGGTATAGGCGACGGTCTTGGAGATGCCGCTGCACACTCGCTGGATGGTGATGTTCTCCGGGAGCGCCGAGCCATCCTCGATGGCGACTCGGCCCGAGATATAGATCGGACGAGACAGATCGGGTCCGCGAGCTCCGCCTCCCGAGCCGAGAGTGGGATTGGCTTGTACGCTGGTCTGTCCGCCGTTCCCCGTAGTAGGAGTCGTCCCACCCATTCCCCCTGTTTGGCCCGCGAGCTGTCCTGCCGCAATCACCCCAAGGAGAAGTAACACATTGCAATTCTTCATCTTCGCGGTCTCCCGGCCCGATCTTGCCCCTATTATGTCAGAATTCCCCACAAATCCGCCGTTTCGGCGATTTCTAAGCAAGGGCGAGAATCTTGTCCACTGCCGCCGCCACCTGCCTCAACTGGTCCGGACGCGCGCCATCGTACCCGATCTCCGCCGAAACGAACCCCTGGTACCCGATCTTCGTCAGCGCATCCATCACCGCCTTCCAATTCACATCCCCTTCCAGCAGATCCGCAAAACGTCCCGACTCGCCCCGCGTACTCAGCTTGAAATCCTTCAGGTGAATGCGCTTGATGCGTGGACCCAGCGTCAGAATCCAGTCCTCCGGATAGCCGTACTGCATCACGTTGCCGGTATCGAAATGGGCGCCCACCCACGCACTGTGAAACTGATCGAGAAACGCACGCATCTCCAGCGGACTGAGCAGGAACTTATTCCACACGTTCTCCGGATTCAGCAGCACTTTGCCCCGCTCGCCGTCGGGCGCGACCTTCGCCAACTCCGCCGTAAACCGATCCCACGTATCCTGCGACCCGACCTCGAGTTTCGGACCACTCCCCAGCCGCACCGCATACAGCAGCAAGGCGCCGCAGTTCAGATCCCCAGCGATGGAGATCGCACGGCGAATCGCCTCGACGCCGCGCGCCCGCACAGCAGGTTCCGCCGCGTTCAGCGGATTCTGGTGCAGCGCGTCCGACACCCATAGCGTCGCAATCTGAATCCCTGCCTTATGCGCCGCATCGCCCAGGCGCCGTGCGTCGTCATGGCTGACGTCGAGCGGCAGATCGGGACCGATCGCCAATTCCATCGCGTCGAATCCGGCGGACTTTGCGCGCGCGAAGCACTCCGCGCGCGGCATCTCCTTGGGGAAGATGACCGAGCAGATTCCTTTCACCAGGTGTGGGCGCGATTGCGCGGCCAGCGCCGCCGCGGCGAGGGGCAGTCCCAGCACCTCGCGTCGATCGAGGGACCTCATACCTCCACCCCCAAATCGCTCCAAGTCACTACCTTCTCCTGCACCATCGCCCGATGCCCCAGGATTGCGGTAAGCGCGGCCGTCGCGCCGATCGTCACGTCCACCGGCGGCGGCGTCCCCTTGGCGATCGAGTCGTAGAACGCCCGGATGTGAGCATATTGATCTTCCTGCACCTTCGGCGACACCACCACCGGCGGAGCGCCGCTCCCCGGCGAATACATGGTGCCCGCCATCAGATCGATCGCGCCTTTTGAGCCGTATACATACACATACTGTCCGCCGTTCGGCATCGACGCGGGATGAAACACATTCTGCGTGAACGACAGCTTCACGCCCTTCGGATAGTCGTACGTGAGCGAGCCGCAATCGAAGATCGTGCGCCCCGGCGGATCGTTCTTGTAGAGCTGAATCGCGCCGAACCCCGCGGCCCGCAACGGGTGCGCGCCGATCACCCAGTTGCACAGATCGAGATTGTGCACCGACTGCTCCACGAGGTACCCGCCCGATTTCGTCACGTCGAAATACCAGTCGCCCGAGGTCCCATCGTGCGGAAGGTCGGCCGTGGCGTGTCGCTGCGCTTTCACCATCAGAACGTCGCCAATCAGCCCGTCCTGAATCTTCCGAACCACGTCGGAGAGTTGCTTCTGCGAACGCAACTGTTGTCCCGCCACGAATACCTGATGCGATCCGCGCGCGGTTTGCAGCAGGGCGCGAATCTGTTCCGGAGTCACGCCCAGAGGCTTTTCGCAATAGACGTGCTTGCCCGCCTGAATGGCAGCGATGGCCATTTCGGAGTGGAGATAAGGCGGAGTCGCGATGAAAACGGCGTCCACATCTTTGCGATCGATTAATTTCCGCCAATCGGTTTCGGTGGCCGGACGGTCGCGGGCCGCCGCGGTTGCCGCTTTGTCGAGACGGTCGGGCTTGATGTCACAGACCGCCGCCACTTTCGCGTCGGGCTGCTGGAGCACGCCCTGGAGGAGAAAGGATCCGCGATTCCCCGTACCGATCATCGCGGTGCCGATCGGTCTTTCGGCTTGGTATGCCTGCGCGGCCATGGCCGAGCCGAGAAGAAAGACTCTGCGATCTAGCTTCATGGCTACCCCCGCAACAGTCTATCAGCGGGCGTCGCGCATTGCCTCATGGATATACTGAATGCGGAGGGGAAGTCAATGAAGCTCTTGGGTAGCGTTCTCCTCTTCGCGGCCGTTTCGCTCGCTCAGACGTGTTCCTCATTACCGTCCCGTCGAGCCCTTCAGGCCGCGGCTTCTGCGGCAGCAGCGCATATATTCTGGTCCGAGTCGGTTGGCCTTCTGGAAAGCGGCGATACGCACGCCGCCTTTGCTGCATTCTCTGTGACGGACCCTGCCCAGTTAGACCGTCAACTCCGTGGAGTCCGTGTCGATCTGGCGATCCCTCACTGGAACGGCGTCGTCTACGTCGATGAGTCTGAAGTTGAGGCATTGAAGAAGCGTGCAGATTGGCTTGCGAAGATGGCCAAAATGTATCCTCACGTGACCGACACGTTCGCAATAGGCGGTGCAGCGGATGACCCGGTGTGTCCGTTTTATTTCAGCTACAACCGCACGGAGAGCTATCCAATTTTGCACGTGCGCGGTCCGGAATTGCCGCAGCGTTTACAGTTCACGAACGCCGCCCCATCGGAACTCAGCGCGATCTTCGCCCGCGCAGCGAAAGCGCTGAATCGGCACTGAGACGCTCCCGCTCGCAATTTGCAATGCACTCGACGGCCTAAGTGGCCGTCCTCGGCTGTCGGAGGATCGTCTCAGAAGAGATCGCAATCGGAGCGTCGAGTTTGTAGGCCTCGATACGGTCGACACCTGCATCGCCCAGGCGTCTTCCGGCGTCCAGTCAGATTGACGCCACGCCCGGTATTCCCGCGCCCACACCTGCGAAGCGGTTCTCTGTCGAGCATGTCGGCTGGCTTCGTATGGAGGTGCGCCGCACTTTCGGGAATTGTACCAGTTTCAATTCGGCAATCCACCAGACGCCAACCAAAGAGAGCATTACTTGCACCGGGAACGTTCCCGCAAACTGATATCAGGACTATGCCTCAAAAACTCACGCTTCCATTAGCCCTGATCGCGGCCCCATTTCTATTTGCCGCGGATAAGCCGGCAAGTTCCCTCACGCCCGACCAAATGCAGTCCGCCTACAATGTCGCGGTGAAGCAGATTGCCGGGATGGTGAAAAATCCAAAGCAAACCGGCGTCGAACCGATCGACCAGGCAACCTTCTCCACCGGCTCGCGCGAGTCGATTGACGTTCGCTTGAACACGAACTCCCCAAAAGCGGACGGGACCAGGTCGCAGCAGGGGTGGGTCTGCCGCGTATGGCCTCTGCGGGATGATGGGAAATCCCCAGCTTCCTGCTACCCGTTCAGCACACGTCCCCCGAAAGACTCTGCCCATTGGTCGCCGCCCCTGAAGCCCGCCGGCAGCCCTCCGCCACAGGAAGGCACGCCCGCGCCGGCCACCACGGCCGCGATAACGGATGCAGCAGTGCCGCCGCCGCCTGTAGTGACGATGATGTCCATTAACGTGACGTCAGACCCGAAGGAAGCTTTTGTCATGGTGGACAATTATCCCGCGGGCCAGACGCCGGTGGATGTGAAGCTTGCCAAAGGTGAATACACGTTGAAGGTATTCAAAGAGGGTTTCAAGCCGTGGTCGCAAAAGGTCTCGGTAGAGCAGGGTAAGGATCAGACGGTTGACGTTTCCCTGGTTACCGCGCCGACGGCTCCTCGCCCGGCCGCACCGGCTGCTCCTGCGCCGGCCACACGGCCCCGGCCGGCGACAACAGTGCCCACAGATTCTACGGTAGTTCGGCTGCCCTCCGCGAAATAGACCCTCGAAATCTTGGTGCGGAGGCGTTCGGAGCGTCTCCGCTGCCTCTTCCTCGTAATCCCCAGCACAATCCCTAAGGGATATTCCTGAAAGTACGGATTGCCCCTCGCGATGCTCCCGGTTACTATCTAGTACGTATATAACTTGCCGCTACCCAAAGAAAGCGCTATGGAGGCTTTTCGTCAGGCGATTCTGAGGGTCAGGGTAAACGTTAACGGGGGAACATGCCTCTTACCAATCTGCATCTTTCTGACAAGCGCGCCGCGTACGGCCTCCTGCTCGTAACCTTGGCGATACTCGTCGTGGGCTGGCCAGCGTCTGCGCAAAACCCGGCAGCCACCGTCGCCGTGGACGCCCAAGCCAATCGCCACCCGATCAGCCCCAACATCTACGGAGTCGCCTTTGCCTCGACCGGCGACGTGATGGCCCTGCACGCCCCGCTCAATCGATACGGGGGCAACTCTGCCACCCGCTACAACTGGCAGCTCAATGCCGACAATCGCGGCAACGACTGGTATTTCGAGACCTATCCCGACACCAGCTCCGCTCCCGGCTTCCGAGGCGACGACTTCATCACCACGACACGCGCCGCCGCCGTTGGAGCACAGCCGCTTCTCACCATCCCGATGATCAACTATCTCGGAAGCCTGGGCGCCAACCGCTCCAGCCTGCGCTCGTTTTCCATTGCCAAATACGGCCCGCAGACCGGATCCGACCCCTACAACTCCGACGCCGGCAACGGCATCAGCACTGCTTCCGGCAATCCGTTTATCAAAGGGAACAATCCGCTGGACGCCAACGTCGCCAATAGCCCTTCCTTTCAGATGGGCTGGGTGCAGCACCTCATCAGCACCTGGGGCACGGCGGCAAACGGCGGGCTCCAGTATTACATCATGGACAACGAGCCCTCCATCTGGCACGGCACCCACCGCGATGTCCATCCCACTGGGGAAACCTACAGCGAACTCTACAACGACTTCGTTAACTATGCGGGAGGCATCCGCAACCTGGATCCCAACGCCATGATTGTCGGACCTGAGGAGTGGGGCTGGCTGGGACTCTTCTACAGCGGGCTTGACCAGCAGAATGGCGCGGGCGGCGCGAATTCCGACTACAACACCCACGCGAAGATGTATCACTACCCGTGGCTGCTCCAGCAGCTTCACAATTATCAAGTGAGCACGGGCACGCAGCTTCTCAACGTCCTCAGCGTGCACTACTATCCGCAGGATGGGTCGGGCGGCAATGACGACTCTGCCGCCACGCAACTGATTCGCAACCGGTCAACGCGTTCCCTTTGGGATCCTACCTATGTAGACCAGTCCTGGATCAATCAGGTCGGGATCAACAGTGGCATCGTCAATCTCATCCCGAATCTGAAGAGTTGGGTGAATCAGTACTATCCGGGGTTGGAGATCGGCATCACCGAGTACAACTGGGGCGATGAGGCGAATCTGAACGGCGCTACTACGCAGGCCGACGCCTTGGGAATCTTCGGGCGCGAAGGCCTCGATCTGGCCACGCGCTGGACGGTTCCGGCCAATCCTTCGCCCACGTATCTTGCCATGCAGATCTACCGCAACTATGATGGAAAACTCTCGACGTTCGGCGACGCCAGCGTCGCCGCTACTGTCGCCAATCCGGATAAGCTCTCCTCGTTTGCCGCCGTCCGCGGGTCCGACGGAGCGCTGACGGTGATGGTGATCAACAAGCAGACGGGTTCGACACCCGTGACCATCAGCCTGGCGAACTTCGGCACAGGGGCGAACGCCGATGCCTGGCAGATCGCTTCAGCGACGCAGACCGCGATCACACATGTCGGCAATGTCGCCGTGGCCAACAATGCGATTTCCACCACGTTGCCCTCGCAGAGCATCACCTTGTTTGTCATTCCACCGGGAAATGGGGTGTCGATCCCCCCGGCTCCCACCGGCCTGGCCGCCGCGGCGGCGGCAGGTTCGGTGACCCTCACGTGGAATCCCGCCGCGGGCGCGACCAGCTATAGCGTGAAGCGCGCCACTGCCAGTACAGGGCCATTCGGCACGATCGGCACCGTGACCTCGCCCTCGCCGACCACATTCACCGATAGCGGCCTGACGAACGGCGTCACCTATTTCTACGAAGTCTCGGCGACCAATTCCGCGGGCACCAGCCCGAATTCGGCCGTAGTGTCGGCCACCCCAGCGGCGCCCGCGACGTTTACGTCATCGGCCATGGCATCCCCTAATCCGGATACGCAAGGCGCAGCCACCACTATCACCGCGACGGTCACGTGCACGGGCAACACGCTCACCAACGGCAACATCCAGGTCATGGTGCTCGACCCCAGCGGCAACTCGGTGGTGACCCAGAACTTCACGGCGCAGAACTTCGCGGCCAACCAGAGTCACACCTACACGGCGTCGCTGACACCGTCCGCAGTGGGGAACTACACCGTGGAAGTGGGCGTCTTCACCTCGAGCTGGCAAATGCTGAACTGGAACTCGGCGGCGGGCACAATTTCGGTGCGCTCCTCCACGACTTTCAGTTCCACAGCGACAGCGACCCCGTCCACCATCTCGCAGACCGCTTCCTCGGCGATCGCTCTCAAGGTCACGGATACCGGCACGGCGGGGCTGACGAATGCGAACGTCGAGCTGCAGATTTTCGACGCCACGGGTCACGCGGTGGCGACGAATGTCTGGAGCGGACAGAACTTCACGGCAGGTCAGGCACTGCAGTATTCGTATACGTGGACTCCGGGAACCGGCGTACCGGCGGGAACTTACTCAGTGGAAATCGGTGTCTTCAATTCTTCATGGAGCACGGATTATCACTGGAACAGCAGTGCGGCGAGCATCAAGGTCACCACTCCCCAATCGCCACCCGCTGCTCCCACGGGATTGACGGCGAAGGCCGGCACTGCCCGAGTCAGCCTCACCTGGAAGGCCAGCAGCGGCGCGTCGTACAACGTGTACCGCGGAACTTCCGCTGGTGCGGAGGGCGCGACTCCCGTCAAGAGCGGGCTGACCTCGCCATCGTTCACAGATACCGGCTTGACGACCGGCACTACCTACTACTACAAGGTGGCAGCGGTCAATGCCGGTGGAACCAGCGCACTATCCAGCGAGGCTTCTGCCAAAGCGCGCTAAGTCTATGAATGCCGCGACTCGGTATGTCTCACTTCACCCGTTGGAGAACCAGCCCTCCGGATGATCTATTTGCTATTGGACGAAAGAGTAAGCACGGAGGGCGTGCCGGTGAGATATCTGACGTCGCGGAAACTTCGGATCTCGGCGGGCTGCAGGGCGTGGTCGAGGACGTGGGTGGCGAATAGCTGCTCGTGCGAACGCTCAAAGCTGCTGCCTACACTCATCGACTTCAGGCTCAGATCCGGATTGAGGTGGTAGTAAATGGAAGCGTCATAGTTGCCGGGACGGTGGCGAACTTCCACCACAATCTCGTCCGCCATCTTCCAAACGCCGACTACGGATGCCATCGGTTCGAGAAGACGGTTGATGCAGCTCCGTGGGAAAAGCAGGCGTGCGATCTCGACACCGGGAGCGAAGTCCTGCAGTTGATAGGCGGGATTTTCCTCCACCGAAGCGCCGCGCATGGTGTGTGGATCGAGCACGAGCAAGGCGCCGCTTTTGGTGGCATTATTGACCCCGCCGGTGAGAATCCGGTCGCCATCTACGACGATACTGCCCATGCCGCCGCTATGCCAGTATTCGCGCAGGAGGCGGCCATCCGCACTGAGGAACGCGACCTCCACCGGGAAGTAGAGGTGGTGTTGGCTAACTACGACTACTCCGGGCGGCCCCGCAGGCCCTCCGGGAACGACGGCGAAGGCTTGTACGCGATATGGAGGGGAAAAGGTCTCGCTGGAGGTCCGCACGATTTTTCCCGGAACAAAGCGCCAGCGCTCGCGGCCGTTCTGCGCATAGCAGATGACTTCTGTGCCGCGCATGGGTGGAGCGGAAGGAGAGAAGAGAAGTTCGGTCTCGCCATCGCCGTCCAGATCGCCAATCCAGATTAGCCGCCCCTCGCTGTCGATCTCGGGAAGAGGAAACGGGTAGATCTTGCGCCAGCACTCACGACCGGCGGCGTCCACGACGATCAGGGTGTTCTGCGCGATGCGGAAACCGGCGGGAGCATGAGGGCGGAGGAACCACAGGGCTGCCAGAGCGAAAACCGCGACGGTAAGACAAACAGCGGCGGCCGATAGGAGAAAGTGACGCACGCGCCTGGGGTTCCCGGGCTCAACAGCCGGTAGAGCGGGCGTGGGTACAACGGTGGAAGGAGGGATCGCCTCTGAGGAGCGCTTCCATATTTCTAATTCCGCGACGGTGGTGAGCACCCGGCCACGGCTGCCGGGCAACCGCCGCACTGGCAACCCCCGCTCCTGCTCCCAAACTTGCGCGGTACGGACTCCGACCTGGAGATACGAGGCGATTTCTTTCCAGGAAGACAACTCCCGGTCTGGAGTCTTTTCGGTAGCCAAGAGCGCCTCCTCTTCTGAGACGTGAACCGCTTCGGGATGAAGCAGTCCCGCACGAGAAGGCATTGGGCGGCAGCGTCCCGGCCTTTCGGAAGCCCTGTTATATCACACTGGCTGGCGAAGTTGAATGATTCCCTTTGGGGGTAGTACCACTGGGACGCAGCGGGACAGTTCGGTCTGCAGTTGCGTTTCCCGGCGCTTCCCTGCGCTTGTGGTAACCATCCTTGAATCCGATAATCGGGTCTTGATTAGTATCTCTAACGAGCTGGATTGGCTCGGTCCGGAGACCGCCTGGCGAGAACGACCGCCGCGGACCTACTCCCACTACTTGGGTAAACAGGATGGTTTGTTCATGTGCACGTTCAAATGTAAGCTCTTGTCCATCGTCTCGATACTGCTAGTTCTTCCGGCGACTTCCACCATAGCCGTTGCGGCCGACGGCGTCGCCAAACCGCTCACCGTCTTCCGCTATCGGAATCTGACAACGCAGATGCACGCATTTACGACGGAGCCCGAGTCCCGGCACCCGCTTTCCGCTGCGTTTTTGCAGGAAGCCATTTCCGGCCAGATGGCGTCCAGTCCGCTGTTCTACTTGTATACCGAGCCGTACACCTCCACGATTGCGATACACCGCTTCCAGGCGGTGGATGGGTCCATGACGTTCGCCGCCAACGAGCAGGAGCGCCAGGAATTCTTGCAGCGCGGTCTGCAGGAGTTAGACGATCCGGTATTCGTCTACAACCGCAAGGTAGAAGGCGCGACGGAGGTCTACCGGGTAGACAACCCCTCGAATCAGGACATTATCTATACCACGAGCCTGGAGGAGAAGAATTACTACCTGAAGCGTGGTTGGTCGCAGAAGGCGTCGCTGGGGTACACACAGGCGGCATCGTCCACCGGAACGGGAATCCTGCTGGACGCGACGGTGAAACTCGAGACGGACGATCTGAGCCGGATCTCGAGCGTGGAAAACTGGGGCCGGCGGATGGTCTTTTCGGGCGCGAACGACAAGGTTGCGGGGCTGGCGGTAGGACAGATCCTGTACGCCGAGCACAGCAACGTTCTGCCGCTGGGCCTGGTGGCGAAGGTCACGTCGGTCACGCGCAATGCGTTCGGTGAAACGGAGGTGCAGACCGAGCCCGCTCAGCTTTCGGACGCATTTTCGGAAGTTCACCTGTACGTCGCCAATCACCCGCTGGCCTTCTATCTGCCCGATGACGCGGGGTCGCGCCAATTGGCGGTTGAAGCGTCGAAACTGCGGGAACGTTTGAGCGAAAGCGGTGCCCAGCCGGGGTCCGGGGCGGTGAAGCCGGAGTTTCTGATGGAGAGCGCCACCGCGCCCATCAAGACGCTTCCCCACGGCTTTGTATGGGGCCTAGTCAAGAAGGACTACTCGGCCAATCTGTACACCAGCAACTTCAAGAACGCGACCTATACCGTAGATGTGTCTGGGAACCTGACGATCGAGGCGTCTACGGAACTGGTCTATAACTCCGATAACGTTTGCACGGTGAATCCAACGGCGATCTTCATACTCTCGCCTTACATCAGCGGCAGTCTGGGCATTAAGGCATCGCTAGACGTGAGCACTTCTAAGGACAATATCGCGATACTTCCGCCGTTCACAGCCACTTTGCCGTTGAGCGGCCCGCCCGTCAGCATGGATTTAAACCTGTATGCTGGGTTCAACGCGTCCGCGGGGGTGTCCGCCACGTTAACCGCGACTGCGGATCTGCGCATGTCGGGCGAGGCGACTTACGACCGGCCCACCAACAGCGTCACGGTGACACCGTGCCCCAAAGTCTGCCCCGCGGGATTCGCCTGCGGCGACCCTCCGGCAACCGGCGCGACCTGCACGTTCACTCCAACATTGACCGCGAGCTTCGACGCCAATGCACAAGCGACGGTGTACCTGAAACCGCAAGTCGATCTTTACATTGGGGCCTACGGAACAGGCTTCGGTCCGAATGCCTACGCCAAATTCCAACTGCAGGCGAAGATTGAGCCGCCGAATCTCAACGTCCATGCACAACTGATTCCGGGCGTGGGCGCTAAGATCCAGATCTGCTATCAGACCCTCGCACAGGTGGCGAAAGACTTGGATCCCTGGATCGACACCGTTTTCCACTTCCCACTGATTGTGGCGCCGACGATCACGTCCTTCGCCATCAATAGCGGCGCAGCGTCCACCACCAACCGGAACGTAACCTTGAATCTCGCGGCGGTCGGTCTGCCCACCCAATACATGGCGAGCGAATCGTCAGCTTTCGCAGGGGCGGTGTGGCAGCCCTACACCGCGGCGGCCAGTTTCATGCTCTCCGCGGGAGGGGGAGTGAAAACGGTCTATCTGAAGATGCAGAACAGTGGAGGCGTTTCAGCCGTGAAGAGCGCGAGCATCACGTTGGTGGTAGCGCCAACGATCTCTTCTTTCAGCATCAACAACGGAGCGGGAACTACCATCAACCGCTTGGTTACGCTGAACAACGTTACTTCCGGCAGCCCTACTCAATACATGGCCAGCGAGTCGTCTACTTTTAGTGGCGCTTCCTGGCAGGCGTACTCGGCAGCGCCGGCCTTCACTCTCTCGGCAGGCGGGAGCGTCAAAACGGTATATTTCAAAATTCAGAACAGCGCCGGAATGTCGTCTCCCAGCAGCGCCATCATCACTTTGATCGTTGCGCCGACGGTCACTTCGTTCAAGATCAATAACGGCGCCGCCTCCACTACGAGCACGACCGTCACCCTCAACAACGCCGCCAGCGGCAGTCCGACGCAATACATGGCCAGCGAGTCCTCCACGTTCAGTGGAGCGTCCTGGAAGACATACACTGCGGCACCCACCTTCACCTTGTCTTCTGCCAAAGGGACCAAGACGGTCTATTTCAAGGTGCAGAACCTCGCGGGCGCTGGCGCAACCGCAACCGCTACGATCACTCTAAAGTAGTTGCAATTTAATATTAAGTTCGGCCGGCGCCAGAGGATGTGCGCCGGCCGAACATGCGGATGACGCAGACTCTAAACACACTGGAACCGGCGAACTGCCGTGAAACGCCGCGAGCTGGTAGCCAGCGGACTTAATTCCACTTGGCCGTTTCCAGCGTGGTGCGGACCAGTGCTGCCTCTTCCGCCATCGCGGTGATCGTTGCCTTTTTCAGGACGCCATTCATGGCGGCTTGTGCCTCTGCCCATACAGCGTGGGCTGGACACCAGTTCTGACGCTCACAGACGTGAGGGCCGGTCAGACAGAGATTGAGTTTGACGGGGCCTTCGACGGCCTCCACAATCTCCAGTACCGAGGCATCGCGATGGGCAGACGACAACTCAAATCCGCCTGTATTTCCGCGATGCGAAACCACCAGCCCGGCGTGCGTGAGGCTTTGCAGGACTTTGGATAGGAATTGCTCGGGACACTCCGCCGCTTTGGCGAGGTCCGCGCGGCTGGCCCGAGTATCTGGCGGCAGCCCTGCCAGGTGAATCATCACCCTTACGGCGTAATCAGCGGCTCTGGTGATCTGCATTGTATATATTCCGAGCCTTTCATCTGATTATGTCACGCCGCAACGCGAATGCCAATCAAAAAAGATCTTTTTACCCGGAACGGTCAGCGTTCGCTGTCCAACATCTTCATCTGGCGCTCGTCGTAGCGCGTTCCGGCCACTGCCGATTCCGGCACCACCTCCTCGATGCGCGCCAGATCCTCCGCGGACAGTTGAATTTCCAGTGCACCGAGCGATTCCGCAAGCTGATGGCGGGTCCGCGCCCCAATCACCGGAACGATCTCCGGCCGCCTTGCCATCGCCCAGGCGACCGCCAGTTGCGCCGGACGAAGCCCCTTTTCCTCGGCCAATGTCTTTAGCGCGTCCACCATGTGCCAGTTCCTGGTGAGCGAATCGCCGCGAAAACGCGGAAAATTCGCCCGTAAATCATCCTTCCCCAGCGGGAGTGAGCCCGCCAGTAAGCCGCGCGAGAGGAGACCGTAGGCAGTCACCCCGATGCCGAGTTCCTGGAGAACCGGAAAGATCTTTTTCTCGGCGCCGCGGCTGATCAGCGAATACTCGATCTGCAGGTCCGTGATCGGATGGACTGCGTTCGCCCGGCGAATGGTCTCGGGCCCGACTTCCGAAAGTCCTATGGCCCGAATATAGCCGGCCTTCACCAGATCGGCCATGGCTCCGATAGTCTCCTCAATGGGAACAGTGTGGTCCAGGCGTGCCGGACGATAGATATCGACGTGGTCCGTCCCCAGTCGTGTCAGACTGTGCGACAGGAAGTTCTTGACGGCGGATGGACGCGCGTCGAAGCCTAGCCACGAACCATCCGGCCCCCGCAGCGCCCCGAACTTGACCGATAACAGGACGCGGTCCCGCCGGCCCGCGAGGGCCCGCCCGATCAGCATCTCGTTATGACCCATTCCGTAAAAGTCGCCCGTATCGATCAGATTGATTCCGCGATCGATCGCGGCTTGGATGGTGGCGACACTCTCGTCGGCGTCGGCGTGTCCGTACACGCCCGACATGCCCATGCACCCGAGCGAGATCGGGAATACCTGGGGACCGTTAGCACCAAGCTGGCGAGAAGGAATGGATAGGGAGCTCACCAACCCATGATACTCACCAACAGATGATACTCACCAACTCATGATGCTCACCAATTGCAGGCACGGCTTCCCAGGCCCGCTCAGTTCCACTCCCAGCTCTTTCGGCATTGCTCGATCAAGCCAGAGAACGAGCGGACCGCCCGAATCCTCTCGGCGGCGGCATTCCGATTGGGCGCGGCGTCCAGCACGATGGCTTGGGCGCGGTCCAAGCTAAGTTGCCCCTCGCGCTTCAGATCGAGGTACACCTGATACTGCCCGGTCCCCAGATCACGGAGAAGCGAGCGCCGGCCGAATTCTGTCACCTTGTGGATGGAATACCTCACGCCCGCGGCATCGAGCATCTGGAATTGCGGGAAGTTGAGACCGCTTGCGACCGTGGTTGTGATCAGGCTCTGCTCATCCTCTTTCACCACCACATTGCGGTCTCCCACCAGTATCACGGGGAAGGTCACGGGAATCGAGAGGCCTGGGCCCTCCGGTACCGCTGCGGGACGCTTCCCCACGCATCCGCCCAGTAACCAAAGCACAGTGCTCAACATCGTAATTCTGCGCGCCATGGTCATTTCGCAGCGATGCTCACCGGCATTGGGTACAGCCGCCGGTTGCCGTCTTCGCCGGATTCGCTTTCGGGTCGCGCCTGCAACGTTACCCGCAACGAAGTAGCGGTAGCGAACACGGATTTCAGCTGCGTCTGCCCGCCTTCACTGCGGCGATTGCGGCCGCGAGTTGCCTGTGCCCGCCCAGCGAACGGACGCCGGTCGTGTAGGAAGGTATGCCGCGCGACCCTGAACAGCGCGGCGCATGACGGCGGACGGAGCAGCATCTTCGATCGAGTCACCTCTTTGGTGGCAGGCGCTGGCCTGCGACGTCGTTCCCAGCGCTGAATAAGATCGCGCCGGAGAGCACTCAGTGTAACTGATTCGAAGAAGGCCGGGCTCGCGGTTCACTCGCCGGCGCTGAAGTATTCTCGGCCAGAATCGGTGACCTGTCGATGCGGGAGTATTCTGTTTTGGAGGGCTCTATGATTGCGCGACACTGGCGAGGATGGACGGAACCGCACAACGCGGATCCGTATGAGAAGCTCCTGAAGCTCACGGTGCTTCCGAAGCTGACCGGCATTCCGGGATATCGCGGCGCCTATGTGTTACGGTCGGATGGTCCGGCGGAATCAGAGTTCATTGTCATCAATCTGTTCGACTCACTGGAGTCCGTGAAAGCGTTCGCGGGAGAGGATTACAGCACGGCGGTGTTTGAACCCGAGGCACGGGCGCTGCTCTCACGGATCGAAACCAAAGCCTGCCACTACGAGGTGCGCGCCGATCCGAAATGCGGACCGGTTTAGCGCTCGCCCAGGAAGACCCTGATTTGAGCGTGTATCTGATCCCGCACCTTGCGGAACGCGGCCTGACGTTCGGCATCTGTGCCTTGCACGCCCGCGGGATCTTCAAATGGCCAGTGCACTCGGAGCGTCTTTGCGGGGAAGACCGGGCAGGATTCCTTGGCGTTGTCGCAGACCGTGATTACGTAGTCGAGATCCTGGCCGGCGAATTCATCGACGGACTTTGACCGGTGGCTGGAAATATCGATCCCGATCTCGTGCATGACGGCGATGGCTTCGCGCCGAACGGTGCTCGACTTCGTTCCGGCGGAGTAGACCTCGAATCTGTCGCCACCCTCGTGGCGAAGAAGACCTTCGGCCATCTGGCTTCTCGCCGAGTTGCCAGTACAGAGGATCAAGACTTTGCTCTTGTTCGTGGACTCTTTACCTTGCCGTTTGGTATGAGAACCAATGCCGGGTTCGATTGCAGGCCGCGCAGACCGACAGCATGACGGGAACCTCAACGAGCACGCCTACCACGGTCGCCAGCGCCGCTCCGGATTCCGGCCCGAACAGCGCGATTGCGGTGGCGACCGCAAGCTCGAAGAAATTACTGGCGCCGATGAGCGCGCCAGGAGCGGCCGCGGCCATGCGCCCGGATCAGCCACGCCCTTAGAATCGTGCCAGCCGTCAACGGGATCACGATAAACACGATCACCTAGTACAGCAGCACGCGAAATGGCACGGTCAGCGAGGATGCCCCGGTCACCAGGAACTGCACCAACGGCACGAACAAGACGAGCATGATCAGGTCGTTCACCGAGACTTGGACCAGCGTATACGCCGGATCGCCGTTGGTCAGGTGGCTCCAGACGAAGACCATTGCGGTGCACGGCGCCGCTGCCAGGATGATGCAGCCGGCGATGTATTGGTCGGCTTCGCTGCTGGAGATGAACCCGGCGAACACGAATCGGAAGAACAGCCAGGCCAGGAATGCCATCGAGAACGGTTTTACCAACCAGTTGACGATGAGGGTCACGATCAGTCCGGATGGTTTTCGTCCGACGTCGCGGATTGCGCCGAAATCGACCTTCATCATCATCGGCGTAATCATGAGCCAGATCAGTATGGCGATCGGAACGTTGATCTGGCTCCCCTGTCCGAACTCCAGCGCACGAATTGTCTGGACCGCAGACGGGAGCAGCTTTCCCAAGATGATCCCGGCAACCATGCACAGTGCGACCCACAACGAGAGATAGCGCTCGAAAAAAGCCAATCTCGGTGCTACCACTGGCGCTTGCAATTGGACGCCGCGCGTCATGCGACGATCCTTTACGAACAGCAGGCCGGGCCGCAGCAAGACTTGGCAGCGGGTTTCTGAGCACGGATGAATCCGCTCATGAACTTGCCGTCGATCTGCGGCGCGATGGCGGCGGCATCGAGGCCTTGATCTTTGAGAAAGGAGAGGGCATCTTCCGCCTTGTAGATGCGGGTCGGTTCTATGTCAATGTTCTCGAACCCGGCGGCCGCCAGTTTTACCTTGTATTCATTCTCTTCGAGCGCACCGGCCACGCAGCCCACCCACAACAGGACGCTTTGGCGGATCTCCGGCAGCATCTCGCCTCGCGTGACCACATCCGAAACCGCGAAGCGGCCGCCCGGCTTCAGGACTCGAAATGCTTCCCGGAGGACCCGGTCCTTATTGCCACTCAGATTGATTACGCAGTTCGAGATGATAACATCCACGGTGTTGTTTGGTAGCGGAATGTTCTCGATTTCGCCCTTCAGGAACTCCACGTTTTCGACCCCGGCCTTGCGCTTGTTTTCGTTCGCCAGGTTCAGCATCTCGTCGGTCATATCCAAGCCGTAAGCTTTTCCAGTGGGCCCAACCCGCCTGGCCGAAAGCAGAACGTCGATTCCGCCGCCCGATCCGAGGTCCAGGACAATTTCACCGGGTTTCAATTCGGCGAGGGCCGTCGGGTTGCCGCATCCGAGGGATGCCAGCACCGCGGTTTGGGGAAGGTGCCCGGTCTGCTCCGCATCATAGAGATTACTGGTGATGGGATCGCAGCATCCGTCGAGTGCGGCCGACGCTCCACAACAGGAGCTTCCGCCGCTGGTGACGCGTAGAGCGGCCTGGCCGTACTTTTCCTTCACGACTTCTCTGATGTCCGTGCTCATAGTGGCTCCTTGTCTATTTGCAAAGCTGAATGATCTTGTCAGGCTTAACGGCCTTAGTCCGGGCGCAACATTCCGAGAAGAGAAATGTCAGCAAGTCTTGAAGGGCATCGGTATTCGCCGTGTATCGGAGGAAGCTGCCCTCGCGTTTCACGGCGATCACACCTTCGTTTTTCAATTTGTCGAGATGGTGCGAGAGGTTCGACGCACTGATTCCGAGTTCGGCCTGAATCTCTCCGGCAACCATGCCTTCCGGGTGGGCCGTCAGGAGGAGTTGAGTGATGCGGAGGCGTGGCTCCGCTCCAATTGCCGCGAGCATGTCCGCGAAGCGCGTGATGTCTTCCGGGGATGGCTTCTTCATGATGACTTCAATATTTCAATAATAATTGAAGTGTTGAAATCGTGTCAAGCGGACCATATGCCGGGGGCTGGTCGATGGGTCTTGCGCTGGTCGATGGTTCTTGCGCTCCGCACAGCCTGTAGTGCACGAACGAGAATTAGGCCGCAGCGTCGAGCACCCCTCGCGCCGGCAGGCTCGGTGGACGCCCGAAGAGTCTCGGCATGAGTGCCGAGACGGCAAACAGGAGTGTTTGCGCCACGCCTGTCCCTGGGCGGACTATGCTTTTTCGACTGGAATGTGAATCGCGGTCAGCAGGTCTTCGGTGCGTGTATTCTGCGGCGCATTGAGATACTGCTCAAACGAAGGGACATCGCGCAACTCGTAGCCGCTGGTGGGCAGCCAGCCTCCGAACATTCGCTCGTAGGTCGCGCCGCTCCGTTCGTACGGGCCGCGATGGGTCGCCACGGCGTAGCTTCCACCCGCGAGTTCCGTCACCCCGAATTCCCCTTCCGGCTGCACCGGCTGCTTCACGATGACCGCCGCGTCGTAGCGGAGTTTGTCCTCTGCCGTCACGTCCGGATCGTCATGCACCACACCGATGAGTTTCATGCCGGGCCCGAGAAGACCGCGCCGTCCGGCCCACGACATGAGCTTTCCCCAACTGGGACCGACCTCGCGATACGGACCGACATGCCGCACGAACACCACGTGCATGGGGGCGAGTGCTTTGACTTCTACCGGTAGGGGATCGGAGTAATGGGGAAAATGATAGCCGGACAGATCCTCGAAATGCGCGCCAGACCGGGACTCCGGGGTCCGCTGGTGCGCGGCCCGATAGGCCGTGGGGGACACACCGAACATTTCGCCGAATGCCCGGGTGAAGGATTCATGGGCGTCGAAGCCCGCTTTGAACGCGATTTCGGTGATGGCATCGCCGCTACGCTTCAAGTCCCGCGCCGCGCGCTCCAGGCGCAGGCGCCGGACATACTCTTTCACCGACTCGCCCACCAGACCACGGAAGATGCGATGAAAGTGGAAGCGGGAGAACGCGGCGGCGCAGGCGAGTTTCTCCAACTCCAGTTCATCATCGAGGTGATCCTGAATATATAGGAGCGATCGGACGATCCGCTCCTGATAGTCGTGAAGGGTTACCGTCTTCATGACCGCGCCTCCCGATTTCGAATTGCTAAGATCATAGATGCCTCTCTACGTACACCGTTTCGTTGATACGGCTCGTTTCAGACAAGAACACTCCCTTACGGTCGTGGCTCGTCAAACAAGAAAACTCCCTTGCCGTCGCGGCTCGTCAGACAAGAACACTCCCTTACGGTCGTGGCTCGTCAAACAAGAACACTCCTTTACGGGCCTGGGTCGCCAGGCAAGAACACTCCCTTACGGGCGTGCGTCGCCAGGCAAGCACGCTCCCTTACGGGCGTGCGTCGCCAGACAAGAACACTCCCTTACGGTCGTGGCTCGTCAGACAAGAACACTCCTTTACGGGCCTGGGTCGCCAGACAAGAACACTCCTTTATCGGCCTGGGTCGTCAGACAAGAGCACTCCCTTACGGACGTGGGTCGCCAGACAAGCACGCTCCCTTACGGGCGCGCGTCGCCAGGAACCGCGCACGATTGGCGATTTGCCGGCGGACTTCTGAAACCACGTACTCAGTCAGAGTGTAGACCCCGGCGCAGACGATGGCTTGATGGGATTTGCGATTTTGCAGAACGGCGGGCTACATCTGCTTGGACGGTTCGAAGAGGGCCGACACCGCACCGGCAGGGTCCTCGATCACGCAATAGCGTCCCTGGCTCCCCATGCTCTGGATCTGGGTGCGTAGTTTGCCGCCGCGCTCCAGACAGCGGCGGATACTCTCTTCCATATCGGAGACCGAAATGTAGATCAGCCACACCGGGGGGAGCGCGGCGTTGGCGCCGCGGCTGTGACAAATGCCCGCGACCGGCTCCTGCGCGCCGTTCGGGACCATGCAGTAATCCTGATAGCCACCCATATCGACACCCGAGGGCGTCCAACCAACGATGTGCTGATAGAAGTCGCGAACGCGGTCGGCATCCGGGACGGTGAGGTCGATCCAGCCGATTCGGCCCAGTTTTTCCATTCGACCAGTGCAAACCGGGACTTTCTACGCTTGTGGAGGAGGTGGCGGCGGCGGAGGGGCAGTGGGGGGCACGACACGTTCGACCACGACATCGAAATGGGACACCAGCGCCGCGATCGCTCCCACGGCGGCCAACACAGGAGCCAATACCACTCCGACCGCCGCGATGGTCAGAGGGATCTCCATGAAGGTGTGGCCGCGTTCGTCTTTAATGATGATGCGGCGGACGTTGCCTTCGTGAATCAGCTCGCCCACTTTATTGGCCAGGTCCTGGCTCTTAACTTTGAACTGCTCATACATTCTGTCGAAGTTGTCCATGTGCAAAGTGTAGCGCCACTAGGGGACCAGCGCCACGGCGGCTTCGGATTTGCCGCTTTCGTTGGGTGGCGTAGCTTTGTCGAAGGCAGTGATGGCGTAGCGATATTCCTTTCCGCTCTCGACGGTGCGATCGGAGTAGGTCGGCACTTGCGACACATCGGCGATCTTGACGAAGTCGCCTCCGGCGACGGCACGATAGACGCGGTAGCCCGCGAGGTCGGGCTCTTCATTGCGATCCCAGGATAATTCGACGGACCCCGCGGCGGGCGCGGCTCGCAGGCCCGCGGGCGGGGCAGGAGGGAAGGTGTCCACCAGGAGCTGCGTCTTCTCGTCTGACTGTTCGCTTTCGGCTTCCTGGTGGAGGCCGAGCTTGACGATCCGCTGCACGAGGTAGGTGTACGACTTGCCGAATTCGGTAGATTTGTCGGTCCAGGTGGTCTGCGAAACGTCGGCTACGGGCGCAAAGATTTTCGATTCCGCCTCATGGCGATAGATGCGAAACTCGCCGGGGTCACCGCTCCAGGTGAGCTTCAACCCCTCGGCAGTGCCTTGGACGTCGAGATTGGCTGGGCGTTCCGGCGGGGCGATCACGGGGAGGGGTTCAAGCGCCGTCCAATTCGATTCTTTGCCATTGGTCCCGATGACGCGTGCTCCGATCACCACTCGCTTGCCGGTCCACGCGGAGGCCGGGATTGCGTAGGTTGCGAGTCCGTTCTGCACAACGCCTGGCGGAACGGCGGTGGCTTGTGTGGCCCAGGTGGTCACGCGGAAGGGTCCGTCTTCAGCCGCTCCGATGCGCAGATCGAGTTTGGGCGGGGATTTGAGGATGACATTTTCGGTGGTGGTGGTGGGCAGCTTGAAGTGAACGATGATGCGATTGTTGCGTTGTACCGCGGTGAGATCGGTCACGGGATTCGGAACGTTGGCGAGTGGGGGTAGAGGATTGCCGACATACCCGCAACCAGTCAGAAAAGTCGCTGCCGCGAGGAGTTCGCGAGGGATTCGAAGCATCAAAGAACCAGTGTAGCTGTTGATGCGAAGACGGCTCTTGGGATCAGACACACTACGGCTGTAAGACGAAGGAAAAAATTAAGACGTTGCGGCGGCCAGTCCCGCGGGATCATACCCCCTCCCCAGAAGGTATCGATCCTGTTTCCGACCGCCCCAGATGATTTTGAGGCCGTTTCCAGCCCTCTGACTCGTGGGTTCGAACCCAGTCCCCCGCACGATTTCGCTTGGGGGCGCAGATTCCACCTGAAATGCAACGTATCGTGGCCACGATAAAGCTTGTTGCGGCTTCCGCGGTGGAGCGGAAGCCTCTTACAAACTCGATGGTATCAGGTGCGGTCAAGGGGTTTGCGGGTGCTGGTGAAAGTCTCGCGCTGATTCGGCGGGACTTAGAGTCGAAAATATTCTGCGAGTGGCGGTGACCGTCTTGCTGGGCCGGTTTCTACCAGTCTGAATAAGCTACGCCGTTGAGGCCGATTTTGTCCGAGGTGCTCTTGACGTCGAAGATGCCTGGTTCCGACTGGCTGACGCTCTGGCTGGCGTCTTCCATAACGATATTCCACTTGTTGGTCCGGGCAATCGGGTCAAAGGGAATCTCGCGCAGATAGCCGGCGGACACCAGATCATTCAGGCTCGAAGGCGCTTTGCCTTTATCGCCGGTGTAGTTGTCGATGGTGGTGCGCAGAGTGAACAGATTGTTCGAGAGCACGCTCTCATTGGCGCGCCGGATCGTGTTGCTGTAGATCGGAATTGCAATGCTGATGAGGATCACGATAATCGTGATCACCACCATCAGTTCCACGAAGGTGAAGCCGCGCTGCCGGAGGCGGCGTGCGGCAGGATTTTGCAAGTGATTACCAGTCCGCATAAGGTTTCCCATCCGCATCCTTGTCGGTCGATTTCGTGTAGACATCAAAAACATTCTGGCCGCCCCAACTGGTCGCGGTTGGATCATCCTGATCGCTGCGCAGCCCCCACTCGGTTTTGTTGGTCAAGGGATCGAGGGGGATGCGGCGCAGGAATTTCATCACCTTGCCGTCGGCGCTCTGCGCCAGTTTTACGCCTTCCACCAGGATCGTCAAGCTCTCGGGGTAGCAGTTCGAGCCCTGTTTAGGCGGACCGAAGTAACCGAGATCGCAGTTATCCTTATAGCGATCGATGGCGTGGCGCATATCGGTGAGCGCATAAAGGAGTGCTTTACGGCGTTCGGCCTGGATTCGCGCGCGCGCCAGCGGTACCGCCATGCTGCTGAGGATCAGCATGATGGAGAAGGCGACGATCAGCTCAATGAGCGTCAATCCCCGACGATTTCGGTTCTTGCGGGACGAACGCTGCCTTACGGTCGCGGCACGCAGCGTAAGCAAGTGGTCGGGCGATGAGTCGGCAGACTTCTGAAACGACATACCTATTCCCATCATTTCACGGTCACCGTTACCTGCGGGCTGCCGGAGGCGAGCACTTGTCCCTGGGAACTTCTCACCGAGAGGTTCGGCACGGAGACTGTGGCGGGGCCTTTGGCAATCGCCTGGAAATTCAGGGTGACGAGCACGCCCGAGCCGTTGGCGCCAGCCGTGCCCGGCAAACGATTCAATTGGATAGTGGCCGACCCGGAATCGTGGATGTTCCAGGTGAACACCGGCTGCTGGCCATCGCTGGAGAAGAAATCGCCACGGGCCACGCTGTTCAGCCGCAGGATCTTCGGATCGAACACGACCTCCAGAGGCGCTGCCGCGACATCTTTGCCTCCCTCCAATGCGAGCGAGACGCTGAAGGTACCAGACGCGGTGGTTTCGATCTGCGAGGGCGTGAAGCGCACTCGCGCGGATGGTACGCCATCGGGTCCCGCGGCCGGAGCTGTGGCAGGTGCGCCGGCTGCGGGAGGAGCCGTGGCGGGAGGCATCAGCGGAGGATTTGCCGGGGAAGTCGCGACCGGGGCAACGGCACCCGCGGGAGGAGCGCTCGCGACGGGAACAGATGCGGGCATGGCGACCGCTGGCGCGGGAGGCGGAGTTCCAGCGGCAGCTTGTGCCGGTGCAGCGGCCTTGTCCGGTTCAGGCTCGCGAGGAGCGTAACCGAGTTTCACCGTGGTGGCGTTGCCCACCGCGATGGCCCGCAGATTTTCGGGGGTGATCTCGGGCCGGCGAATGATGTGCGGGATCATGGCGATCATCAATTCACCGCGCTGCCGGTTCACGCTCTCGCCCGAGAAAAGCTTGCCCAGAAGCGGAATGTTTGCCAGGCCGGGGATGCCGGTGGTCGACTTGGTGTCCTGCAGATTGATCAGGCCGCCCAGGAGCGCAACTTCGCCCTGGTGCATGCGGATGTCCTGGGAGATCTTGCGCTGGCCGATGATCGGCTGATCGATGCCGCCGAGATTGACCGTGCCGGCGATGGTGGAAACATCGAGGTCCAGGTGCATTCCGACGTCGCCGTTGTCGTGCACGCGCGCCTGCAAAGAGACGTTGACGCCAACGTCGATATAGGTGAACTGGGTGTTGACCAGCGGGTTGATACCTACGCCGCCGATGCCCGGCTGAAAGCTGCCCGTAGCTGTGGGCTCGCGCTGTCCAATCTTGATTTCCGCCTTCACGTTCTCCATCGTGCGGATTTGGGGGGCCTGCAGGGTTTTAGTCTTGGTATCGCTCAGGACCGCCTGCAGCAGCGCGCTCGGAACGGTGAGCGCAATCTGATTGGTGGAGATTCCCAGATGATTTAAGGTGGTGGTGGTGGAATTGGTGCCGGTGTTACCCGTCCCGGTGCCGGTGCCGGTTCCGGCGGTGTTGGAGCTGTTGCTATTCGTCGTGACGCTGTTCGGAGGCGTCCAGGTGAAGGGTACGGTCAAGCCGGTGGAGGCGACGGCGGCGGTGAGCTGTCGGCTAAAGGACGTGCTGGCTTCGAGCACCATGATGTCGATGACCACTTCCGACTTGGGCTTGTCGAGATCGTGAATCATTTTTGCGGCGAGCGCGACTTTGTCCGCTTCACCGCGCACGATGATGGCATTCAACCCGTTGTATGCCACCACGCGCTGTAGCTCCGAAACCGAACGTACGGCGTTCACGACTTCCTGGATTTCCTGAGGGGTCTGCACGTTCGAGAGGTAAAAGGTCTGCGCCACCATTTCTTCGAAATCGCGGCGCTTATTGGGATTGTCGTTCGTGATGAAGATGGTGTTGGGGGAGAGCGCCTTCCAATAGGACTTGGTGATGACCTGCAGATAATCGAGGGCCTCTTCGAAGGTCGCGTTATCGAAGTGGACGCTGAAGGAGTTCTTGCTGGGGGTGGTGTAGTCCGGGTCCCAGAGCACATTGACTAATGCCGATTTGCAAAGCGTCTCGAACAAGGTCTTCACGTTCACGTTGTTCATCGTGAGATTGCGGACCGAGGGATCGAGGGGCTTCAGCTCGGGCACTCCGAGAATACGGCGCGACTTCAGGTCGTTCTCTTTTTTCAGTTGTTCGATGGGAGTCAGGCCGCGGTCTTCCGGAGGCGCCTCTTTGCCGGTTTCCAGTACGCGCCGCCGTTCGCGCTCGATCATCTCCGAGGTGCGGGTGAGTTCCTGGACCGCGATAGAGGAGCCGGGATTCATCGCGAATGCCTTCTGAAATTCCAGCAACGCCTCGCCGAGTTGGCCTTGGGTGCGAATCTTCAATCCTTTTTCCACATGCTGCTGGGATGCCTCAAAGCGGGCCTTCTGGCTCGCCATCTGATAGACCATGTCGGCAGGGTCTTCCGCCAGCGCCTTGTCGTAAGCTTCCAGAGCGGCGTCCCACTCTTTTTTCTCTTCGTGGACTCGCCCCTGGGCCAGGTAACGGTCGCCTTTTCGGGTGCGGGCTTCCAGCGGTACCATTGGCGCAAGCATCGCGCCGAGCAAAATAAAGCTGGTTAAATGATTGAAAAAACGCATTTTCCTGTTGTTCCCTGCCGGTCGGAGGCCTTATGTTAAGATGAAGTCCGATGACGCGGTTCGCCGGCATCTAAACTCTATGACGCGGTTAGGGTTCCCGCCGTTTAGGTGAATCTGACGGACGAAAGCAAGGCATGGCCGACCGGGAATCTTCCTTTAAAATCCTGAGCGCTAACCGGCAGGCAGGGCACAATTATTTCCTGCTGGACCGGTTCGAGGCGGGCCTCGTCCTGACGGGGACCGAAGTGAAGGCGGCCAAGGACGGGCAGATTCAGCTCAAGGACGCCTACGCCGCCGTGATGAACAACGAGGCGTGGCTGGTGAACGCGCATATCAGTCAATACTCGCACGGAAATCGCGAGAACCACGTGCCGGTGCGGAATCGCAAGCTGCTGCTCCATCGCAAGGAGATCGACAAGCTGCAGGGCCAGACCCGGGAGAAGGGCTTGGCTTTGATTCCTACCAAGATTTATCTGAAGGAAGGTCGGATCAAGGTGGAGGTCGCGGTGGCCAAGGGCAAAAAGCTGCACGACAAGCGGGAAGCCGACCGTGCGCGCACGGCGGAAGACGAAGCCCGCGCAGAGATGCGCCGTAGGGCTTAGTGGGTGATTCCGGAAGTCCGCCGACGTTTCGCCAGTCCGCTTGCTAACGCGCGCAGTTCGTTGCGAGCCATGGTCGCACGGCGTGCTTTTGCCTGAATACGGGGACGTATCAACGATCCGAGCGCGGGCGTTTCAGCAAGCGGTAAATACGGCTTCGTATGTTGGAAAGAACGCTCCCTGACGGTCGCGCCTCGCGGATCTGCTTCGCATACTATTGGGCTACGTCGGGCGGTGTGGAGAGGGTCTTCCTGAATCGCAGCGAAGCGCTGTTGCAGCGGGATCCGAATCTTCAGATTGATCTGTACTTTCATGACGACCTGGGCGGACTTTCGCTCATTGAGCGCTATGCAAAGGCGCGGAGGCTGAGAGACCGCCTCAAAATCGCTCGAACGTTCGACCCCTCCCGGTATGATTCCATCTTTTTAGTGGATTCGCCCCAACTGCTTTGGGAGCACCCAGCGGTCGAACAGAAAATGATCATGGAATGTCATACCCCGTATGCAGAGGCCCGCACTTACCTCGCGGAGTGGCAAAACCGGCTCAAGATTCTGGTGGTTCCATCCAGTGGATTTGTTCAGGTCGTGGAGAGGGAGTATCCGGGACTGCGCGGAAAAGTCAAAGTAGTCCGTAACTTCATTCCGCGATTTCCGGTTCTGGATCGGCCCTTGCCTCTGCCGTCATGGCAGGCCCCACTGTTCCTGTATTTTGCACGGTATGACGAACTCAAGAATTTTGACGAATTCGTGGCTGGTATTTCCTCGGCCCGGCAGCATTCCGGAGTCGAGCCGCTGGGTTTGGCGTGCGGCCAGATGCTTCGCGGATATCCACCGCAAAAGGTCATTGAGAAGCACGGGGCGCGGGGTTCGGTGATTGCCTTGCCTGCCGTTCCGTTTGAGAACAGTCACATCCTGATGCAGATGGTACGTCAAAAGAGAGGTGTATTTGTGTCGTGTTCGAAAGGCGAGAGTTTTGGCCTCTCCGCTGCCGAGGCCATGAGCGCCGGGTTGCCTGTCATCCTGTCCGACATTCCTCCTCACTCCGCTCTGGTCTCACATCGTGAAAAGTTCCTCTATCGGCTCGGGGACGTCCGGCAACTCGCCAAGAAGATGACCCACGCCATTGAGCACTACGATGCGTTGGCCGCGGAATGCGGGGAATTGTCCGGCGAGTTTTCGGAGCAGGCGTTCCTCTCCGATTGGGACCGTCTATCCGCTTGAAGCTGTCTGAATGTTAAGATGCACTTCACTCAGCCCGCAGTTCCGATCTGTAGCTGAGCCTCACAATGAAGCCGCGTGTCTCTCTGGTGATCTGCACGTACAACCGGGTCGATATACTTCCGCGATGTCTCGCTGCCGCCTGCCGCCAGTCGATTCCGTCCTCCTGGTATCAGGTCATCGTCGTCGATAACGCCTCCAGCGATCACACCCGGCACGTCGTCCGTCAATTCGCTGCTCCCTCCGGGCTTGACGTTTATTACCTCTATCATCCAATGCAAGGGCTCTCGCATGCGCGTAACGCCGGTGCGGCTGCCTCTTCCGCTCCGATCGTGGCCTACATCGACGACGATGCCATCGCCGCCCCTGACCTGCTCTGGAGGCTCCTGCGCACGTTCGACGAGTACCCCGGGGCGGCTTGCGTGGGCGGGCGTATCGACCTTACCCTGCCGGTTGCGCTGCCAAAATGGTATTCCCGCTTCTTCGACGGCGCTTTCAGCAAGTTTCACCTCGACACCAGTGGGGTCCTCAAGATAACGGATTTCTCGCAGTACCCGTTTGGCGCGAATATCGCCTTTCGCGCCGAAGCTCTGCGTAGCATCGGAGGCTTCAACGCCGCCATGGGGCCGGTGGGCGGCAAGTATTCCGGCGGTGACGAGATCGATGCGATCATCCGGCTGATCGGGCGAGGATATGAGATCTACTACAATCCCGCCGCAGTGGTCCGCCATGTGATCCTGCCCTCGCGCATCCATTGGTCCCATGTCGCGGATGCGGCACGAGAGGCAGGCAAAAACTGGGCCTATTACGAAATGGAACTGATCCCCGGCTTGCAGGGTCTGAATGGCGATTTCGAGGCTTTGGCGGCGAGTTTCCGAAGGGTCGCCGTCGCGGCATGCAAATCGCCCCGCAGCACTCTTCCGGTGGCGTGGTGGCGGCATCTTTTCTTTTGGGCCAAGTTCATTCGCAAGCTCGAATACCGGACCGGCGTCTATCGGAGGAATTCTTGACGAATCCCGAAATCGAGAGTCTTGCGTCTGACGCGCCGGCGCACCGGTACCGAATCCTCATTGCCGGGGATTTCGGATTCGGCAATGTGGGGGATGAGGCCACGCTCACGTCGATCGTGGACGGATTGCGCGGGCTTTCGGTGGCCGTCGAGATCACCGTCATTTCGGGAGATCCTAAGCGAAGCGCGTGTGTCCACGGAGTCTACGCGTTGTCTTGGCGGGACCCGGTGGCGATCGCCGACGTTGTTCAAGGCGTCGATCTCACGATTCTCGCCGGCCAGTTTCATGACTACGATGGCTTCGATCCGGATTTGTTGCTGACCCCGCAACAGTCGGGGCTAAGCTACTTTGCGGCCATCGCGGCTCTGTCTGCCTTCTATCTCAGGCCATTGATGCTCTACGCGGTGGGCGTCGGGCCCCTGCTCTCGGAACACGGCCGGCTCTTCACGAAGGCGATCTGTGATGCGGCCGCGTGCATAACGGTCAGGGATTGTGGCTCCCGCGAGCAACTCATAGGCCTCGGCATTTTGGAATCGCGAGTCAGTGTGACTGCGGATCCAGTCTTCGCGTTCGCCAACGGCGTTCTATCGGCACGCACATATCTCGCCGGTGCGGCGTTGCGGAGTTGGAGCTTCGGGGTCGATCAGGGCTTCTGGGAACGTCAAGTCGCGGCGGCGCTCGATCTGCTGCTCGATGGCGAGGAGGGCCGCGCCGTTTTTGTCCCGGTCCAAAGTGACTCGACAGGCGGCGTAGACGATGCCGCTGTGATGCGCCGGGTGATTGCGCAGATGCGGCATCGCGGCCGGGCGGACCTCCGCGGGGAGCCCCAGTCGATCGCGGAGTTGGTGTCCGCTTTGGGAGAATGCCGCGTGGTGCTGAACATGGAACGGCATTCCCTGGCGTCCAGCGCGCTCGCGGGTGTCCCCCCGGTGGTGCTGGAGTGCGATCCCCAAGTGTCCTCATTGGCCCTCGAACTCGGAGTGCGTGAATTTTCCATGCCTCTCGGCGGCATCGACGCTGTGCGGCTGGCGAACCTCCTGCGAAGGGCACTCGCGGAAGGTGACAAGATCTCGGAACAACTCCAGGTCGCTGTCGCTGGTATGCGGGCTCGCGCGAGTGACGGCGTGCGATTGGCGGCCGCCCTGCTTGAAACCAAGACCCACGCCTTCGAACCCACCCCCGAGCTGATGCAGGTTCTGGCCAAAGCGCTTTACGCGCAGATGCGCTTTGTCGCGGCCCTGGTTTCCGAGCGCGACACGCTGGAGGCACAGGAGGCGGTTGAGGAAGGGGCCGAATGGAAGGCTCTTCGCGCACGAGAGGAGGCCCTGCGGCAGCGGTCGGTACGGGATTCCGAGCGGATCGCGTACGGAGAACTGCGGGTGCGGCGTCTGTGCCGCGAACTCGACCAGGCGAAGGAGGAACTTCGCACCGCGAGCAGGCCGGCTGGCGCTCTTGCGGGGAAAGGCGAATACACCCAGCTCGAAGCGCGCCTTGCTGCTCTCGAGACGAAGTCTCTCGGGGCGGTATGCAAACGAGGGTTGCAGGTTCTTCTGGACCTCGCGCAGATCCTCACACCAGAGCTGCTGAGGCGTTTATTCCGGCGCTACTATCTCGAATATTTCTACTTCCGGATCTATCCGGAACGCCGGCCCAAGGCGACAGCCGCACAGAACGGAGCGATTCGCGCGCCCGATGGCGTGAACTATTCGGGATACGCTCCCTTCATTGCCTTTAAGGACAGCTTGTCGAGGAATTTGCCGATGGACTTCGCGGTTTCCAGCCAGGGGCGGGAAGGGCTGGTTTCCATCGTTCTTCCCGTCTACAACGGAGCGCGCTATATCCAGGAATCGCTCGACAGTGTTCTGGCCCAGAGTTACCGTGACTGGGAGTTGATCGTGGTGGACGATGGCTCCACGGATGAGACGCTGCAGATTCTGGAACACTACGCGGCGGACTCCCGCGTGTGCATCATCCGGCAGGAGCACCAGAGACTGCCCGCGGCTTTGAGCAGGGGGTTCGCGGCTGCCCATGGTGAGTTCTACACCTGGACTTCCGACGACAATCGCATGGAGCCGGATCAACTGGCCGAGCTCGTCGCCTTTCTACGCGAACGGCAGGATGTAGAGATGGTGTATGCCGATGAGTACATCATCGACGAGGATGGCCGGCCCGCCGTAAATTCGGAGTTTTGCCCGGGATATCAGGTGCCGCCAGGCTCCGCAGTGATGAGCCGGCCGCAGGACCCGGGAGAATTGAATTTCGTTTCGAACAACTACATTGGAGGCTGCTTTCTGTACCGGGCTTGGGCTGGCAGGATCGTGGGGGAGTATGACCCAGGCTGTTTCGGGTTCGAGGATTACGACTATTGGATGCGCATGAACGCACTGTTCCGTGTCTCGCACCTGGGCGTCCGCAAGCCGCTCTACCACTACCGTCTGCATCCCTCATCGCTTACTGCGCGCGACAAGCAACTGCGGATTACGGAGCGCATGAGGGAATTTGTGGCGGTGGAAGAGTCGCGGCGCAGGTTCTTCGCTGGGAGTTTCGATATCACCTTCGTGGGGCGGCATCCGTGGTTTCCGGAGCTTAGCAAGTTCTACAAAGAGTACGGCAACAACGTATTTTCGATGGAGGGACTGACGGAAACTGCCCGATACCATTACGAGGTCACGCGCGCATTTGAAAAGTCCGTAATTGTGTTTTCGAGCGCGATTTCCGCGAAGGAGTTGGAAGGGCTGCTGGAGTGGGCGAAAGGTGAGCGCGGGGCCGTGCTGGTCTTGCTCACGGATGTGGGGGGGCTTCAGGAGATGCCTGACTCGATTCTGGACGCGGTGCATTGGATCGTGGCCGCTGGCGAAGCGGTTGGCCAGCAGGTTGGCGCCAAGCACGATCGCAAGAAGCTGGTAGCGGGGAGCGTCGCGGGCGTAGCGTATCCGCTTCTGGCTGCCGTGAATACGCACTGTTACGGCGAGCGTTAGCTAATGGGTGTTACCTGCGTTCGCTTTCGGAACCGTGGAAATCCACTCCGAGGAAAAAGGCCCTACGACGGTCCGCGTACCTTTCATGGGAAACGCAAACGTGGCGCCGCCTGCCAAACTGGGGCGTTCGCGCGCGACTGTCACATCATCGATCCCTTTCTTCTTCATGGCGTCCAGCAGGTCCAGCGGTTTGTCTATAACCCCTGAGAAGGGAATCCACTGCCCGCTCAGTTGCATCGCTTCGCAGGCAATGGAGATGTTCATTTGGGCCGTGCGGAGGTTGTTTTCCAATCGCGTGAGGCGGCACCGCAGGGGCGCGCCTCCATCCGGCAGCAATCGCCGCTTGGGGTTAGACTCCTTCTGCCGCGCCACCGCGGCCACCAGGTCTCCAGCAGCGGAAGTAGTGCTGTCAATGGCAGCCTCGAACCGGATCGTCAGCCGAACGCCGGGCGGAAAGCCCTTCTTCCGCCCCTCGCTCTCCGCAGTCTTGGCAACCGCACCCGGCGGCTCTGCTTTTCCTTCCTCCGCCGCCGTGTCGCCGAAGTGAACCGTGCTTTCTCCGAGGAACTCATGGCATCCGGAGTAGGTGGTTACGTTTTCCTGTTCCACCGCGTCGCGCCGCACCACGTGGAACACGCTCCTCTCGGCCACCAGACTCTCGTGCCCTCCAATGCGGATCAGTCCGAAATCCACCGTGGTTGCGGCTTCGCAGTTCCCCGTGCTGCGCGAAAGCTCGCCGGTTCTTACCAGCAGACGCCGCAGATCGCCGGTTGCGGGATCCAGCCAGAAGCGTCCATCGTAGGGAACCACGCGCGTCGCTCCGCCCACGGCGATGCGATAATGGCTGGCTTCCATCGGAACCAGGTAGCGGTACTGGTGGACCTCCTGCCCATTGATGCTGGTTGTGCCCTCGCTCCAAAACCTCACCCCCGGTATCGAGAAGACGTTGATGAGAAACGGGCCGAACGCCCCGGTCTGGAACGCTCCACCGCCCACGAAATCCTGCACCTGCTCCGAACCCATGCGCGAGGCGCCGGGCCACGAATACAACTCAATCCCCTGATCCGTCACCTCCACGTCCAGCCGCAGCCGGTCTTCCCGAACCAGTTCCAGCCGGGAAACGCCGTTCTTGCGGTTGGCATCGATCTGGTCGCAGCTCCCCTGCGGCAGCCGCGGCACGGTTTGCACAAACTCCTGTCGATTCACCGTCTCCGTGCAGGTATAATTCGCGAGCTTTGCGATCACCGCCAGAATGCGCTCCCTGCCGCGCTCCAGCACTTCGTCACGTACCTCCGACTGAGCGAAGAGCGCGGTCGTCGCACCGGCAGCCAGCAACAGAATTCTCAATTTCATGGGTGCGCGCTCCGCGTATCGATGGTCAGTGTGCCGAACGATTGCGTCACACGGTCGAGCACCACAATGCGAAACCTGCCGCCCCTTGGCGCCTTTGCATCCAACTGGATCGGCAAACCGTTTCGAGCCGCGTCCTCAAGTTCCGCCGCCGTCAGTTCACGCTGTACGAGCCGCGGTTCCTCCCGCTGTTCAGCTTCACCGTCGCCGTTGTACTGGATTGCCTGGACAGCGAGTGAACAGGCGTACTTTCCGTCCGACGGCTCGAACAGGACGTCCTCCGCTTTCACCAGCAGGTCGAAATGCACGCTGGCTGCGCCTTCGCTTGCAGCTGCCGCGAAACGGATCGTCGATGCGTCGAACGGAATGTTGGCAATCATATCGGGAACCGTCTGACGCTGGTCGTCTTCGATGTCCACTTGCCGCACCGCGGTGTATCCGGCCTTCGCCTGAATGCGCACGTCTCGGCGTTTCGAGACCACCTGCACCTCGTGGTAGCGCCCGTCCCAGTTGGCAGCCGGCACATTGTAGCCCAGGCGGTAACCGCTTTCGCTGTTGGCGAACGCCAGTGCAATCGTCTCTTGGATCGCGAAGGGGATAGCCGTGGCGCCGCTGGCGCCGGGAGCGGGCACCTCGGAAGCCACGTGATAGATGGGAATCAGTTCACGACCTTCACCCGCCGACCCCGTGATCTGTCCCGTAGGGCTCGCGATCGTCGGCCCGATCCACACAATGCCCTTGGTGCCCGGAACGCCCGCCAACCGCGCCACCAGTTCCAAATAGGCGGTCTCGGTAGCGTTTTGGATACGCTTGACCATCTTCTTGTAGTCCTCGCCCCCCGGTCTGGTCAGGGACAGGTCCAGATCGGCGGGCCGTGTCCGGTATTGGTGACGCATGCCTTCGAACAGCGGCAAAATCTCATGCAGCCACGACCGCATGTAAATGCCGGAATCCAGCCACGAATGCGGCAACCCGCGTACCGGATACAGGGCCCCGTCCTTCAATAGCACGTAGAGATAGGCGTTGGGCTCCCAATCTTCCCGCGCCAGCGTGCGCCTGACCTCGTCCCAGTCGAGCCCACTCAATTCGAGCTTGCTGTTCAGTTGATCGAGCAGCACCACTACGACATGCGGAAACGTGCCGTAGCGATAGTTGCACCACTTTCCAGGGATTGAACCGGCCGTGACATCCCGGCCCCGCCGGAAGTACACCAGCTTCTGTTCACGCCCTGCATCGAAGACCCGGAGGTCTTCCACCCGCAGGTCCTCCACTGTGTTCCCGCGGACATCGCGCGCCGCGATGTCGAGTGTCAGCAGCCTGCCGTTCGGCGCCTGCGCTGTCAGCGCGGCAGCAACCGCAAGGAGAGTAGCTAAACCGAAGAACCGTGTTGCGACCCGGCCTAAAGATACGATCCCTACACGTTCGTTCCGCCGCACGTGTAACACTTCCACCCGCAGTGGCAAAGCGACGGCAACCGCAGAATCAGATCGTTGGCCGCGGCCGTCGCGCCACCCATGTCGTGGTTTACACCGTAGATCCCCTGACGAAACCTTCAACGGCCCAATTGCTCCCGCCACCCATTCTAGGACTTTCACTGTCCGAGGGCTGTCGTGCGGAAAAGTATTTCCGATCCGTTGATCCCCAGGCATTTAGTCAGACGGCGGAACATTTGGAACGCTTGCTTACGCGCGCGGCTCGCATCGGAGATATCCAGGTGCACCCAGATATGCGGACGGACTCGGAGGACGCGCGAAAAGCGTGAGGCGAAAAGCGTACGACGAAAAGCGTAAGGCGAGAAGCGTACAAGGCGAAAAGTGTAAGGCGAGAAGCGTACAAGGCGAAAAGCGTATGGCGAAAAGCGTGAGGCGAAAAGCGTGAGGCGAAAAGCGTGAGGCGAAAGGCGTGAGGCGAAAGGCGTGAGGCGAAAGGCGTGAGGCGAGAAGCGTACAAGGCGAAAAGCGTACGGCGAAGAGCATACGCGAGATGCGGCAAACCGGAGTTTGCGCTACATCAGCGAATTACTGATTTGCGGCCGTCGAAGGCGCCGGGGCAGGGGGCTTCAAATACTTTGCGTACCATGCCAGGTAGCGCTCCAGACGATCCTTTTGATAGCTGGGACGTGTGATTCCGTGATTCGAATTGGGATAGATGACCAGTTCCGAGGGAATTCCGAGACTCGCCAGGGCCTGATACATCTGCTCTCCGCCGACCAGCGGCACATTGAAGTCCTTTTCGCCGCCCATAAATAATGTCGGCGTCGTGATCTGGTCTGCGTGGAGGAATGCATACGAGATCTTCGCCCAAGGCTCGAGGCCGACTTTCCATGGCGGCCCGATCTCTTCGTTGTACTGCAGGATGTACTGATCTACGCCGTAGAGCGCGATCGGAAATGCCGTGCCCGCACCGCTGGTCGCGGCTTTGAACCGATGGTCTTTGGCGATGATGGCATCGGTGAGGATGCCGCCGTAGCTCCATCCGCCCACGCCTAAGCGATCCGGATCGGCTAGTCCGATGGAGACCACGTAGTCCATGGCTGCCTGCAGATCGATGACCTCTTTATTTCCCCAATCGGCGGCGATCGCGGTCTGATAGTTTTCGCCGCGGCCCGAGCTGCCGCGGTAATTCACGTTCACCACGACGTAACCGTTGGCGGCGAATAGCTGGCGCTCGAAATTGAAGGAGTGCGCGTCCTGTCCATTGGGCCCGCCATGGATCCGCAGCAGAGTGGGGTACTTGTGACCCGCCTGATAGTCCACCGGTTTGGTCAGCAGACCATGCACTTCGTTTCCATCTTTGGCCTTGCAACTGAATTCCTCGGTGACTCCCAACTGCAATTGCGCCATGAACGCATCGTTGTGATGAGTAAGCGCGCGCAGTTCTTCATTCTCGAGCGCCTCTAACTCTCCGTGCTGCGTGTCACTCGCGGCGAGCACGGCGTATCCGCCATCTTTTCGCTGCTCGATGGAGGAAATGACGCCCGGTCCCTTCGCGAGCCTGGCGACCGTGCCACCATTGGCGGGAATCGTCGCGGGATACTCCCAGCGATCGTCTGCGACGAGGAAGAGGATCGACTTGCCATCGCGCGTGAATCGCGGCGCCGATGCCCCACGGTCGAATCTCTCGGCGGGGAGCTTGGGCTCTCCTCCAGCCACCGAGACGACGGCGATGCGATTCATGTTGTACGCGCCGAGCTTTGCGCCGGAACTCTGGAGATAGACCAAGCGCTGCCCATCTGGGCTCCACTCGGGGCGCCCGCGCGATGCCGACGCGCGCAGTCCGTCGTAATGCGTGAGTTGCCGGGGCGTAGCGCCGGCGTGTGCTTCGATGACGAATACGTTCGAGATGTTGTAGCGCTCGGCGTCTTTGCCCTCGCGCCCCATGAAGGCGATCGACTGGCCATCGGGCGACCATGTCGGCGAGTTCACTTCCAGAGTCTCGGAGGTGAGCGCTTCGAGCTTTTTGCTCGCGACATCGAAGAGGTAGAGGCGTGCGGGACGCTGCGTCAGGTAGCCAACCACGTCTTGTTTGAACTTGTACCGGTTCACCACAATCGGCTTGGGAGCGCGGCCACCCGCTCCGGCGGCACCGCCGGACGCGGGGCGATCGTCCTCCGGGTCTCCTGGATCGCGATCGGTCATCACGAGCAGCAGCTTCTTGCCGTCGGGCGACCAGTCATATGACGACAAGCGGCCCTTCACATCTGTAAATTGCTGTGCCTCGCCGCCGGTCCGATCGAGCAGCCAGACCTGAGTTCCCTTTGCCTTCCCGGGACGGCTGGAGAGAAATGACAGATAGCGACCATCGGGACTCCAGCGCGGGGCGTTTTCGCTCTCGGGGCTGGAGGTAATGCGCAACTGCTGCTTGCCATCCCAACTCGCCATCCACACGTCGGTATCGCTCTTGTCGGCCACCGCATCGACCGTGGTGAGCGTGTAGGCGACCCATTTTCCGTCAGGCGAGATCTGGGAGTCCCGAACGTCCTGGAACGAATGCAAGTCGTCAATTTTGACAGGCCGGCGAGCGGCCGTTTGGGCAGGCAACAGGGCTGCCGATAGCCAGGCAACGCAAATCGTGGCGAAGCGAAAGCGACTCATGGCATTCGAGTTTACCAAACAATTGGAAACTTCCCGTCACCGGATTGACACAGCCTGGAAATTTATGATACCCAAGAACAATCGCTTAATTTAGACTTGCCACGGGATCGTTGGTTTTTTTGTCTTCACACGAAAGGGGTACACTTATGCGAAATCTCCTCAGGGCTCTTGCCCTGACGCTCGCTTTGGGGCTCGGCCTATTCGGCCAAACTACTGCAGTGAACGGGACTGTGACCGATCCATCGGGCGCTGTAGTTCCGAACGCTGCGATCACACTTGTCAACACACAGACCGGCTTACAGCGTGAAGCCGTAACCGATACGCAAGGCCGGTATACCATACCGCAATTGGCGCCCGGCGCCTATAAGCTGACCGCCAAGCTGAGTGGGTTTGCCGATGCCGTGGTCAACAACATCACGTTGGATGTGAATCAGCCAGCCACCGTGAACGTAATCTTCGAAAAACTAGGTTCCACCTCCACGACGGTATCGGTGGAAGCGACCGGGACTCAGATCAATACCGTGGATGCCTCATTGGGCAATGTAGTCACGGGACACGAGATTGAGGAACTGCCGTCGATCGCGCGCAATGTCGCGGGATTCCTGGCATTCCAGCCGGGTGTGACGATGTTCGGCACACTGGGACAGGGCGTCGGCGGCACGTCGACGTTGGATGACCGCAGCGGTTCGGTGAATGGAGGCCGTTCGGACCAGTCGAATATCACGCTGGATGGCGCGGACGTGAATCAGCAGAGCAATCGCGCGGCCTTCACCAGCGTCCTGCGCGTGACGCAGGACTCGGTAGAAGAGTTCCGCACCACTACGACTAACGGCAGCGTGGACAGCGGCCGTGGTTCCGGAGCAGACATCACCCTGGTGACCAAATCGGGTACCAACGACATCCATGGTTCGTTGTATGAATACCGCCGCGGTACGGAAACCGCTGCCAACAGCTTCTTCAACAACGCCGCGAAACTGCCAGTCGCCCCGCTGCTCATCAACACCTTCGGCGGCACCGCCGGCGGACCGGTCAAGAAGAATAAGCTGTTCTACTTTATTAACTACGAAGGCCGGCGCGACGCGAGCGCTACCAGCGTCAACCAGATCGTGCCAAGCGAACTGATGAAGCAGGGCATCATCCAGTACCACAACACCGGCGGAGCGCTCCTGCAGTTCACGCCGGATCAAATCAAGGCTGCCGACCCGCTGGGGATCGGCATCAGTCCGGCCGCGCTGGCGGTGATGAAACAATATCCCGTCAGCAACAATAGCAACGTCGGTGATGGAGTCAACACTTTCGGCTACCTGTTCAACGCGCCGGTACATTCCGATCAGAACACCTACATCGCGAAGGTGGATTACAAGATTGATAACGCCGGAAAGCATTCGCTGTTCGTGCGCGGAAACCTTCAGAACGACAGCCAGAACGGCACTCCGCAGTTTCCGGGGGACGTTCCCAACTCGGTGACGCTCGCCAATAACAAAGGGCTGGCGGCCGGGTGGACCGCGGTGGTGAAGCCAAATCTGGTGAGCACCTTCCATTACGGATTTACCCGTCAGGGCGGTGAGACCACTGGCATTCTGAATGGCACGCCAGTCTCCTTCCGGGGAATTGCAACGATCAATGGCACCAGCACGGGAACGGTCCGCATCGTTCCGGTGAATACCTTCGGCGAAGAGCTGGCATGGACCTTGGGTGCGCACGATCTGCGCATCGGCGGAACCGCCAGGTTGATTTCCAACCAGACCATCTCCTACAGCCACTCTTACAATTCCGCGACCACCAACGCCTCGGTCATCAACGGCAGCGGAAACGATCTCGTGCCGGCGTCCATCGGTTTGAAGAGCGGCGACAAAACCACCTTTGAATACAACGTTGCCGCCCTGCTGGGAATCGTGACTTCCGCTACCGGCAATTACAACTATCTGGTCAACGGCACGACGATTCCCGCAGGCGCGCCGGTGGCCCGCAACTTCGAAAATCGGGAAGCCGATTTTTACGGACAGGACTCCTGGAGGATCAAGAACAACCTGACGGTAACGTACGGCCTGCGCCTCACGGTGATGCCGCCCGTGCACGAAGCCAACGGCCAGCAGATTTCCACGAACATTCCGATTGGCACCTGGATGGACACGCGCGGAGCTCTGGCAGATCAGGGTGAATCCAATCTGTTGGCTGGCAATATCGTTTACGTGCCGGCAGGCCGGCCTCTCTATCCGCAACACACCGACTTCGCTCCCCGCCTGGCGGTCGCCTACTCACCTAAGGGCGAGAGCGGCCTCTCGCGATTCCTGTTCGGACAGGGAAAGACTTCCGTCCGCGCCGGATTCGGCATGTTCTACGACGAAATCGGGCAGCCGCTGGCGGCGACCATCAACGCTTCGGCGTTCGGCCTGGCCACCACGCTGTCGACTCCCGCGAATGTCTACACGTCGGCGCAGCTTCCGCGCTTCGTCAACTTCTACACCGTCCCGAACGCGCCGAATGCGCCGTTGTTCCTGCAGCCCGCGCCTCCCGGCGGATTCCCGGCCACGTATCCCAATGCGTTCGCGATCACGAACTCGGTGGACGATAATCTGCGCGCACCCTACACAATGAACATCAACCTGAGCATCGGCCGCGAATTCGGCCACGGATGGTTCGTGGAAGCTTCTTACGTGGGCCGGCTCTCACGCCACAACCTGGTGGAGCGCGATCTGGCAATGCCTACCAACATGGTAGATCCCAAGTCCGGACAGACTTACTTCCAGGCGATGACGCAACTCGCCACCCTGATCGATCTGAATGGCGTTTCCGTCAAGAATCTCCCCAAGATTCCGTTCTTCGAAAATCTGTGGGCGACGGCTGCTGGAAACGGGTATACCGCCACTCAGGTGATCGGGCTCGACTACACGACGCGCAGCAATCCCGGCGACTTCACCAACACGCTGAACGATATGGACAACGGCCAGGCGTGCAGCCCCACCGGGTCGAAGTTCAGCTCTTCCGGCGCGCTCACCGCAACGGGCTGCGGCATACTGGGGCCGAACATGATGTTCAGCCCGCAGTTCTCGGCGTTGAATGCGTGGAGCTCACTCGGCTCAGGTTCGTACCACGCCATGCAGTGGACGGTTCGCAAGCGGTTTAGCGCCGGACTCGCGGGCGTCTTCAACTACACCTACTCCAAGTCGATCGATATCGGTTCGACGGCGGAGAGCGCCGGCAGCTTCGGCAACGATTTCATGATCAATTCGTGGAATGCGCAGCAGTTGCGGGCCGTGTCGCGGTACGATGCCACACACCAGGCGAACAGCTACTTCGTCTACGAACTCCCGTTCGGCAGGGGGCATCACTTCGGCACCAGCATGAACAAGATCCTGGATGCCTTCGTGGGCGGCTGGCAGTTGTCCGGAACCTTCCGCGTGACCTCCGGCCTTCCGTTCTCGGTGAGTGACGGATCGCGCTGGGCGACCAACTGGGAGCTCAGCTCGGACGCTACGCCGAATGGCCAGCCCATTCCGTCGATCATCAGTACCCACAATACCGCCACCATCGGTGGAGGCAGCGGACCCAATCTGTGGGCTAATCCAGCCGCCGCACTGGCAGGGTTCCAGGAGACTATGGCGGGGCAGACCGGCAGCCGTGACTCATTGCGCGGCCAGGGCTTCTTCGAAATCGACAGCGGCCTTGCCAAGAGCTTCTCCATGCCATACAACGAGCACCACAAGCTACAATTCCGCTGGGAGACGGTCAACCTGACGAATACCGTCAGATTCGATCCGGCGAGCGCCAGCCTGAGTCTGACTTCGACGGCGAACTTCGGCAAATTGACCGGGCAGCTTGGTTTGCCGCGGCAGATGCAGTTCGCACTGCGGTATAGCTTCTAAGAGAGAACTCGGATCTTCGAGACAAATGGGCGCAGGTCTTCAGGGCCTGCGCCTTTTTTGTGCGGATCGAAAGGTTCAAGATTTCGGGCCCCGAACGCCGCCGTCCATTAAAATATAAGTTTGATTGTTACGCTTACCATTAATCCAGCCATCGACCGGGTTATCAGTGTCGACCATTTAGCCTTTGAAGATCGCGCTTATGTCAATTCCAGCCGCGAGGGCGCGGGGGGGCGCGGAATCAACGCGTCATTCGTCCTGCATGCATTTGGCGGCGAAACGCTGGCAGTGATCACATCGGGAGGCGATAGCGGGAAACGAATGGAGTCTTATCTGGCTACCTCGGGATTTCCGCTCAAGGTGGTTCCGATTCGAAACCCCATCCGCACGAATCTGACGATTACCGATCGCCACGGGCTGACGGTCAACCTGAACGAGGCGGGCCCGTGCCTGGAGAAATCGGAGGTAGTCTGCGTGGAGCGTGCGGTGCGCGAAGCGTTGAAGACGGCGTCGTGGCTGCTGATGTGTGGAAGCCTGCCACCGGGCGTGCCTCCCGGGTTTTACGGCAAACTGATCTCGATGGCGCGTGCCAGGAAGGTAAAAACTCTGCTGCATGCCGACGGGCAGGCTCTGATCGAAGGCATTGACGCCAAGCCGACGGTGGTGACGCCCAACCAAAAAGAGGCCGACCGTCTGCTTTCCCGGACTCTGCTGACGCGCACCCACTACCTGGAGGCGGCAGAGCGGATTCGATCGATGGGCGCGGAGTCGGTGGTGCTCTCGCTGGGGAGTCGAGGTGCGGTTGGCGCGTATCCGGATGGTCTGATCGAAGCGATCCCTCCGCGCGTCGAGGCGGTGTGCCCGATCGGTGCGGGCGATGCTCTCTCGGCTGGGTACTCGTGGGCGATGGAGCGTAAGAATATTCCCGCTGATGCGCTGCGGTGGGGTGTGGCGGCGGGCACGGCATCGGCCAAACTGCCCGGCATGAATTTCGCCAGCCTGGCGCAGACGCAGGAGATCTATCGCCAGGTGGAGGTCCGGCGGGTGGAGTAGGCTGGAGCGTTTAAATCGTTTAAATGGCGGCGTTCGCTTGACAGGCTCCCGCCCGTCTGCCACTCTGCCACATGGACGATTATGGCGACTATCCGAGAGGTGGCAGTTAAGGCTGGGGTTTCGATTGCCACCGTTTCCTACGTGTTAAACGGTTCGCGCCGCGTCCGTCCGCAAACCGAGCAGAGAGTCCTCTGGGCCGCCAGGGAGCTCGGATATGCGCCGAATAGTGCGGCCCGGAGTCTGGTCATCGGCCGCAGTTCGATCGTGGGCCTGGTGGTCCCCGATATCGGCAATCCTTTTTTCCCCGAGATCACCAAGTCGTTTCAGGAATCCGCGGCGATGGCGGGCCTCGAAACCATGGTGATGAATACCAATTACGATGTAGAGCGAACGCGCAACGCGGTGGATCGCCTGGTGAACCTGCAGGTGCCGGGCGCCGCCTTTTTGACCTCGCAGGTGGCGCGCGAAGTGCGGGAAAGTCTGGCGGGCAAGGGAGTCGGCGCAGTTTATCTCGACCACGGGGTGACCGCCGCGAGGATCAGCAATATCGCACTGGACTACGCCCACGGCATCCGGGCGGCGGTGAATCACCTGCTCGAACTCGGGCACAAGCGCCTGGGATTCATTGGCGGCCCCATGCATGGCACTTCCGCCCAGCACCGCAAGCAGGCGTTCCTGGAGGCTGCGGCGACGGAACCGGGGGTCGAAGTGAGGGTGATCGATTCCGATTTTTCCATTCAGGGCGGATATTTCAGTTGTTCGAAACTGCTCAATGTCTTCAGCGCCACTGGAATTGTAGCGGCCAACGATCTGATGGGGATTGGCGCAATGCATTGTGCTTACGACCGGCAGATCTCGGTGCCGGGGCAGCTTTCCATCATCGGTTTCGACGACATTACGTTCGCGCAGTTCACGCAGCCCGCCTTGACGACCGTGTCGGTGCCGCGCGTGGAGGTTGGCAGGCTGGTTTTTCAGGCGCTGCACGCCTTGATTTCTGATCCAGCCCAAGCCGGCAAGGAGTACGACGTGAAGACGACGCTGATCGTGCGGCAAACAACCGCGCCTCCTCCTAAGACGTAGAAAGCGATTTGACACTTGACTCGGAATTCGATATAACGGGTTCCGAGTGAAAAGGCGGATCAACGGAATCCTTGCGGCGATTGCGCTCCTGTTGGTGGTGCTGGTTCTTTTCGGCACCGCCTATGAACAGGTGGCGCGAAGGCGGGAGCGCGCGCGCTTCCGGCAGGTGGGGCGGTCGGTGGATATTGGTGGCAGGTCCCTCAACATCTTCTGTTCGGGCGAAGGAAGTCCCACAGTGATCTTTGAGAGCGACGCTCTGACCCCGGGGTATAGCTGGGTTTACATCCAACGCGAGATCGCCAGGACCACGCGAGCCTGTTGGTATGACCGTGCCGGGTATGGATGGAGCGATCCGGGGCCGGCACCGCACACCAGTGTCGCCAACGCGGCCGACCTCCACGAGTTGCTGCTTCGCGGTTCGGTGAAGGCGCCCTTCGTGCTGGCCGGTGACCGGTTTGGAAGCCTGGATGTGCGGGTGTTCGGCAGCCGCTACCCAGAAGAAGTGGCCGGTATGGTGCTGGTAGATCCGGTTCTGGAAAGCGAGGAACGGATGGGTATGGCGGGTCGTGTTCCGTTCCACCTGGGCTACCCTCCCGACTTCGTCTTGAGGGTGAGCAGCGGCATCGGGCTGATGCGGCTGATGGCACATACGCGGCCGGAATCCGCGACTCCTCACGGATTGACGCTCGACGAGCAAGCTACTCTTGCGGGTCTCGAGCACGAGCCTAAGATGCGCGCGGCATTCCTGGCGGAGCAGGGGTTTATGACCAGCCTCGCGGAGGTGCGGACGGCCGGCGCGGTGGGGTCCCATTCGTGGCCCGAGATGGTTTTGACGGGCAGCGATCGCCGCGCGCGGGCGGACGAGCCGGAATCCGTAATCCGCAGTGTGCGTGAGATGGTGAGAGTGCTGCGGCACGAATAACGCCGGCGCGCCACAAATTCTCGCAGTTTTTGTCTTCCGCCTCTAAAGTTAGCCGAAGAGCCGCCGATATCTTAATCAGGTATGAAGACCAATCGATGTTTTTTCCGAGCGCTCGTTGGAGCTGCTATCTGCTTGTGGCTCGTGGGTGGGCTGAGTTCCTTACCCGCAGCCAGTTTCATTGGCATGGCGGTTGCCAACGGAAGCTTCGAAGTGGACCATGCGCGGGTCTGGGGAAATAGCAACCTCTTTGATGGCAGCGTAGTAGAGACCGAAACGGCATCCTCGCAACTGCAGATTACGGGCGGTGTGCAGATGCGGTTAGCTTCGAACACACGCGCCACGGTGTATCAGAATCGGCTGGTGCTGGAATCCGGGTTTGGACAACTCGAGTCGGCGGCCGGATACGAGGTCGAAGCAGGCTCGTTACGCATTTCCACAGCGGCCAGCGATAGTGTGGCTCGAATTCGCGTGCTGGAGAATCATCGGGTGACGGTGGCTGCAGTTCGCGGCGTGGTTCGCGTGGCGAACGGCACGGGCCTGCTGGTTGCCAACGTAGCTGCGGGCAGCAGCTTGGATTTCGAGCCGCAAACTGCCGGTGCGGCGGCCCCGACGCGGGTGTCAGGTTGCCTACTGGCAAAATCCGGCAAAATCGTGATTGTCGACCAGACTGCGAACGTGATTCTGGAACTCCAAGGAGCCGGCCTCGACCAGGAGATCGGAAATCATGTTGAAGTCGTTGGTCGCGCCGAAGGCACCTCTCCTTCCGTGCCAGGTGCATCCGAACTGATCAAGGTGGTGGGTGTCAAGGAAGTCAGTAAGGGAGGATGTACGGCCATCGCCAAGAAAATCGGTGCTGCGACTAGTGTGGCCGCTGGTGCCGGTACGGCTGGATCGGCTGCTGGTGCGGCTGGCGCTGCCGGAGCGGGTGGTGCGGCTGCGGGAGCAGGCATTGGGATCGGCACGGTCGCGGTGATTGGCGGTGTCGCAACGGCGGCGACTGTCGGCGGATTGGCCGCTGTCGGGGGCCTGCCCGGGCAAGGGAACAGCCCCACGCCGGTCAGTCGCTAAAGCCCCTCACTCCCTAACGCAAGAGACTGTGGGTGTGTTCGCTCTGTCTCTAATTCAATTCCGGGCTCCAGCACTGCTCTGGAGCCCGTCTTTTGTTTGCGGGATTATGCCAGCAGCTCGCCGGTCATCACGGTGACGGCCTGTCCCCCCAGCAGGACCCGCTCTCCTGCCAGGCGGACGCGGACAACGCCACCACGCGCGGAAGCCTGATAGCCGGTCATCTCAACCTTTCCCAGCTTCTCGCCCCAATACGGTCCGAGAGCGGTATGCGCCGAGCCGGTGACGGGGTCCTCATCGATGCCCGAGCCGGGAGCAAAGAATCGGGAGACGAAATCGAAACCTGAAGTCGAAGAGCGGGTGGTCACTATCACGCCGCGGACCGGCACCTTTCTGAGTGTTGAGTGGTCAGGCGACAGACCGCGTAACGTTTCTTCAGAATCCACTTCCACCAGGTAGTCGAACGCGTTTCGCCCGACGAACTTGGCATCCTTCACGCCTAAAGCGGGAAGCAACTCCTGGGGAGCTTCCGCCGGCGCCGCGATCTTGGCGGGAAAATCCAACTCGATCCATTCCCCTCGGCGGTCGGCCGTCAGGAGGCCGCTGCGCGTATGAAAACGGGCCTGTTGTCCCTCCGGCAAATGACCGTCTTGCCATAACACGTGGGCGCTCGCTACGGTGGCGTGACCGCACAGGTCCACTTCGACAGCCGGGGTGAGCCAGCGCAGGTTGTAGCCCCCGTTTTGCGGCGTCAAAAAGGCGGTCTCTGATAAATTCATCTCGCGGGCGACATCGCGCATCCACTGATCAGGAACCGTATCTGGGAGAACGCACACCGCCGCGGGATTGCCGGCGAACGGCCGATTGGTGAAAGCATCCACCTGAACAATTCGAATGGGCATGATTTTTAGAGCGTAACGCACTTGAAACCTGGAGCGGAATAAGGGAGGCTAAGAGAAGACGCGATGATGCTGCTTCGCTACACCAAACTCTGGGTCGGCCTGGGCCTTCTCCTGTCGGTGTGGGCGCTCAGCACGGTGCGGCGGTCAGAGACAGGCGACTGGGTGCGCCCCATAGGGATGAAGGCGGGTCCAGTGCGCATCGTTCAGTTTTACACGAGTGTCCGCATTCTGGCTGCGGGCCACAAAGCGATGCTGTGTTACGGCGTGGAAAACGCGAAATCGGTCAGAATCGCGCCGTTGGGGCAGGAGGTCTCTCCGGCATTCAACCAATGCCTGGAGATCGTGCCCGAGCGCACCACGCACTATACGATCCTGGCGGAGGGCTTCGACGGAAAAATCGCTGTGCGCTCGCTCATCTTGCCGGTAGAGGCAGCGCCCGCGCTTCCCCAGACGCTTGCGTCCGATCATCGCAGGATGACGGTTCTTACCCACAACCGCAATAGCTGATAGAACGTGATCGCCAGCGACCGCACACGGAAAAACTGAGACCGGCCGTGCTGGCGGGCATAGTGGTGCACGCAGACCTCGGCGACGTCGCATCCGCTGAGCTCGAGTTTGCGCACCAGTTCGACGCAAATGGTGCCGCTGGTAGAGGTGAGGTGAATCTTCTCCAGTAATTCGCGGCGGATCAAACGATAGTCGCAGTCGATATCGCGAATGCGGATCCGAAATAGCAGGCGCGCGCAGAAATTGTAAACATTTCCGATCCAGATGCGATGGGCCGGATCCTGCCGTTCCAGCTTATACCCGTTCACCAGCCCGGTATTGGGCCCGACATGCTCCAGTAACAGGGGAATCTCGGAGACGTCGTACTGGCCATCGCCATCGGTGTAGAAGACGAACTCTTTGCGAGACGCGCCGAACCCGCTGCGAAGGGCGCCGCCGTAGCCGCGATTCTTGACGTGTGTTACGACGCGCAAATACGGGGAAAACTCGGCAGAAAGCAGCTCCAGCACCTCGGCCGTCTTGTCGCTGCTGCCATCGTTGACGACGATGACTTCGAAGTCGGCAACATGCCCCTCCAATACGGCGAAGGTCGCGCGGACCAATGGCGGGAGCGATGGCGCATCGTTATATGCCGGAAAGAAAACGCTCAAAGACGGAAATTTCGAGACCCCCAACGAACCCCTCACATTATCTTCTCACCGATGAAGATGAGCGACTGCCCTGCTGGAAAATTATGACCGGCCGCGAGCCACGCTGCCTCGATTGCCAATGGTTGGTATAACAGGTGGTCAAGCCATGGCGCAAGGGGCTCCACGCCACTGGCCGCTGGACGCCGCAAAAGGGGCTCCCAAAGACGAAATTTTGCAAATGTCACGGGAAGCAGCAACGAGTTGGCGTAGGAGCAGCGCAGAGGGCGAAGGCCGGCCTCGGCTGTCAACTGAAGCAGCCGGCGGCGCGTGAAGCGCTGTCGTTCGTGAATGAATTCCGAATGGCGGCTGCGCAGCAGGTTGAGCGCCGGCGTGCGCACAAAGGCAAGCCCGCCAGGCGCCAGGACACGCGCAAATTCGCGAAGCGCGAGCTGCTCATCCCCCGGTTGCAGATGGGACAGGACGTCCTGCGAGATGACCAGATCGAAGGCCCGGTCGGCAAAGGGCAATTGCGCGATATCGCCCTGAACCGGCAGGGCGACTCCCAGATTACGAGCGTGACGCAGTCCGGTCCAACTGATATCGAGCGGCACGACGGGCCACTGGCGCTTAGTCTGCAGCAGATGGCAGAAGTACCCGGTGCCGCATCCGGCGTCCAGCGCGCGTGAGATTTTACGGCCCGAGAGGTAGGGATCGAGGAGGCGAAACAGAATTGTGCGCATGCCCCGATACCACCAGAAATCGCGCTCGACGCTCGATATATTGGCGAACTCGGCGGGATTCATGAGGCTGAAGCTGAGGAGCGGGTCAAGGAACGGCTCTGGATGACTGCAGATTTGGTGGACAGTCGAAAAGCGTCCAGGCGGCAGCGCCGAAGACCACTTCGTGGCGCAGGATTTGGCACACACCGCGAAAAGCGTCGAGATGAGTCTCGACGCGGCAAACAGGAGTGTTTGCGCCACGTCTGCGCGATCAACGGGTCACCAATGCGAGGACGCGGCAAGGGCTTCCCGATCCGTTCACGATCTTCAATGGCGGCGTGATCAGGATCGCGCCTTTGGGCGGCAGTTGATCGAGATTGGCGAGGCTGGCGAGCCCGAATTTGTTGCTTCCATGCATGATGGTGTGGCACGGAAAAGGAGGATCGAAACGAAAAGCCTGCCCTGCATCCGTACCGACGCCCTCGGCTCCCCAACCGATGACGTCCCGTTCCTTCGCCAGGAACGGCACCAGTTCGGGATGAGGACCCGGCACATGCGAGCCGTCTTCCTGCATGTTCAGAAAGCGCGCGGCGTCCTTCTGTTTGTACCAGTCGGTGCGCATCAATACCCACGATCCGGGCTCGATCCGTCCGTGCTTAGCCTCCCATTGCAGAATGTGTTCCCGAGTCAGCAGAAAATCCGCGTTGCCCTCGACCTCGCGGGAGACGTCGATCACGTTCGCCGGCGCAATGAAGCGCTCCACGGGAATGGTGTCGGTGGCATTGTGGTGGTGGTCCTTGCCGGTGACCCAATGGACCGGTGCGTCGAAATGCGTGCCGGTGTGTTCTCCGCAGGAGAAGTTGTTCCAATACCACGCTGGGCCGCGGCTGTCGTAGTGCGAAATCTGTTCGAGGCGGAAAGGCCACGTCTTGCCAAATTCGTCTGGCAGTTGAATGATGGGCGTCGAGGGCTCCAGCGGTTGGCTTAGATCGATCACGCGAATCGTGCCTGTTGCCAGGGCGTTCGCGAATTGAAGCAAGATATCAGTTTCCATTTTCGAGCGATGCTCCGATCGTTGGTGAGGTTCTCCGATCTACCACAAACCACACGGCCGTCAAAGCAGCCAGCCATGGCACTCCGGCGATCAGGGTGACGCGCATTCCTTCCACCCACCATGTGATCGCCAGGATCGTGACCATGGCAGCCGCTCCCAAGAGCGATGTGAACGGATAGCCGATCATTCGGACGGGGAGGCGCGGATGGCCGGCTGCTTCCCACTTCGCACGGAAGAACAGGTGCGTCACGAAGATCACCAGCCAGGCGTAAAGACCGCCGAACAGCGAAATCCCGAAGAGATAAACGAAAGCGCTGTCTGGGAACCAGAGAGCGACCAGGAGTGCTAGTCCCAGTCCCGCGGCGGAGACCAGCAGGGCGGGAACGGGAGTGCCGCGCTCCGACACACGGCCGAACGCCGCCGGTGCGTAGCCGCCGCGGGCCAGTGAGAACATCATGCGGCTCACCAGGTAGAGATTGCAGTTCATGCTGGAAGCGGCGGCCGTGATCACCACGAAGTTGATCAGGTGCGCAGCGGCCGGCACGCCGATCAACTGAAACACCTTGACGAACGGACTGGCGGTGACGTCAGACCCGGGCTGGATCTGGTTCCACGGGACGATCGCCACGAGGACGAAAATCGCACCCATGTAGAAGACAATCAGGCGGCTGACCATGGTCCGCATGGCGCGCGGCACGGCGGTCCGCGGATCCTTAGCTTCGCCCGAAGTGACAGCGACTACTTCTGTCCCCATATAACTAAAGATCACGAAGACCATCGCCATCGCTACACCTCGCCAACCCGTGGGCAGCAGTCCGCCGTGCGCGGTCAGGTTGGCCAGTCCGATAGCCGGCCGGGGTGTGAATCCCGCGAGCAATGCCGCGCCGAACACGATGAACACCACGATGGCCACGACCTTGATCATCGAGAACCAGTATTCGAAGCTGCCGAAGCTGCCCACACTGCGCGCGTTGATGTACAGCAGCGAGAGCGAGAAGATCGCGATCCACATCCACTTGGGCGTGTTCGGGAACCACCATTGGCAATAGATCGCGATGGCCGTAGCCTCTCCGCCGATTGCGATGACCTGCGCCGCCCAATAGGTGTAACGCACCGTGAAGCCCGCCCAGCGATGCCAATACAGTTCGGCGTACACGCCAAACGAGCCGGCGGTCGGATGCGCGATTGCCATCTCGGAAAGTGCGCCCATGAGCAGCAGCGTGATGACCGCGCCGATGATGTAACTGACGATTACGCCCGGCCCGGCGGTGTGTACCGCCAGGGAACTGCCGAGAAAGAGCCCGGTACCGATGGCGCCGCCAATGGCGATCATTCCCAACTGGCGGGAACTCAGCTGGCGAGAGAGCTGTTCTCCCTGCTCGACTCGGGCCTGCGCCGGTTCAGCGGCTTTCATAGGCGGCGCCGGGACTACCAGAGGGATAGAAAACGCCCAGCAGACGGATGGGTGCAGGATCCCGATTCTCCAGGCAGTGCACTACGCCATCCGGCAGGTAGATGCTCGATCCGGGTCCAAATTCCGAGGCGTCCGGATGCCCGTCCAGGTGGAGGATACCGTGGCCTTCCAGGATGTAGATGCATTCTTCGTAGGTGTGGAAATGGAAGGGGGCACGGCTGGTGGGTATCCAGCCAACGAACTGCGTGACGCTGCGGCAACCCACGTCGGTATGCACGAGGAAGCGGAACTCGCGATCGCCCCCAGCACGGATTACTTCGCGGTCATCTTCATGCACGCGTAGCTTGGGCCGTTCACCGGACGAAAGGGGCGGTTCCACCGTCCGCCGGCCTGGATCTTCAGGGCAGCAGGAACTGACGATCCGCAATCGATCGGACCCGGTGTTGGCGATGATGCAGACGGATCCTGGCGGGACGAATACCGCGGCGCCAGGGCGCAGCGAGTAGATGAAGCCATCAATGCGGCAAATGCCCTCGCCTGACACTACATAGAGAGTCTCCTCGGCGACGGGATTCACGAATCCGGGAGACGGACCCGGAGCGTAGTCGCGGACGGTCTGTGTAATGCGCCTGGCGCCGCTCGCCTGGCAGACCACCGCTCGCTCAGTCAGCGTTCCGAGGCTTTCGATGCGCCCGTCCCCCGGCGAATAAACGCGGCAGCCGCCCTCCAGAATCTTCATGCACGCACCATCAGTTCGAGGTTCTCACGCAGGGCTCCCAGGGCGGTGTCGACGTCGTCGAGCGTGTTGTAGACGTGGAAGGCAAAGCGAACGCCGTCATGGCGGCAGGAGGTGACGATACCGCGGGAGGCGAGCCTGGACACCATCGCGGCTGCGTCCGTGGAGCGCAGTACCACGAGCGGGCCAACGCTATCGGCGGGAGTTTTACTCACGATGCCCAGTTCGCGAGTTCCACGATGGAAGGCCGCGGTCAGCCGCTCGATCTGCGCTGCCACATTCTGCATACCGATGCGGGTGAGGAACTCGAGAGCGGGACGCGCCAGGTAGACGTTGGGAACGGCAGGTGTTCCGGTCTCGAAACGCCGCGCCGACGGCGCCGGATCGAGATGCCTGGTGCGGAACGCGAAGACATCGCGCTGCGAGTACCAACTGGTCATGGTTGGCGTCAATCGTTCGATCAACTCGCGCCTCACGTAAAGGAACGCGAGTCCCGGCGGGCCGAGTAGATACTTCAGGGCGCCGGTCACGAAGAAGTCCACGTCGAGCGCTTTGACGTCAATGGGACGAGTTCCGCAGTCCTGATATCCATCGAGAAACACCAGCGCGCCGGCGGCGTGGGCGATGCGCGCAATGCCGGCGACATCGGAACGGAATCCATTGACGAACGAGACATGCGTCAAGGGCACGATGGCAGTACGGTCGTCGATGGCGCGTTCGTAGCGCTCGGTGGGAATTGCGTGGTCGACGCCGTCCAGGAACTTAATGGTTGCACCGCGTGGACGCTGCGCGAGCCAGATGTGTCCCATAGTGGGAAACTCGTACTCGCCCATGACCACCTTGTTGCGTTCATTGAATTCGAGCGCATTGGCGATGGGATTAATTCCGGCGGAGGCACTGGTGACGACGGCTACTTCGTCGGGCTCGGCGTTAATGAATCGGGCAAATTCGACGCGCAGTTTCTCGTAGGCGCCCACCCATTCGGTCCACGGATCGGAGGAGGTGCGCCAACTGCAGGCGTAGTCCCGCATGCCGGTTTCGACCGCGTCAGATAAGGCTCCCTGCGAGCAATTATAGAGGTAGGTCTTCTCGCGAAGGATGGGGAAATGAGAACGCAATTCCAGGATCTGGTCGTCCGTGAGCACAGTTTGCCATTCTATCGTGGCGCAGGTACTCCTGTCTGCGGGCGGCGCGGGGACTGATGGAATTGGAGGATTGGGACTTGAGGAAGGGAAACAGGTCAAGCCGGGAGACCTTGAGGACTCCCGGCTTGGCAGAGAGTTTACGCGATCTTCTCGACTCCCACGTGCGGATCGAGCATTTTGGCCACTTCGGACTTCTGCATGGCGCCAACGCGCTGCTCCACCACGCGGCCGTCCTTAAACAGAAGCAGCGTGGGAATCCCGCGGATGTTGTATCGCATGGCGGTGCTGCCATTCGAATCCACATCCAGCTTGCCTACCTTGACTTTGCCGGCGTATTCCGTAGCTACCACATCGATGGTGGGAGCCATCTGCCGGCAAGGGCCGCACCATTCGGCCCAGAAATCCACCAGAACCGGCACGTCCGACCGGAGGACCTCCTGGTCAAACGTCGAATCGGTGAAACTAAGTGTGTTCAAACCTGCCATTTCGTCTCCTAAACTCTAAGCTATTAGAATACCAATCGGGCAAAAGGATTCAGGCTCGCCCCAGAAGCTGTTGATAGAGGGCGGAATAAGCCGCGGCGGAGGCTCTCCACGAGAAGTCTTTCCGCATGCCGCGGCGCATCATTTCCTGCCAGGGCTCTGGATTGGCGAACGTCTGGGCGGCAACGCGAACGGCCAGAAAAAGAGACTCGGCGGAATAACCCCAGAACTTGAACCCCGTTCCCTCTTCGATGGTATCATCCAGTCCACCCGTGGCGCGGACCACCGGCACGGTACCATACCGTAAGCTATAGATCTGATTCAACCCACAGGGTTCGTAACGGCTTGGCATGAGAAACATGTCCGCCCCCGCCTCAATGCGGTGGGCGAGGCCGTTATCGAAGCCGACGCGGACGCCGATTCTCCCGGGGAATTCGGCGGCCAGACTGCGGAAAGTCTCCTCCAGGGCGGGATCGCCGCTTCCCAGCGCCACCAAATACACGTCCTCCGCGACCAGGCGGGCGGCGATTTCCGCAATCAGTTCGGTGCCCTTTTGCGGAGTGAAACGAGAGACGACTCCTGCCAGGGGACGATCGATGGCGTCGGCGTTCAGGCCGAACTCGGCGAGGAGTTGTTGCTTGCAGATTTGTTTCCCGCTCAGGTCGTCAGCCGAATATTGCGCAGGAAGGAATTGGTCGGTCTCCGGGTTCCACTCGCGGTAGTCGACCCCATTGAGAATGCCGGTCAGGACGGAGGCCCGGGCGCGAAGGGCGCCATCCAGGCCGAACCCGTACTCCGGCGTCTGGATCTCACGAGCGTAGGTGGGGCTGACGGTATTGATAGCGTCCGCGAACTCGATGCCGCCCTTGATGTAGCTAACCTTGCCGAAGAACTCCATCCCGCCGGGGCGAAAGACATCCGGGTCAAGTGCTACCGTTGGGAGGACGGTGGGGGGAAACAGGCCCTGGTAGCCCAGGTTGTGAATCGTGAAAAGAGTCTTGACACCCATGAAGGTTGGGTCGGTGGAGAACAGAGTCCGCAGATAGGGCGCGACTGGGCCGGACTGCCAGTCGTGGCAGTGGAGGATTTCGGTGCGGAAAAGGACCCGGGCAGCCGCAATGGCGCCGCGGGAGAACACCGCAAACCGGATATGATTGTCGGGATAATCGACGCCCGCATCGCCATAGAAGCCTTTACGATCGAAGAGCAGGGGGCAGTCGAGAAGGTAGAGTGGATACTCCTCGGGGGCCTGATAGATCGACGTGTCATACCGGGTGGAACCGAGGTAGATCGGCAGATCGTCATAGACACGCCGCATCCGCTTGAGATCGATAGAGCCGTAGCGCGGGATGATGACCGCGACCTCGTCGCCGAAGGAGCGCAACGCCGAGGGCAGCGCCCCGACGACATCGGCGAGCCCGCCGGTTTTCGCGAACGGAGCCGCTTCGGAGGAGACCATCAGGACCCGAGCCACACCCGGATTGTAGCCAATTTCCGCAATCCAGGTGGAGATCTGGGGACAGGCTACGTAACTCCCGAACTTCTTTGAGAGAAATTGGTCACCAATCGACTAATCGATACCATGCCCAGATTCGCAAGAGTCGTGGTGCCAGGATGTTGGCACCACGTGACGCAGCGCGGAAATCACCAGCAGACGGTGTTTTTCGACAATTCGGACCGCCAGTTGTATCTCGAACTCCTGCGCGACCATGCCGCCCGGCACTCGGTCCGCATCACCGGCTATTGCCTGATGAACAATCATGTACACCTGCTCGCGGTGCCTGAGCGCGAGGACGGCCTCGCGCGCGCACTCGGCCGGGCGCACAACGACTATGCCCGGTGGATCAATCTCCGGCAGCGGACGACTGGGCATTTGTGGCAGAATCGCTTCTTTTCGTGCCCGCTCGACGAGTCGCACAGTTGGGAGGCTCTGCGATATGTGGAGTTGAACCCGGTGCGCGCGGGTCTAGCGAAATCGGCCACCGAGTGGCGGTGGTCGAGCGCTCGGACGCACGCAGGTGGGACGGACCGGGCTTCGCTGCTCGATCTCTCGGCGTGGGCAGATCGATGGGCGCCGGGCACGTGGGAAGACGCTTTGGCGATCGGAATCTCGGACGCGGCCCTGCTCGCGCGGATTCGGGAAGCGACGCGGACGGGGCGTCCGGTAGGCAGCGCGGCCTATGTCGAGCATCTGGAGGCGGCGACGGGACGGCCATTGCGTCCGGGGCACCCGGGTCCGAGGAAGAAGGGGAATTCGGGAATTGCGTAGCCTGTCACCAGAATAGGGGCGGATTTGTAGGGAATATCGGCGGGTGCAGCGAAAGTCGGAGGACTAGCGACGGCGGGCGAGGCGTTTGAGGGTGTCGAGATTGCGGCGGTCGTCGCCTTCTTGGTCCACCGGCGTCTCCAGGATGAAAGGCTTGTCGCGCAGTTTGGGATGGGTGAGCATCCGGCGGAAACCGGCGCTGCCGATTTGGCCTTCGCCGATGCCCGCGTGACGGTCGATTCGCGAGCCGAGTTTGCCTTTCGAGTCGTTGGCGTGAATCAGGCGGACATTGTCGAGACCAATCGTTTCTTCGGCGCTCCGAATGGCCGAGCGCAGGCCAGACTGTGTCGAGATGTCAAAGCCTGAGGCCAAAAGGTGACAGGTGTCGAGACAAAAGCCGATGGGCACGTCGGCACGATTGCCCGCCAGATGGCGCAACTCCCGCAATTCTTCGAACCGGCTGCCGATGTGGGCGCCACAGCCGGCTGTATTTTCAATGAGAACCGAGAGCGAGGAAGGAGCAAATCCATGGCATGCCTCGGCAAAGGCCCCGGCAAATGCCGATATTCCCTCTTCCACCGAACGTCCGCGGTAACTGCCGGGGTGCAACACCAGATAATCGGCGCCGATGAGGGCAGCCCGATCTAATTCTCCGCGAAAGCCCTCAATGGACTTGGCGCGGATGAGGGGGTCTGCCGAGGCAAGATTCACCAGGTAACTGGCGTGTATGGCTAACGGATGAAGGTCGAAGTGCTCGCGGGCGGAGCGAAACAGTTTTATCTGGGCGGGTTCCGGCAATCGTGCCCGCCACATACGAGGGCTCGCGGAGAAGATCTGGAAGGTGTTAGCTCCCAATTCCGATGCCAGCCGGGCGGCTCGTTCTAAAGCCCCGGCCGTTGAGGTGTGAATACCCAGGCGCAGAGCCCCATACTAACAAAAACGGGCTGACTGTCTACAACGTGGTGGACACCGGAGTCTGGCTAATGGGTCCGGAAAAGGACGCCGTGGCCACCGGTAGGCTCGATTTGCGCAGCGAGGGGGCGTACTCGGATGCGCGGGCAGGCCCTTCCCAGGTCACCGGGTATTCGCGCAAACACTGCGGACAAATGTACTTACCATGAATCGGCCACATCGGCTGGCTGTGCATCTTTTTGCACCAAATCTGCGACAATTTGTTCTTCATAACACTTTTGCAACCTCCCGCATCGCGACGCTGAAACTGTCTGAAGCGTTCCTCTCTTCTACTAGCAATTTACGTACCGCGCGGTACAAACGGATTGTGAAGAGTACGAGCGGTTCGTTACAACGCAGAAAAAACAAATCATGCCAAGGCGGAGGGCACTCCCAGCGAAAGAATGATCGCGGGGCCATGAATGCAGGCGCTCCTCGAGGAGGTTCCAGCTCAAGTTACATCGAGAGTGAGAGAGGGCCCGGTCGACAACCTCAACGCTGGTGAAAGGGCCTCCCGAACTGACGCCGTTTCGGGACAGTAGATGCATCGCGATTCCCATCGGTATCCATCGGAATGCGCAACGTTAGTCAGTTCATTCGATTGGCCGGTGATCGATCAGACGGAACTTACCGCCGGTTTGGATTCGTGATCGATTCCGTGGACTACCTTAGTGAGAACTGACGCGCGCTTGGAAGACGGGCTCTCTCCCTCACGGTCGCGGCTCGTTGCGAGCGGCGCGCGTACACAAAGCGATGCCCGATCGGCCGAAAAATCGCTCCCTCACGGTCGCGGCTCGTAAACTTACTGTTCCCTGCGATATGTGCTTGCGAGCCGCGGGCGTCAGCAAGCGGTCCGGCGATGCGTCGCGTATCATCGTCCCTATGGTCCTTGCGATCGATATCGGCGGCACCAAGTTTTCTCTCGCGGTCTTCGATGGCGACGGGATGATCCGGCGCGAATCGCGCGCGACGGACGCGGCTGGCGGCCGGCCGTGGATGCTTGCGCAACTCTCCGAAATCGTCAGCACGTGGCGGCGCGAGTTTACGTTTGAGCGCTGCGGGATCGGTTTCGGCGGCCCCGTCAACTTCGCCAGCCAGCGGGTGGTGCTCTCCACTCACGTCGGTGGGTGGAACGACTTCGATCTGTGCGGCTTCGTACGGGATCTTGCGGGTGCGCCTGTGATCATGGACAACGACGCGAACGCCGGTGCAATCGGAGAAGCGGAATTCGGCGCGGGGAAAGGCTGTTCGCCGCTCTTCTACATGACGCTCTCCACGGGAATCGGCGGAGGAATCTATGCGGATGGCCGGGTGTGGCGCGGCGCCGACTCGTATGCGGGCGAAATCGGGCACCTCACGATTCGCCCCGACGGGCCGGAGTGCCTGTGCGGTGCGCATGGCTGTTTTGAACGGATGTGCTGCGGTCTCTGGTTGCAGCGCGACTACGGGAAACCAGCGAAAGTACTATTGGAAGACTCCGAGTTTGTAAGTCACTATGTAATCGATCTTGCGTTCGGGTTGAAGGCGGCGATCATGTTACTCAACCCACAACGGATTGTTATCGGTGGGGGTATCGCCAAGGCTGGCGAACGTCTATTCGGACCGTTACGAACGGAAATGCGGCGAAAAATCACCAAGTGGTCAGGAGCTCGAATAGATATAGTACCTACGGTACTTGGCGACGACTCTGTACTGTATGGCGCATTGCGGTTAACCAAAGCCTAACTTCTGTGTGCTCAATCGAACAGGCGTTGCACGTTGCTCCATTGAGTAGCTTAAGCCCGGCTAGGTATGCTTATGAATGAAAGGGGTGCGTAACAATGGACCATGTCCGCTAGGCGTGCAATCGAAGAGGACCAGGATAAAAAGTTTCGCCTCCTTTTCGAAGACAACCCGCAGCCGATGTGGGTGCTGGATCCGGAGACGCGGGCTTTCCGAGAAACCAATGCTGCCGCGCGCGCATTGTATGGATATACCGAGCAAGAGTTTCGCGGTATGTCTCTGTCCGAGGTGCAGGCGAGCGAGCAACCACTCGATTTTCCGGAGAGAATGAGCGGCCAGCTTGGTGTTACGCCCACCGCGTGGCGGCATCGCACGAAACCTGGCAAAACGATCGACGTGGAAATCGCGGTCTACGAGATCGACTACAAGAGTTCCAAGGCACAACTCGCCATTTTGCTCGATATCACGACGAGGCGACATCTGGAAGAACAACTCCGGCAAGCCCAGAAGATGGAAGCGGTAGGGATGCTCGCGGGCGGAATCGCGCACGACTTCAACAATCTGCTGACGATTATTTCGGGGTACAGCCAACTCATTCTGGTAAGCCCGGATATCAAGGATTCCAACCGGCACGCGGCCGAACAGATCATGAAGGCGGGAGAGCGCGCCGCCGCGCTGACGCGGCAATTGTTGGCTTTCAGCCGGCGGCAGGTGCTCCAACCGCGAGTGCTGGATCTGAACAAACTGGTCGGCAGCCTAAGCACGATGTTGCAACGCCTGTTAGGTGAGGACGTCGATCTTCGCCTTATTCTCCCGCCGGATTTGGGACGCGTAAGCGCCGACCCGAGCCAAGTGGAACAAGTCTTGATGAACCTGGCTGTGAATTCGCGCGACGCCATGACCAAGGGCGGCGTTCTTACGATCGAAACCGGGAACGTGATGCTTGGGCAGGATTACGTCGACCGGCATCTCGGCCTAAAGCCCGGGCCTTACATTCTGCTCGCGGTTAGCGACAACGGAGCTGGTATGGATGAGTCCACCAGGGTCCGTATGTTCGAGCCATTCTTCACTACTAAAGGCGCGGGCAGGGGCACAGGGCTGGGACTTTCCACCGTCTTTGGCATCGTGAAGCAAAGCGGCGGCAGCGTCGATGTGTATAGCGAGCCCGGGCAGGGCACTTCCGTCAAGGTCTACCTGCCGCGAATCGACCAGCCGGTGGTGATCGAGGCGGAGCAGGCCAAGAAAAAGGCAACGCGCGGCACAGAGACCATTCTCCTGGTGGAAGACGACGAGATGGTGCGGACGCTGGTGCGTGCGACTTTAGTGCGTGAAGGCTACAAAGTTCTGGATTTCGCCGACCCTGTGGAGGCGCGGCGAAAAGCGGAGCATCATAAGGGCCCGATCCACCTGCTCATCACCGATGTGGTGATGCCCAAGTTGAGCGGGCGCGAACTGGCGGAAAAGATCACTCGTCGGAGGCCCGACATTAAGGTGCTTTACATGTCTGGTTATACCGAAAATGCGGTGATCAACAGCGGCATCCTTCACACCGAAGTGGCGTTCCTGCAGAAGCCGTTCACTCCCGGCGCGCTGACGGAAAGAGTGCGCGAGGTACTGGAACAAAACGGAAAGATCCATCAGGCCTGCGAGTAACTGCCTGGCATTGGCGAACCCCGTAGAATTCATGCGCCGTCCGGAGTCTTAGGAGATGGATGTCCAGACTTTGGCTGGTTGCGTTCCTCACCGGGCCCCTTGGCGCAGTTCCGGCCGCCCGCCTTCCGGTTCGTTTTGAACCATACAACTACGGCTACGTGGCCCGAACGAATGCGGGCGCTTCATACCTCACCCGCTCCGGTTCACTACGCCTCTCCGCGGGGCTGGAGATGGATCTGGCCGATGGTGCGGCGTTGCCTTCCTCTGTCGCGTCTGGGCTGCTTCCCGGGAAGGCGAACGACCTTCGCGGCGCCGATCCCGCCGGTTGGCGCACGGGGATTCCACAGTACGGCAAGGTCCGATTCTCCCGCGTTTGGAAGGGTATCGATCTGGTGTATCACGGCGATGGCTCCAGATTGGAATACGATTTCGTCGTCGCTCCGGGTGCGCCGGTGGGACGGATCGTGCTTGTATTCCGCGGATCGAGCGCCGTTCGGCTGACTGCGGAGGGCGGCCTGCTGATTCAAGCTGCTGGAGACGAGTTCTGTTTTCGTGCGCCGAAGATTATGCAAGGCGGGCGACGCATCGCAGGTCGGTACCGGTTGCTTGGCCAAAATCGCGTGGACTTCCAGATAGGGCATTACGATCATGCACAGCCACTGGTGATCGATCCGGTGCTGGGCTATGCCGCTCTGTTTGGAGCACAAGGAGGAGATCCTGTGCAGGCGGTTGCCGTGGACCCGGCGGGCAACGTCTACATCGCAGGAACGACACTGTCCGAGATTCCGCTGGTGAATCCCGTCAATGGCAAGCAGGGTACGGGTAACTGTTCCGCTGAGCCCGGCAAGATGTTCTATCCGTGCGAGGATGTCTATGTCGCTAAATTCGATCCCACCGGCACGAAGCTACTTTACTCCACCTATCTGGGCGGCGATGCGCGCGACTTGGCTGGAGGGATAGCCGTGGGTCGCGATGGCAGCGTGTATGTCACCGGGGAAACGGTGCCTATCGGTCCGGCTTTGAACTACTCGGCGGGACAGGCATGGGTGATGAAGCTGAATCCCAGCGGCACGGTACTCTCCTACAACCAGAACATTGGCGCGTCGACGAGGGCCAACGGCGTGGCGGTTGACGGGCAGGGGAACGCCTATATTGCCGGTAATAGCTACTCGCTCAGCTTTCCAGCCGTGAACGCGATTCAGTCTAAACCACCGCTCACTTCGCTCCTGGTCACTCATGATGGCGGAGACACGTGGAGTTCGCTGAATCAGAACTTACCGGTGCTGGCGGTGAACTCACTCGCCATCGATCCGACGCACGCTTCCACGCTCTATGCCGGAACGTCCTCGGGCGTTTTTCAATCGCTGGACGGTGGCGTCACGTGGAAGCAGCTTTTACCGGCAGCTATCAGTGCGAGCCAGGTGTCGCTTGATCCCAAAACCCCATCCACCGTGTACGTTCTGTTCACCGATTCGATGAACGACGGAACCCAACTCGCGAAAAGTATCGACGCGGGCGGCACCTGGCAAAATCTCAACAGCAATCTGCCGGCACCCAGGTTTCCCGCGCCGCTCCGGCAATTCGGCGGCCTGGCGATCGATCCTTCGAATCCCGCCACGCTGTGGCTGACGGACGTTCCGCAAGGCAGTCCCCAGATTTATGAAAGCACGGATGGCGGTGCGCACTGGGTTGATGCCCACGACTTCCCGGTCTTCTTCATTCCGGGCCAGGGCGACTCTCTAATGGGTGGCCAAATCGTGGTGGACCCTACAAACTCCGCCCGTGTGTACACTTGCTGCGCGTTTCAGCTCACGCCCGTGGTGCCTGCACTGTTCCGGACGGATGACGGCGGGAAGACCTGGGTGGAAGGCGGACACGCCAACATCGCTACTCTCGCGGTAGACCCGCGCAATGGCGCGACACTCTATTCGACGTCCGGGAGCGGCCTGCTGCGCAGCATGGATGCGGGGCAAACTTGGGCCAATGTCCCTCTCCCGCAAGTCGCGTTTCCGACGGAATTTCACGGTCCGGCAATCGATTCCTCGGGTGCGCTCTACCTCACGAACGACGCCGGCCTGCTGCTGCGCAGCCCCGATGCCGGCGCCACCTGGACGATCAGCCACGGGCCTTGGTCGAACGGCTCCAGCACGCCCGAGGCGAAGATACTGGCGCTCGATCCAATCAACGCGTCGTCGACGATTTATGTCAGCTACCCAAGCGGCGGCGGAAGCCCAAACCTCGTGCAGCATGCCTATGCGGCCAAGCTGGATCCCTCGGGCACGATTCTCTGGTCGACGCTGATCGCCGGTTCGCAGCAGGATGGAGCTCTTGCGATCGCGGTGGACGGCGCAGGCAATCCGTACGTCGCCGGCACCACCAACTCGCTGGATTTTCCGATAGTAAACGCGGCCCAAGCGACGAGGGCAAGAGCAGCGGGAGATGGGTTCGATGCCTTCCTCACCAAGATTGCGAGCGACGGGAGCAAACTGGTCTACTCCACTTATCTCGGCGGGAGCGGTGACGACGCTGCGACCGCAGTTGCCGTCGATTCGATCGGGAATGCGTACATTGGCGGGTCGACTAACCTGACGGACTTTCCATTGGTCAATCCGATTCCGGGCGGCAAGGGAAACACCTTCGCGGCTAAGTTCGATGTTACGGGTCAGAAGGTTTTACTTTCCACTTACCTCGCGAACACCGGGCCCGCCACGGCGTTGACTCTCGACCCGCAGGGTAATCTGTGGGTCGCAGGCCAAGCTGCGCTTGGCCTGCCGCTGCTGAATCCCATCCAGCCGAGTTTGGGCGGCTCGTACCTGATGGAATTGGCACCTGCGGGGAATGGATGGGCGGTCTCCTTTTCCTCGTACATCGGGTCGCAGCCCGACTCGATTGCCGCGCTTGCCGCCACCGCCGGCAGCATCTGGATGGCCGGCCAGGCGTTCTCTCCCGACTTCCTGGGCGATCCGTCCACGATGAATCTCTTTGCCGGGTTCCTGGCCCGGCTGGATCTGGTGCCGTCTCCGGCAACACCAGGAGTGCCGCTGATCCGATCGGTCTACAATTCCGCCAGCTACCGCCTCGGGGACGCGGTTTCCCCAGGCGAGATCGTGAGCCTGTTTGGAGCCGAATTCGCGGCTACAACGGGCTCGGCCGCCGGCTTTCCGCTTCCGCAGTCACTTGCCGGGGTAAGCGTGACCATCGGCGGGATCGCGGCGCCGCTGTACTATGTCGGCCCCGGACAGATCAACTTCCAGGCACCCTTCGAACTTTCCCCAGGCAATACGTCGATCGTGGTCAATCGCGGAAGCCAGTCGAGCGCCGCACGCCCGATTCGCGTGATTGCGTTCAGTCCCGGCATCTTCACCGGTGGCCCGGACGCCTATAACGCGCCGGTGGTGGTCCATGCTTCCGACTTCAGCCTGGTGACGCCGCAGAATCCCGCTCATGCAAGCGAGAATCTGGCCATCTACTGCACCGGTTTGGGCGTGACTCAGCCGAGTGTTCGTTCCGGTGATGCGGCGCCGCCTGCTCCTGTGCCGGTGAAGCCGTTGGTGGAGGTGGTCGAGGACTCGCGTGGGGCGATGGTTTCCTACGCGGGCCTGGCACCCGGATTCGCGGGCCTGTACCAAATGAATTTCCAGGTGCCCTCCAATGAAACTCCAGGCATCAAGGCGCTGTTCGTGTCCATCCAAGGACTGTACTCGAATCCGGTGCCGCTGTACGTGCAATAGAGTTTGACAAGTCCACGGGCCGCGCGGTAAAAGGATTCATGCCAACCTCCTCCCGCCGGGAGTTCCTCGCCACAGGTCTGGGTATGGCGGCAGCGGCTGCCATTGGCCGCGCGGACACTTCCAACGATCTCGCTGCGCTGACGCTCAAGCAGGCTTCGGAACGAGTACATGCCAGGAAAGTTTCCCCGGTCGAGTTGACGGAAGCTTGTCTGGCACGGATTCAGACCTTCAATCCCAAGATCAACGCCTGGATCACGGTAATCCGCGAGAGCGCGCTGGTGCAGGCGAAGATGCTGGAGCAGGAGCAGATGGCGGGGCGCTTCCGCGGCCCTCTGCACGGGATTCCAATCGGTCTGAAGGACAATATCGATACGGCGGGCGTGCGCACCACAGCGGGCAGCAAGACGCTCTCGGGCAACATTCCGAAAGAGGACGCCGAGGTGGTGCAGCGGCTCAAGGCGGCGGGTGCGGTGCTGGTGGGCAAGTGCAATATGCACATTTTCGCGGCCGGCGCGACTTCGGCGGTGAGCTACTACGGGCCGGTGCGAAATCCGTGGAATCTCGAAATGATCGCGGGAGGTTCGTCGGGTGGATCGGCCGCGGCGGTGGCGATGGACAATTGCTACGCCGCTCTCGGGACGGACACGGGCGGCTCGATTCGCACCCCTTCCGCGATGTGCGGAGTCGTCGGGTTCAAGCCCACTTACGGACGCGTGAGCATTCGCGGAATCGTTCCGCTCACGTGGTCTCTGGATCACTGCGGACCCATCGCTCGCAGCGTGGAAGATACGACGATGGTGCTCCAGGTCATCGCCGGGTACGACCGGCTCGACTTGCAGAGCATCGACTATCCGGTGCCGGACTATGCGGCGGGAATCGGCGCACCCGTCTCGCAATTTCGAATCGGTATCCCGGCGCCGTTTTACGATGCGCTCGACGAGGAAGTAGCGCACGCCTTGGAAGATGCCATCGCGGTCCTGAACAAGATGACCAAAGGCTCGAAGGAAGTGGAACTGCCTTCGATTCTCGGCACCGGTGCGGGCAGCGAGGGCGGCGTGTATCGCGAGGCGCTGGGCAGCAGTTTCGTGCGCTCGGAGTTGGCGGCCGATGCCGGCGGACGAGGCGGCGGTGGCGCGGGTGGCGGAGGCGGCGCGCGGGCAGTGGACTATATCAAAGAGTGGCGTGCGCTGCGCCTGGTGCGGCGCATGGTCGATGAAGAGGTCTTCCGCAAACAGCAGGTAGATTTTCTGGTTACGCCAACAATTCGGGAACTGCCATGGAGCATCGAGGAGGAGTTGAGTCGAGCTGCCAACGCTCGGGCACGAAATCCGAAACCGGGCAACACCCGGTCGCTCGACGATTACGGCTTACCCACGATTACGGTGCCGTGCGGCCTTTCGAAGAACGGCCTGCCGATCGGCCTGCAGATCAGCGGGCCGAATCTGGGAGAGGTCAATGTGATTGCATTGGCGCACGCCTATCAGCAGGCAACGGAGTGGCGCAGCAAGATGCATCCTCCACTGACCCCCGATACCAAGGTCCCAGTGTTGTCGAAGACGGCGGCAGGCCAGACGGGTGAGTGGGCGGACCGGCTGTAAGGAACGGCCGGCTACTGCACCACCATGGCCGTCCGCGGGAACGCGAATTTACGGCCGATCTCGTCGATGACGTTGATCTGGCACGTGTAGCGTCCGGGCGCCAGTCCCTTGAGCGGAACTTGCAACTGGACGGGCACGGCGTTGGGGCGCGTGACGGCCAGCTCCGTGGCTTTTAAGGGACCGGCTTCAAACGCCTTCGCGCCTTTCTGGTTGTAGAGGCTCATGCTGACGGCGATGCGGCGCTGGCGTGCGTTGTCGGGATCGGGCAAGGCGTCGTAGACGTCGAACGAGACGTACATGTTCTGATCGCGGCGGAACACCTTCGTGATGTTGGGGACGACCTTCTCCTGTCCCACGATCAGCGGATTCGATTGCGCGCCGCGGCGCGGCATCTTCTCGGCCTCACCAACCACGGCCTTCAAGGGCTCGCGCTGGCTGCTCCACACGATCGAACTGACCTTCAACGTCTTAGAATCGGCCGCAAGGTCGGGCACCACAAATCGCGCATCGAAGGTGCCCATGTGCCCTGACTGCGATTCGCGGACGAGGAATTTCATTCGGTAGCGGCCGGGCGCCAGGGTGAATCCGGCATCGTAGTGAATGTTGCGGCGCGACAGCTTCTGGGCTTCACCGGGATCGAGCTTGATCTTGATGTAGTCCTGAACATTGCCGACAACCGCTTTGCGTTCGTCCTGGATTTGCCCTACGAAATCGAATTCGGTTTCACTGCCGGCCTTCTTCGCGGCCAGTGCGAGGACCGATCCGGGAACGCGCACGGAAACGGGTACAAAATAAGCGCTCGGCGAAATGCGGAAATAGTCGACTTCGAGCGCGAGCGGCAGGTCGGTCAGCGGATCGGCCGCGGCCAGCGCTTCTTTCAACTGCTGCTCTTTCTCTACGCCGTTGAATTTGCCCCACACCTTACTGGCGTAGTATCCATCGCGGAACTCCAGCTTGGCGGTCAGGTTGTTGTTCAATTTGACGTTGAGCTTGCGGTATTTGCCGTCCTCCTTGGTGTTGGTGGTGTAGTAGCCCAACACGTAGTAGCTGCGGAATTCCTGCTGCACCTGCTGGAGCCCCAGCGAAAGATCGTTGCTGTCGAGGAAGACTTTGCCGCCGGTGTCGGCAGCGAGAGTGGCGAGTGTCTCCTGCGAGTCGTTGATGGACGCGCGCTGCGCATTGAGCAGGCTGCCGTTGAATAGTCCGGCACCGCGTGATGCTCCTTTGCTCGCACCGCCGCCGGGAGGGTCGCCCATCAGGCCCCGTGCATCGATCGGATAGATCGCGACGTTCGCCTTTACGGCGGCGTTGATGGAGGCTTCCAACTGCGCCTGGTTCTCGATACCCGTCTTGCTGATACCGCCGGTGATGTAGACCAGCGCTTTTTTCTCGGGCAATGCGGCCAGCTTGCGAACGGCCTCTTCGATGGCTGCGAGTTTACGGTCGGTATTGAAGATGTTGAACTCGGTCTCGTCGGCGACGAAGGCCGCTCCGGTGTCTTCTTCGTTGTCGTCGCCGGTGTCGGCCACATCGGCCATGTCGGCGGCTTCACCGATGGGCAGTTCCTTGATGATGGTGGTCAGCACGTCGCGGTCAGCTGTGAAATCGGTCTTCACCTGGATGGCGGTGGTGAAGAGCAGAATCGCGACCATGTCCGACGGTGTCATCTGCTTGTCGAGGAATTTCAGCGAGGCTTCCTGCGCACGCAACTGCTCCGGGATGCCCATGTTGGAGAAGTCGAAGAACATCACCATCAGGCGCTTGTCATGGTATTGGATTTTGCCCGGAGTGGCGGCGGTGATGGTAGTCTTGGGCGCTTCGGGTAATTCCTTTTGATCGCCCAGAGAGGGCGGGGGAGCGGGCGGTTCCGGGTCAAGGCTCAGGCTCTGGTGCTCGAAGACCTCGATCTTCTGGCGCTTTCCGTCTTCGAGCACGATGAAGTCTTCGGGCTTGAGCCCGTCAATCGCTTTACCGGACTTGTCTTTGACGGTGACGTCGACGATGACGAGGTTGGAACTGGTGGAGAACGTGGGCCTGGCGGAGATGGCAGGCTGCGCCGCAGGAGGCGACGGCGGCGGTTGCTGCTGTCCCGGGGCGCTCAGCGCTACTAGCGTCAGAATCCAGAAAGTCCGCATAGTTTAGAAACCGAAGCGAAGGTTGAGGGTCACGGTTCGCGTGCCGGAGGCGGCCGTCGCCAATCCGTATGAGGACGAGTTGACCGTCGTACCGAAACCCGTGATCTGCACATGATTCAGCACATTATTCGCGGAGAGCCGCAGTTGCAATTGCCGCCGTGTATCGCCGAAACGCCAGGCGCGATTCAATGCGCCGGTGAGGCTGATCAGCGCCGGCCCGGGAATCGTATTGCGTCCAGCGTCTCCGTACTCGCCGGGCTCGGGTGCGGTGAAGGCGTTCGGATTGAAGTAGCTGAATCCGCCAGACTCGACCGGGATCCCCGTGGCTTCGGCGCGGAAATTGCCAGAGACCGCATTTCCCTTGGTGGTTCCGGCGAGGTTGCCGGAGACATAGGCGGTGAGCGGGGTGCCGGAATTGGCGGTGAAGGTGCCGTTCAAGGTCCAACCTGTGAACAGGCGCGTCTTCCACCCGCCGTTACGCCACAGTCCATGAATTCCCACTGGCGACGACAGCAGATAGGTTAGCGTCAAGCGGTGCCGCTGATCGGTGGATGAGAGTCCCCGGTCCGCGCTCAGATTGAGCGGATTCTGCACCAACGTTCCTCCTCCGCCGCCCGTGAAACTGGAGGCGTCGTCGATCGATTTCGAGAACGTGTACAGGGCTACGGCTGACATGCCACGGGTAAAACGGCGCGTCATCCGAATCTGGCCGGCGTGGAAGATGGAATTGCCGTGATCGGTCTCGTAGGTGAACGAGTTGGTGTTGGCCACCTTCTGTGCGACGCTCGCGGGTGTGCCGGGCGGAACTTGATTGGGATTCTCCACAATATCGAGGCCCGTTCCCTTGGTGCCTACGTATTCGAACTCCACGAACAGATTGTGGGGCAGGGTCTGCTGCAGAGCGATCGTCCACGTCTGCGCATAGGCGAGCTTATAGTTGCGATCGATGGCGTAGGTGTTGGTGATGATGGAGGAGGGCTGCAGCGGAAATCCATCTTGAATGGTGAGCGGATCGGAAAGGCTGGTGGAGAGGGTTCCGGTGCGCGCGAAGGGCGGCTGAGCGGCCATGCGTGCGGCCATCTGGCTATACGCCGCACCACTGTAGAAGATGCTGTAGCCGCCGCGGATCACGCGGCTATGCTTCTGGCTGGGGCGCCAGGCGAAACCAAAGCGCGGCGAGAAATTGTTGGGGTCGGAGTTGATCAGGGAATTCGGAAATCCGCCGGTGTAGGGCCCGCTGCCGCCGGCGGTCACTACGGTCGCGGCGGTCAGCGTGGGATTTAGATCGAGGTTGGCCAGATGCCCGAACAATTCGGTATACGGCGAGAAATATTCGTAGCGCAGACCCACGTTGATCGTCAGGCCTCGATTGATGCGCCAGTCATCCTGAGCATATCCGTTAGCGGCCCATCCCCGGAAGTAATTATTGGAGTTGCCAATGCGCAGCGAACTGGTTTGCGGATACCCCAGCAGAAAATCGGCGAAATCGAATCCCGTATTGGGAAGCGTGACGCCGTTGGCATCTACGCCACTGGTCAGCAGACCGCCGAAGCTGAACGATCCCCGCGAGTTCGCGTAAGAGAGCGTGTTCTGCTGCATGCGCCGGTAGCCGATCCCGAAGCTCAGGTTGTGATTGCGATGGAATACGTACGTGATGGTATCGGTGAAGTTCGAAGTCTGGCTGCGATTCACGGATGCGGTGCCGTCGCTAAGGCTGCCGAAATTAGTGAACGAGAGATTGGGTGGGCCGTAATCGATAGGGGTCTCATCGGGGCCGGCGATTCCGAGATTCCCGGCCACATTGTCTTTGTAGGCAAAGAAGGGCGCGGCCTTGCTGATATTGCGGCTGAAGGAGAAGCTGGCGTTATTGTTGAAACGGGGCTTGAAACTGTGACTCCACGCCGCGGTGGAACTCAATCCGTAGCCGCTCGACGTGTCCTGAAAACCGAAGAGCTGCTCGCTGGTGGAATCGTTGCCGCTGTACTGCTCGTTGAAATTGAGCCGGTCCTTGCGGCTCACCGATCCGCTCAACCGGAAGCCGACGGAGTGACTGCTGCTCGGCGTGGAGGGTGAGATGCCGTAGTTTTGGATCACGTCGTCATACAGTGGCAGCGGGAAGTATTGCAGCAGGGCAACCGATGCCGGATTAAAACGGCTCGTAGGAATGATGTTTCCCGGGAAGGGCGCGTTAGTGAGCGGGTCGTAGATGGTGATGGGCGTGTTCCGCACCTGGGCGCCGGAGAAATCGCCATTGCGCTCGGCGAGCGTCGGCACGGTGGCGACCTGCGTGCGCGCGTTGCGGCTGTGAGCGACCGAGACGTTGAGGTAGACCTGCCACTTGTCGTTGGTGATGAGTTTGGGGATGCGCAAAGGTCCGCCAATATTCCCTGTGAACGATTCGCGGGCGGACGAAGGCTTTGGCTGGCTCTGGCCGTTGAGCGAGAAAGGTGCAGCGTTTAGGGCTGAATTCGTGACTGTCACCGCGACAGAGCCCTGGTAGGCCGGCTGTGTGCGTCGACGGTTGCCGAAGGAGGCAAACTGCCCGTTGAAGGGACCACGTCCGCGTCCAGGAGCGTTGCCGCCTCGCCCGCCGCGGCCACCACCACCTCCGCCGCCGCGGCCACCACCGCCACCTCCTCCGCCTCCACCTCCTGCCCGTGCGCCGCCGCCCGGACCACCACCGGGACCGCCGGGTCCACCGGGGCCGCCGAATCCGCCGCCGTTATCGAGACCAAATCCGCTATTGGCTCCGGCTGCGCCGAAGCCGCTCATGCCCAGGGGGTCAGCGCCCACGCCTCCTCCGTTGAATACGGTGCCTTCGCCAACACCCATGAGTCCCAATTGCGCGCCGGCGCCGGCGGGACCACCTGGACCGCGCCCGCCCGCCAGGCGATCGCGGCGGGCTTGCTCATCGGCAGCGGCGGCGAGTCCGCCACTGGTGCTTCCGTTGACCAGGAAAGAGTCGCTGCCATCGCCGGCGATGCCGAGGTCGGGGGGAGGTTCGTTTGCAGCGGAGGCGAGCGCCTGTTCGCCCGCTTCGGTGGCCGTTACCGACATGCTCTGAAATCCAGGACCCGGCTGGCCGTTCTGTCCTGCGCGTCCTGGTGTTCCGTTGGCACCAGGTCCGCCCTGCCCGTTTTGGCCGCCTTGCCCGTTCTGTCCGCCGCGGCCTTGCCCGAACCGTCCGTAGCCGCCGGGGCGATTGCCGCCTTGAGCACGATCGGGATTGCGTCCGCCGCCTTGGCCCAGGCGATTCCGTGGTGTGGCGGTGCCTGTTGTGGAGGGCACTCCGGCGGCGGGAACGGCGCTGTTCGCATTGACAGCGGGCGCACTGGCACGGGGCATCTCGAGCGTCCAATCCTTGCTGGTCGGCTCCATCCCCACGGTGACCTCGCCGTGCTGCGCGGCGAACCCGAACATCTCCACCTGGATGTCCCATACACCAGGCGCGAGATCGAGCACGTACCGCCCGTTTTCATCGGTGTAGGCCACGACCTTGGCGGCGCCATTGCGGGCCGTGACGGTAGCGCCAGGGATGAACTGGTCGGCGGCACGGACGGAACCGCTATGCTGGGCCGCCATCAGAATACACGGAGCCACCAAAAGAAACGTGATTGCTAAAAAGCGCATGGAGGGACTACCTATAGTTCGGGTAGCAAGAGGGTTAGTTCGGATTTTTTGCCGTCGGCTCCGGTGGTGCTCCGGCCGCGAAATCATGCAGACTAAGATGGTTCGGAGCGGGCGAAACGTTACGGACGACGTGCAGCGGTCACTTTTTGGGAGCTATCGGCGGGGTGGGGTCGGGCTCGGCCGTGAAGCTGATTCCGCTCTCCGCGCTGAAGAGTTTGAAGGGTTGATAGCGATACAGGTTCTCGGTGACGGCGGAGCCATCGACGATGTGGCGGTGGACCACCGAGGCTGGCGTGAGGAAGCCATGCGGCGACATCACGTAGTCGACGGTACCCTCGTCGCGGATCTGATGCCTGGCGTCAGAATGTTCGGCCCATGCGGAAATCCGCAACGGCAGGCCATCGGACTTGCGAACCCAGAGGTCTCCTTGCAGGGCGCGGTGGGCGACCTGGCGGCCGTGAAATTCAAGCTCGCCGCCTTCGGAGGACTTCTGCTGCCATCGAATCACCGTGGCAGTGTCGACACCGACTTGGGCCTCTCCGCCGACTTGCAGATCCATCTGCTCGATGCCGCGCTTCGAGAAGGCGAGCAAAAGGAGGGCATAATCGGTCGCGACGTCGACGAGGCCGTGCTTGGCGAAGTTTTCGAGCATGCGCTTGCGGAGGCGGTCGTCTGCGGAGTGCACGCCAAGGGATAGGGCACGGCGGGCATTGTCGGTGGATTGGATGGTGCGCCCGTCGACGGATACGACCTGACGAAACTCGACGAGGTTGCCATTTTCCGAGTCTTTAAGAGCGCCGACGCTGTACTCCGAGACGACTTCCCGGACGGCGATGCGGGGCTTGGGGACTTCATCGGCGGAGGAGCCGATACGCGGATGGAATCGGGAGGGAGGCATGACGGCGTGCTGCTCGAGGGTTTCCTGGGTGAGAACTTTGGGCGCATTCTGGCGCAGGACCTCGGCCTCTTCGGCTACGCGAGATACCACTTCGCGAGGCACAGGTTGGGACAGGGCGGCACCGGCGAAAATGCAAACGAGGAGGAGGACCTGCGGGGCCGACATTCCTCCATGATAAGCCCGTGGAGAAGGGTGCATCGGAATCTGGAAAGCCTTGTGGGATGTGAAGATTAGCGGGAAATGTGGTGTTTCAGACAGGCGAGCCCGATGATTTGTGAAAAAAAGCCTTGCGTCCAAAATCGGGCGATGCTATTCTGAACAAGTCGCCGAAATTGGGGTTTATAGGTGCCGTACGCTCTGTGAGGCTTGCTTCCAGGAGAAAGCGGTGCTACAAACAAATAAGCCTCTGTAAGGAATGGTAACAAAACTCTGTGCGGGCCACCGTGCGGGGCGGAATACGGCCTTCCTGTTTGGTTCTTTTTAAATTTCATTATCGAGATTATCCGGCAGCAAGTCGCGATGTAAATCGCTGCTGCGCTGGAGCAAGTTTCGAGGCCTGCAGAAATTTCCGGTATGAGAATGATGCCGGGGAGGACTGCGCAGATCATTGACAATCTGGTTGGATGCAGTAAGGTAAGAACTCGTCAGAACTC
>Ga0209060_10000329_pt1 | contig 98563 bp, 84 predicted proteins | sample Coa_R1_8_FD_187155 | JGI IMG/M metagenome (GOLD analysis project Ga0209060, IMG submission 187155) | Surface soil microbial communities from Centralia Pennsylvania, which are recovering from an underground coalmine fire - Coalmine... | ecosystem: Environmental > Terrestrial > Soil >... | reverse complement strand
TGGGACAGCGGACGATGCGTCGAGCTTTACCGCAGATGACAGCGAATACAACAGCCTGAATACGGATCGCGAACTGTATGCGATTCGGACGATTGCGAAGAGCCTGGAGCGGGTGGATCAGCGGAAGAGCTTGTTGTACTTCAGCGGCGGGTTAACGCGGCAGGGTATCGAGAATCAGGCGAGCATACGCGCAGCGACGAATGCTGCCGTAAAGGCGAATATGGCGATTTATAGCGTGGATTCGCGCGGGCTGGAGGCTTTGCCTCCGGTGGGCAACGCCTCCACAGGAAGCCTGCGCGGCACGGCAGCTTATAACGGCGGAGCGATGCAGGCCAATCTGGACGCGAACTTTGGATCGCAGGAGGTACTGGCGAACTTGTCGAGCGATACGGGCGGCAAGGCGTTCTTTGACTCCAATGATCTTGCCCCGGCGTTTCAGCAGATCCAGCACGATACGGAGGCCTACTACATCATCGGGTTCCGCTCGACGAATACGGCGCGGGATGGGAGCTACCGTCATCTGACAGTGAAGCTGAATCGCACCGACGCGAAGATGGATTATCGGCCGGGATACTATGCTCCGGCGGATTTTCAGCACTCGAAGACAGAGGATCGTGAGATACAGCTGACGGAGCAGTTGCGGAGCGATCTGCCGGCTACTGATGTTGCGGTGTATCTGCAGGCGCTCTACTTCCGGATGGATGACAACAAGTTCTTCGTGCCGGTATCGCTGATTGTGCCTGGGTCGCAGATTCCGTTCATCAAGAATGGAGATAAGAGCAAGGCGAACATCGACATCATCGGGCAGGTGAAGAATGCTCAGGGGATCGTTGTCGGCAATGTTCGCGACACGGTGAAGCTGGCGCTCGATGCGGCACAACAGGTGCAGCGCAAGAATATTCAGTATTCCAGCGGATTCACGCTGGCTCCGGGACGGTATCACCTGAAATTTGTGGTGCGGGAGAACGAGACGGGGCGGATGGGAAGCTTCGAGACCGACCTGCAGGTTCCGGATATGAAGAAGGCTCCGCTGAAGTTGAGTTCGATTGTGCTGTCGAGCCAACGGGCGCCAAATACTGGAAAGAAGGCGATCAGTCCGTTGGTGCGGGATGGTGTGGAGTGGATTCCTAATGTGCCTCATGTCTTTCGGCAGGACCAGCATCTTTACTTCCTGTATGAGGTCTATGACCCATCGAGGCAAAAGACGGAAGGACCTGCGCCTGCGGATTCACCGGGTTTGACGCGGCGTCCTGCGGGAGCGGTCCGAGTGTTGACCAGCATCGAGTTCCTGAGCGGCGGGGTGAAGGTATACGAGACTCCCCTCGTGGAGGCCAATGCTGTCAACATCCCCGAGCGCGGGGCGGTGGCGTTTCAGTTCGACGTGCCGCTGACTCAGCTGAAACCGGGGACGTATGTGGTCCAGGTGAATGTCATCGATGACGCAGGGGGGAGTTTCAGCTTTCCGCGGATGGCGCTCATGATCCAGGCTCCGGCGGCAGCTCCGGTCACGGCATCGGCTGCGACGGCGGGTGCACCGGTGCAGTAGTGCCTATTGACAGGGACTCAATTCGGGCCGATGATGTGGGCGTACCTCGTGGAGGTATACCATGGGCACGTATTACCGCTCCTCCCTCGTCCTTATCCTCTTCAGTTTGCTGACCGTAAATGCGTTAGCGAGTGCGCAGAATACGCAGAAGGATACTCTCAATCGAGATGTAATCCTCCAGGAAGCTCATAAGGATCCGCAATGGCTTTCGATTCAGGCACATCTGCCTGATCCGACGACGGCGACCGCCGCACAACTGGAGATGGCCGCCGATGTGTTACGGGCAAGACGTTTCCCCGAAGATGCGATCGTGTACTACGGCTACGCACTGCAGCGTGGGGGGGATGCGCCGCAACTGCTGAACAAAATGGGCGTGGCGGAGCTGGAGCTGCGGCATCCGGCACAAGCACGGGCATACTTTCAGCGTGTGGTGAAGATCAAGAAAAAGAACCCTGAGGGCTGGAACAATCTTGGCGCTCTGGAGTACATGGAAGGCCGGTACAACGCAGCTATCTCCGACTACAGCCGCGCGATCAAACTGGACAAAACATCGGCGACGTTCCACTCCAACCTGGGGACGGCTTACTTCGATAAGAAGGAGTTTGAAAACGCCCGAAAGGAATACGATATCGCGCTCAAGTTAGACCCGGGAATGCTGCAGCATCACGGAACAGCCGGCGTGACAACCCGGATGCTGTCTCCGGAAGACCACGCACGCTTCTGCTATGAGCTGGCTCGTCTTTATGCTCAGCGCGGAGATGAAGAAGACATGCTGCGCTATCTAACGATGGCAAGCGAGGGCGGATTCGACATCCTGACGGAGATGGGCGGGGATTCCCTGCTGGGACAGTATCGCAAGGATCCACGCATACTGCTGATCGTGACTAACGCCAAGGCGCTACGCGGCAATCATCTCGCGCAGGCCTCGGGTGTGCCTCCTCCGCCGTTACCTCCGCCGGTGCATGAGTAAGGGGTTTAGCGGTAGGGACAGTGACGGCAGTTTGAGTTGCAACAGTAGCCTCGCTTGAGATGGTAGGCTGCCGTGAAGACGAGGTATTGACCTTCGTAGTAGAAATCTTCGTCCGCGAGTTCGGTGGGGTCTTCCGGCGGTGGTTGTGGTGCGGGATTGGGTGATTCCGGCATCGTCAGAACAATGGTAGAACGGCCGGCGGGGATGTGACGATCTGCACGGGGATCAGTTCAGGTGATGCTTCTGGTTTCCGATCCTGAGGCAACGCGCTGTTTTCTTCGAGAAGCAGGCTGCCGTTGCGGTAGACGACCTGCTTTCCGGGGGTCGAGGGGACACGTTCGCCGGGCAGGATGATTCCAGCCAAATTCGTCGGATCGGCGGCGACGACGGTGATGGTTGCGGAGCACTGGCGAGTGCGGGCCGCGCGGAGAGAGTCAACTGCTTCCGGAAGGGCGAACTGCTCTCCGCCGAAGCCAGAGACGAAGCGGCCGCCGCGGATCTCGCCGCGAGCCTCGAGACGGCGAAGGATGCCGAGCAAGTCGCGCCATTTGGGGGCGTTGGACTCGCGGGTGAGGAGGTCACGGAAGAGGACGCCGTAGCGGGCAAGGAGCATGCGGGCGAAGGATTCGAGTGCCTGATCGGTGCGGCGTGCTTGTTCGATTACGGTCGGTGCGGCGTGGAGCTCTTCTGTGAGGAGCGACCAGCGTCCGGCTGTGCTGCGGGTCGATCGCTTGCCAACGGTCTCCGTGGTGGTTTTGCGGCGGGGGTCCATCATGACGCGGAGTTGGTCGAAGCCGTCGGCCGCTGCCAGGCCTGCGGTGGCGAGTTCCCAGAGAGCGTGTTGCGTCTGGTGTTTTGAGAGGTTGAGGATGCGCTGGATGTCGTTCGAGAAACAGGCTCCGCGTTGCTGCAACAAGGCGCGGACTTGCAGGGCTTCGGGGCTCAGGGCCTGTTGCAGGTGGACTTCTTCGACGCCCTGCTGGGTGAGTGCGTGGGGTAGCCAATCGGCAGATTCGCGAATGTAGAAGGTGATAGGGGCGGCGTTGGTTGGAATGACGCGGCGCGGCGCGGCACCATCGCCTGCTGACCATGCAGGGTGGGGCGAGATGCGGCCCCAGCCGACGGCTCCGGAGAGGCAGAGCGCATCGAGCCAGCGGGGATCGTAGTTGGCTACCCGGGCAGGCAGGAGGGTACGCTCCCATTCAATGGCTGGGGCTTCGAAGCCTTCGAGTTGGTGGAGCGCTTCGAGCACGCCCTCTTCGCCGGTGAGTTGCGTCTGCGGGGCGAGGTGCTGCCAGCCGAGGAGCCATCGCATGTAGACGGCTGGGGTGACGGGCTCGATCTGCTTGCGCAGGGTGTGGAGCGTGCGGCGGTGAATGCGCTGGAGGATACGGCGTTCGCACCACTCGATGTCGTGGTCGTGTGATGGCTTTGGATGTTCGAAGATGCCACGCATGAGGAGACCTTGCATCTCCATGGCGAGGAAGGATTGGAAAACTTCGCTTGGGTCGAGGGAGAGGCGTTGGGCGAAGGTGTTGGCGGTGGTGGGGCCGAGGAGTTGGGTCCAGCCTTGGACGCATTGTTTTAGGGCTTGTTCTTTTGTAACTGTATTGGTTGCGTTTTCTTGCGACAACCAAAGCGCGGCTACATGTGAGGTGCGTTCGGTGGAGGTCCAGCAGATGACGCCGTTGCAGTCGATGGTTTGGGCGCGGCCTTTGGTGATGAGGCGGTCGTAGAGTGTGGGCCAGTGGCGGGCTTCTGGATTTTCGATGAAGAAATCGATCGGGAGTGCGACGAGCGCGTGGAGCAGGTCGTGTAGTTCGTGCTCGTCGCGGATGTCGGGCCAGCACTCGCGGCGGATTTCGTCGATGGCGGATTGATCGAGACGGCCTGCTTCTTCGAGGACGCTTGCGGGAAGGGTGCGGCTGAGGGAGACTGCGCGGGCGCGGCGTTCTTCGAGGCCGGCTTCGTCGAGGAAGGCGTATGGGTTGGCGTTGAGTAGCTCGTGGGCGAACTGCGAAGGGACGGGCGTATCGACGGCGAGGCAGCGGATGGCACCGTCCTTGATGGCGCGTAGGACTTCGATGAGGCCTTCGAGGTCCATGGCTTCGCCGAGGACGTCTTTCATGACCTCGTTGACGAGCGGGTGGTTGGGTATTTGGATGTCGCCTTCGATGGTCTCGAAGCAGGCTGCGGCTTGAGGGAAGACGCTGGCGAGGAGGTCTTCGGAGCGGGTACGCTGGATTTGCGGGGCGATGCGCTTGCCTTTGGAGAAGCGGAGGAGTTGGAGGCTGCGTCCGGCGGCCCAGCGCCAGCGGTTCTTGAAGATGGGTGAGGCGAGGGCGGCTTGCTCGAGGAGGTCTTTGGCGGTGTATTCGCTGAGGAATTGGAAGACGTCGGCGAGCGGGAAGCTGTGCTGCTCGGCAAGGGAGATGTTGATGCCATTGTCGGTGGCGGCGGCCTGCAACTCGAAATTGAAGCCGCGGCAGAAGCGCTTGCGTAGCGCGAGTCCCCAAGCCTTGTTGATGCGGCCGCCGAAGGGTGCGTGGAGGATGAGTTGCATACCGCCGCCTTCGTCGAAGAAGCGCTCGGCGATGATGGTGGTCTTTGAGGGTACGGCGCCGAGGACGGCTCGGCCGGTGACGATGTAGGCGATGAGTTGTTGGGCTCCGCTGGGGCAGAGGCCGCAGTGTTCCATCAGCCATGCGGTGGCGGATGCTACTTCGGGGTCGGCGGGGGAGATGTAGCCGGGCGTGACGTTGGTGGTGAGCGCGGAGATTTGCTCGCGGAGCTCGGCTACTCCGCTGGAGAGGACTGCGGTGCGCTGCGGGGCTTCGCCTTCCCAGAAGGGGAGGCTGGGTGGAGCTCCGTGGGCGTCTTCGACAAGGACGCGGCCGATGGCTTCGATGCGCTGAATGCGCCAGCTCGCGTTGCCGAGGAGGATGACGTCACCGGGGGAGGAGTCGACAGCGAAGTGCTCGTCTAGGGTGGCGATCTGCACCCCTTCGGGTTGGAGGATGACGGCGAAAAGGTTGGTGTCGGGGATGGCTCCGCCGTTGGAGATGGCGATCATGCGGGCGCCGCGACGAGGGTGGAGTTGGTGGTGGATGCGGTCGCGGAGCAGGTAGGAGCCGTAGCGGCCGCGGCTGGACTCGACGCCGTTGCTGAGGAGTTCGAGGAGTTCGTCGAAGTGCTCGCGAGTGAGGTCGCGATAAGGATGGGCGCGGCGGAGGGTGTTGAAGAGAGTGTCTTCTTCCCATGGCTCGGCACCGCAGGCAGCGACGATCTGCTGCATGAGAACGTCGGTGGGTTGCGGGGGGATCTCAAGTTGATCTAGTTCGCCGGAGCGCATCTTGCGGATGAGCGCGGCTTGCTCCATGAGGTCGTCGCGCGTGGTGGCGAAGAAGCGGCCTTTGGGGATGGCTCCGCGCCAGTGACCTGCACGGCCGATGCGCTGCATGGCTACGGCGACTGCGCGGGTGGTGGCGATCTGGCAGACGAGGTCGATGTCGCCTATGTCGATTCCGAGTTCCAGTGACGCTGTGGCGACGAGGATCTTGATCTCGCCGCGTTTGAGGCGCTGCTCGGCGTCGAGGCGGAGGGTGCGGGAGAGCGAGCCGTGGTGGGCCGCAACGTTCTCTGGACCGAGGCGCTCGGCGAGGGCGAAGGCTATCTTCTCGACGAGGCGGCGCGTGTTTACGAAGACCAGTGTGGAGCGATGGCTCTGGGCGTGGGCGGCGAGCTTGTCGAAGATCTCAGTCCACATGTTGGTGGTGAGGACGGAGCTGAGCTCGTCGCTGGGAACTTCGATAGCGAGATCGAGTTCGCGTCGCTGGCCGACCTGGATGATGGTTGCGGACTTACGCTCTTCGTGGATTCCGGTGAGGAAGCTGGCTACGAGTTCGATTGGGTTCTGTGTGGCGGAGAGGCCGATGCGTTGCGGCGGCTGCGCGAGGCCGGTGAGGAAGGCTCCGGGTGAGAGGCGGTTTTCGCCGCAGACTAGAGCATCGAGACGTTCGAGTGAGAGCGCGAGATGTGCTCCGCGCTTGTCGTCGGCTACGGCGTGGATCTCATCTACGATGACGGTCTGGACTCGGCGGAGGTGCTCGCGGGATTTTCCGGCGGTGAGCAGGATGTAGAGCGACTCGGGTGTGGTGACGAGGATGTGAGGTGGATTGCGGAGCATGGCGGCGCGCTCTTTGGGGAGAGTGTCGCCTGTGCGGACTGCGGTGCGGATCTCGGTGGAGAGATAGCCGCGTTCGAGGGCTAGCTGCTGGATCTCTCGGAGGGGTTGATCGAGGTTTTTCTGTACATCGTTCGAGAGCGCTTTGAGCGGGCTGACGTAGACGACTTGCGTCGCGGGCGCGAGTCGTCCTTCGATGGCGGCGCGGAGGAGTTTGTCGATGCAGACGAGGAAGGCTGCTAAGGTTTTTCCGCTTCCGGTTGGCGCGGAGATTAGCGTTGCGTCTCCGGCGAGGATGCTGGGCCAGCCTTGTTCTTGCGGCTCAGTTGGGGAGCCGAATTTGTTGAGGAACCACTCAGCCGTTACGGGATGCGCCCAGGCGAGCGAGGTGGGAATCTCGAGGGTTTCGGCGACCGCGGGCATGGTGTATTGTAGCGCGGATTTCTTCGTGCTTTGTTCGCCACGGTTTAGCGAGTCGGCAGGTCGCCCGACGCTGGTCTATCTCTGGCTAAGCTCTCCCGCCGCGACTCTTCGATTGAAGTCTGCGGAGCAGTTCCGCGCGACACTCAGCGATTGCCACCTGTCATGCGCGAAGTGCTTCGCCAGCAGGACGATCTGCCCCACATGATACGGGTAATGTGCCAGTTGGCGGTTGATGGTCTGCATGACCGAGTGCGCTTCACCTCGGATGGTCACTGTCCGCGCGAGGTCCGCATCCGACAGCAGCTCCAGCGCCCGGAACATACTTGTCCAGCCGTCCTCCCACACGTCCAGCAGCGCCTTGCGGGTCGTGGGCGGATCTACGAATTCACTGTCACGATCACGGTTCGGCTTCTCTCCATCTACTGTCAGGAAATCGGTCCAGCGGGACCGCATATTCCCCGACATGTGCTTCACGATGATCGCAATCGAATTTGCTTCCTCATCCAGCACGGCAAAGAGTTGTTCTTCGGCAACCTGTTCCATCGCGCGTTCGGCAAGTTTTTTGTATTGCCGAAACAGCGACAGGGAATCCTCGAGGTACGACGTGGTGAATTGCAACGCCATGCGGCTAGTTTATTCGAGAACCAAGGGCGACAGCTCGAAGAGTGCCACCCTACATATTGCCTACACCTACATCGGCGGTTTCGGCGGCTACGTTGTCTTCGTCGAGGTACTGCTCGATGACTTGTGCCAGCGTTCCCTGGGCGGTAAGGATGAAGTCGATGGCGTCGCGTCCTGCTCCCTGTCCGCCGGGGTTTGGGGTGATGTAGTGGGCGGCGTCCTTGACCTGCTGGCGGGCGTTGGCGGTGGCGATGGAGAGACCGCACTGGCGCATGACGGGGAGGTCGATGATGTCGTCGCCTACGTAGGCGAGCTGGTCGATGGTGTAGCCGGTTTTCGCGAGGATGTCGCGGATGGCGTTCATCTTGTGGGCCTGGCCCTGGTAGACGAACTCGAGCTTGAGGTCGCGGGCACGGATGGCTACGGTCTGCGAGTTGCGCTTGGTGATGATGCCGATTCGCAGGCCTCCGAGGCGACCGAGCGTGATGCCGAGGCCGTCGTGGGCAGCGAAGCCCTTGGACTCGATTCCCTTCCCGTCTGGGCCGGGGATGACGAAGATCTGGCCGTCGGTGAGGACGCCATCTACGTCGAAGATGAGGACTTTGATGTTTTTTGCGAGGTCTTCTGCAGTCATGGGTTGATCATAGCTTGATTCCGAAGGGATATCCCCGTTGAAGTATCTCGCGGCAAGTCTCTTCATCTCAGTTAGATTGATGAATATCAAATCCCCGTGATTAGCGCGGAGATTCTCTCAGCGGTCCGGCTGAGGACTAGAGCCGAGACTGACGCTGTGGTTCAGCTTGTCATGGTCTCTTGGATGGAGAGGCCGGGATGGTCGGCTGAGCGGCTCGATCTTGATTCGCCTGGTTTACGAGGACCGCGGCTCTTCGAGAGGAAGCGGAAGGAGCAGTCGAGGCACTTCCAGGGATGGAGATTGAGACGAAGAATTGCTCTTTGGAAAAAGGTCTTGCGATTGGCGCGTGTCGTGCGCAAAGAGTTGCAGCGCTTGCAGGCGGGGTAAGGGGGTGGGCGCATTCCTGGGCGGTTTGTAGCCATTGCTATCGAGTTGAGGGAGTGATGGGGACGGTCACTGGGCCTCGGCGAATCGTAGTGAGACTACCAAGTGGAACAGGCAGAGCCTATCCCACAATGGTGCTATGGGTGGCTCTGCCTGCGTGATTTTGTGGTCCCTGGTTTGGAGTGATGCAGGACTACAGGAATTTAGAGAGGCTGGATGTTGGCGGCCTGCTTGCCCTTGGGGCCGGTCGTGACATCAAAGCTGACACGCTGGCCTTCCTGAAGAGACTTGAAACCGCTGGAGTTGATTGCTGAGTAATGAGCGAACAGGTCCTCGCCACCGTCTTCCGGGGTGATGAAGCCAAAGCCTTTTGCGTCGTTAAACCATTTCACAGTTCCGGTTGCCATTTTAATGCTCCTGAATTAAGCGGCGAACTATTTCGCCGGGAGATGCGATGTTAGCAGGAGTTGGCCACTGGGTGAACAGAGAAAGTCGTGCGGGAGTAAGAATACCCCCGTTACGTCAGCGTGAATGGATGATGAGGACGCTGCGCTGAGCAATCGATGTTTGGGGTGGCATCGAGTATCCTCCCTGGGTGACTTTATGGTCCCAAAGTATTCATGATTCAGGGGTTAGGCCTGGACTTCGCTTTACCTTTCGGGTCGTTGGGTGCAAAGCCATGTTTCTGCTTGGGTTATGAGCTAAATAAAAGAAGCCCCGAGTGGCCGGGGCTTTTGTCTTGGTTCCTGTCTTAATTCTAGCAGGCTGGCTGCAATTGTTACGCAGGGACAAGCTGCTTGTTTTTAGTGGTTTGCGGGGATTGAAGCTTGACAGCCCTAAATGGACCCTGCCGTTGGCAGGTGACATGTAATTCGGTTCCATGGTGATTCCTCGGAAGTGGATCGGCTTGAGACTGCCTGAGCAGTCGTGGGATGGATACACCCTGATGGGTTGTTTGAGGCCGATGGCGGTTCGTTCGAGGACGTGTCACCAAATGAGTGACGTGATAAATCTTGACCATCCACCTGCAAACAAAAATGTGCGCCCCGTGTTGAAGTCCGTGTAAGGTTGGGTCGCACCCGGGTCATTTCTCTCTTAGTAGCTGAAGCTCTCTCTTCCAGGCCAGCTGTTGTGGAGGTCTATTGACTACTCATCGATTCCTCGGGTCTTCCTTCATCCTGCGACGGAGTGATCGTCGCTTCGACTGCAGCTTTGGCGTTAATTACGTTGCCATTTTGGCTGCGCTCTGCCTTCTTGCCCCGCAAACTGCGCTATCCCAGGAAAGTGTGGTGAATAGCTCGCGGGAGACAACCATCCCGGCGGAATCGGATGTTTTGATAACGAAGCCGCCCCCTATCAAGCAGCCTGTGGAGAGTGAGATCTCCGTGACGACGATGATTCCGGATGGCGACTATAGAGTATTTAGCGCTACTGTACGTTGCAAAGCCTGGACGGTAGGGGTGGAGTACGACCGTCATAGCTGGGGTCATTTGCTGAAATCCCAGGTCGACTATGTGGTGGAGGTTATTCCTATTGTCATTCTCAGCCAACCCGCCGTCTCCGATTTTTGGGGGAATGCCAAAAGCCCCAACCAGGAGCTGGTGCCTGGGTTTGCGATTTCCCCGTTCGGCTTTCGCTTTCTGTGGCGGAACAATAAGGCCGTCAGGCCCTACATGACCGGCAAGCTAGGGGCAGCAGTCTTTGCCCAAAAAGCGTTTTCGCCAAAGGCGAGCTACACCAACTTCAACGTTCAGGTTGACGCCGGCTTTCTGTTCAGAATGTCGGAACGGGTCGACCTGCGCATAGATCCGTTCGTGTTTTTTCATGTTTCGAATGGCTACTTAGCGGCAAGCAATCCGGGAATGGATGAGCTAGCCACGAGAATCGGTATTAGCTACCATCTCGGAAAACGGGAGCGATAGGTTTCCTTAGTACTTTGGAGGCCGATTGTCCGCCGGTTGGATTTGATCTCTGTCCGTTTTATATGGACACGACTGGCGGGCTGGTGCTGACAGAGAGAGTGAGTCTGCTATCGTTCGTCATATCCAAGGTTCAACGGATCGGAGAGAGGAACGATATGAAGAAGGGTTACTGGGTAGTTGCGTACCGGACGGTCGGCGATGAGGCAACAATGAAAAGTTATGTTGCACTGGCGCGAGCGGCGCTGGGTCCGTTTGGCGGGCATACCCTGGTGCCGCCGGGGAGTGCGGTTACGGCTCACGAGGCTGGGTTGAAGCTGATGACGGTGGTGGTGGAGTTCGAGAGCTACGAGATCGCTTTGGCTGCGTATGAGAGTGAGGACTATAAGAAGGCGCTGGCCGTGCTTGCCTCGGGTGGTGTGGAGAGGGATCTTCGGATTGCTGAGGGGGTTTAGCCGCTCGCATTGAAGGAGGAGTCCGTGGGTTTGAGGACCTTGTTTCTGATGGGTTTGTATTTCTTCGGTTATGCGGCGGCATTAGGGCAGAGGCCGGTGTATCAGTTGCGGATCTACAAGCTGCATGCCGGAAATGAGCAGCACTTCCACAAACGCTTCAGCGAGCAGTGCATGCCGATTATGCGGCGGTATGGCTTCGACATCGTGTTCACGAGCGAGAGCGGAGAGGCAGGGCATAAGGATTTTGTCTATCTGTTGCGCTGGAAGGATCGCGACACCCAAAACGCGGCATGGAAGAGGTTTCTTGCGGACCCCGAGTGGGTGGAGATCAAGAGGGTGACGGCAGCGAGATGGGGCGATCTTGTGGATGAGGTTCAGGATCGCTCGCTGGACTTGTTGCCTTATACGCCTAAGCCGTCTCAGGTGCCTTGACCGGCTCAGATATGGGCCACCCGCCCCATTCGTCACTGAAATAGATACCTTCCGATTCCCTCTCTTGACACATGGAAACGACAGTACTTATATTGAATTCAATCGATTTAGACAAACGTTTGTCTTGTCGATTAATCCATGGGTACCGTATCGGTACTGTCTGTTGGATGGACTGGTCTAATGGAATGACGGACACCGCTAAACCCGTAACGCTCAAGACTCTTTCCGAGCATCTTGGCCTGTCGTCGGCGACTATCTCGATCGTGCTTAATAATGCGCCGGGCGTGGAGGCCATGAAGCTGGCCACGAGGGAGCGTGTTCAAGAGGCTGCGGCCAGGCTCGGATACCGTCCCAATGTTCACGCACGGATGCTTGGAATGCGCTCGCGCAACTCCAAGCAAGTCGATGCTTCGCAAGATCGCGGTGAGACTTACCGCACCAAGATCGAGGAGCGGATGCAGAGGCTGTACGAGCTTGAACAGGAGAACGCAAAACTCAAGCAGCTTGTGGCTGAATTGCGTTTGGGCAACGCGGTTCGAGCTTCGCTCGAATAAACCCACTCATGCGATGAAACTGCGTGAATGGGGCACCCGGCGCGATGAGGCCGCGGGAGATGGGCACCCGCCCTAAAGACCGAGTAGGCCAGCGTAGTGTCGCGTGAAAATCGCGTCAACTTCTGACTGGCGCTTTTTATAGAACCCCGAGAGCAATGGTGGGGCTTGAGCAACCGCGGTGTTATAGCTCATCGCCACTTCTAGAGCCTGAGCATCTGTCATTTGCACGCCTGACTCTAGAAGGCCAAGGGCCTGTAGATGAGAATCGTTAGCTGCAGATTTCAGGTCTCTGTACTGAGATCCCAGTATCCAAAAGTCTCCCGTAAGAAAAAATATAAATATTGTGAGAATGATGTGCGAGGCAAGGTCAGACGTCTTGTCCACTTCCCGCAATTGAAATGCGGCGATGATGGCCGCGATGCATATGACTACCCCGATCACGCCAATCATCCAAAAGCGCAGGTAACACAGTCGCGCATAATATCTCGTAGAGAAGGAAGATTCGAGGATCATCTCAGTCATCCGCGTGGGGCCGATAGGTTTTCTGGAAAACCAATAATCGTCTTTAACAGGTTGTTTGCACTCCCCAGTGATCAGCTCTATCGCCGCGCACCTTTCACGAGAAGGTGCGAGTCCAAGCCCTGATCGAAACTGCTCCATTCTACGGGGCTCATCCCCTTTTCCGAACCAATAGAGAGAGCGATACTTCATCGTCATTTGGGAAACCTGAATAGTAGCTACAAACAGAATAAGGATTGTGTCTCTGACTGGGTCCAGCTTAGTCAGTCCTACTACAGTCAACACGAGAAGCAGGACCCCAAGCAAGAAAGACCATTTCATGCACTTCTGGCTGCGCGAAAAGAACCATTGTGACGCCTGATATAGATTCATAGCTCACTCCACCCTCACATTAAACAGCTGTTGCAAAGTGCCAAGCGCGGCCGTGATATTTGAAGAGGTAAAAGCGGAATGAAATGACGACAGGACTAAACCAACTACACTGTTTAAGCATTCTCGCTGCATCGTTCCCAAAAGAGGGGCTTCCACGGCTGGAGCACCTTGAACGAGCGAGTCGATGTTTCCATTCTGGAAGCTATCGCGCACCGCCTCAAAGGCATAGTACAGAGCTACAGTGTTGCTGTTGATTGAAGTGCCAGCAGTTCGAAATGCGTCAAACTTTTTACATATTGATAGCTCCAAATAGTAAGAGCCGAAAACGCCGTTCATTCTAGTTGCGTTCCAGAACTTTACTAATCGAATTGCCTTTCTATATGTATGGTTGTGATAGGCATGTAGTTGTTCCGACAGCTCGTTATCTTTTCGAGGATTTGTGCGCATCCAGCCGTCTGATTTGTTCGGAATCATATAAAACGCGTCACCCGAACCATCTTTAGCTGAAAGGCGAAAACAGGGAACGATATCTAGACTAATTCCCTTAGACTCCATGTTGGCCGCAACGGAAAGCTGCAAGTTTACGGCTTGAGCATGAAGTACCGTGGTTGAATCTGGGTACGTACCGTCGATCGTCTCTCTCAGCCCGCGGAGAAGTTTTTTGGGGTCAATATTCGTTCCAGTCATCCACTTTGGGAAGCTGATAAGCCTGTTCTTTCGGCTGTGATCGTCCGACCAAACAACAAAAGGCTGCGTTATACCGCCTTCGTGATACCTCAGACCCGAACCATCCAATGGAATATATAGATCGATGTCATCGAGTGGCCAGATTTTAGTGTGGCGCGCAAATGATCCGCCCAAGAAGTCGCAGTCAGAGCTTTCGAGCAGAAAGGGAAACTGGTTATCGTATTGAGCCTTCGCTCGCAAGGTTTGACGAAGGTAGTTTTGGGTAACGGATGCTTTTTGTCTAGCGGCCAGAGAAATCGAAACTTCGCGATCAACGAGTCGCTTCACCGCGTTATCGAGCGAATTCAGAGTCTCTCGTGACATCGAACCAATGAGCTAGGCGATCAAGTTTTCAGGTTTGCCGTCTATCATCTCTTTCTAAGTGAAGTGCCCCGCCTTACGACGGGGCTTTTTATGATGGTGCGCCTATTCTCTTGCGCGCGCGTGGTTGCTTGACTTCCGAGCTTCTAGCTGCAGCCGGAAGTGCTTCCGCAAGACATGCAGCGGTAGCAGGAGCCGCTGCGGGTCATGATGGCTCCGCAGGTGGCGCAGCTTGGGGCGTCGCCCATGTCGTACATGGACTTCATGGCGTCGGCGGCGTGGTAGATGCCGCGGTCTTGCATGGAGGGAGTCGAGCTTAGGGTGTACTGCGTGGACGTTCCCTGAGCGGTTGGGTCGGGGGCGATTCCCTGCTGGGGTGGGGTGGTGGTGTAGTAGTCGTCCGAGGCTAAAAGGCTCGGGATGTTGGTGCCGCTGGCGAGACCCTCGGGGTCCTTCGACTCCGCGCTGCGCGCTTCGCTCAGGATGACGGCGTTTGAGGGGCTGGTTACGGCGCCTTCGACAGGGATGGAGGCCTGCTGCGGGCCGAGGCCGGCGAAGAGGTCGAGCTGGTGTCCGGAGAGGAAGCGGATCTGGATCCAGCGGAAGATATAGTCCATGATCGACTTGGCGTAGCCGATCTGCTCGTTGCCGGTCCAGCCGGAGGGCTCGAAGCGGGTGTGGGCGAACTTCTCGCAGAGGACCTTGAGGGGGACGCCGTGCTGGAGGGCCAGCGAGACGGCCGTGGCGAAGCTGTCCATGAGGCCGGAGACGGTGGAGCCTTCCTTGGCCATGCGGATGAAGATTTCACCGGGCTGGCCGTTGGGGTAGAGGCCGACGGTGATGTAGCCCTCGTGCCCGGAGAGGCCGAACTTGTGCGTGACGGAGGCGCGCTCGGCAGGCAGGCGATGACGGACGGCGCGAGGTGGTGACTGCGCGTCGATGGAGTCAGAGTTCTGCATGGAGGCTTCCATGACGGCCCTGAGCTGAGTCTCGAGTGCGGTGATGCGGGCCTGCGCCTCTTTGGCGACGGCTGCCTTGGCGGCGATGACGGCCTCTTCGATCTCGACCGAACCGGCTGCGACGGAGCTTACGGCTTTCTCCTTCTGTGCCTTGCCGTCGGCGGCGGAGACGTTGAGAGGCTGCGAGCCCTTGGAATTGTCGCGGTAGATGGCTACGGCCTTGAGGCCCTGACGCCAGGACTCGATGTAGGCCTCAGCAATGTCATCTACAGACGCGTCCTGCGGAAGGTTGACAGTCTTTGAGATGGCTCCGGAGAGGAAGGGCTGGGTGGCGGCCATCATCTTGATGTGGCCCATGTAGTGGATGGAACGGGTGCCCTTGGCGGGCTTGAAGGAGCAGTCGAATACGGCGAGGTGCTCGGGCTTAATGGCGGGAGCGCCTTCGATGGTGCCGGTGGCGTCGATGTAGCTGACGATGGCGTCGACCTCGGCGTTGGTGTAGCCGAGCTTGAAGAGCGCCGAGGGCACGGTGTTGTTGACGATCTTGATCATGCCGCCGCCGACGAGCTTCTTGTACTTGACGAGGGCGAGGTCGGGCTCGATGCCGGTGGTGTCGCAGTCCATCATGAAGCCGATGGTGCCGGTGGGGGCGAGGACGGTGACCTGAGAGTTGCGGTAGCCGTGGCGTTCGCCGTGGGCGAGGGCGCCGTCCCATGCGTGGCGCGAGGCTTCGATGAGCTCATCGAGCTGCGGAGCGATGAAGGGCTCGATGCTGCGGCGAGACTTGCCGATGTTGTTGACCTCGGCGCGGTGCATGCGGATGACGTCGAGGAAGGGCTCGCGGTTGACGTAGAAGCCGGGGCAGGCTCCGCCAGCGATGTGCGCCTGCTGGGTGAGCGGGGTGGCGGCTCCGAGGGCCGGGCAGGTCTCGGCGATCCGCGAGGACTGCCAGTAGGCGTCGCCGCAGAGGATCGCGGTTACGGCAGCGGCGAAGTCACGGCCGGCGTCGGAGTCGTAGGGGAGACCGAAGGCCATCAGGAGCGCGCCGAGGTTCGCATAGCCCAGACCGAGCGGGCGATAGTCGTGCGAGTTCTTGGCGATCATCTCGGTGGGGTAGCCGGCGGCGTCGACGATGATCTCCATAGCGGTGGTGACGATGGCGATAGCGTGACGATACGCGGCGACGTCGAACTGGCCTCCCGGACTGAGGAACTTCAGGAGATTGAAGGATGCAAGGTTGCAGGCGGAGTCATCGAGGAACATGTACTCCGAGCAGGGGTTGGATGCATTGATGCGGCCCGAGTTCTTGCTCGTGTGCCAACGGTTGATGGTGGTGTCGTACTGCATGCCTGGGTCGCCGCACTGCCAGGTGGCTTCGGCGATGGCGTGCATGATGTCGCGGGCGCGGTATTCCTTCACCGGCGCGCGGTGCTTGACGGTACGGGTGTAGAAGGTGGAGTCGGCCTCGACGGCGGCCATGAACTCGTCGGTGACGCGGACGGAGTTGTTGGCGTTCTGGAAGAAGATGGAGCTGTAGGCCTCGGAGTCGGGACCGCTGCCGTCGTAGCCAGCCTGCACGAGCGTCCATGCCTTCTTCTCTTCGCTGACCTTGCAGTCGATAAAGTCCATGATGTCGGGATGGTCGACGTTGAGGATGACCATCTTAGCGGCGCGGCGGGTCTTGCCACCGGACTTGATGACGCCGGCGAAGGCATCGAAGCCGCGCATGAAGGAGAGCGGGCCGGATGCGGTTCCGCCGCCGGAGAGCGTCTCCATCGAGCCGCGGATGTTGCTCAGGTTCGAGCCAGCGCCCGATCCCCACTTGAAGAGCATGCCCTCGGTCTTGGCTAGGGTGAGGATGGAGTCGAGCGAGTCCTGAACTGAATTAATGAAGCAGGCTGAGCACTGAGGCTTCTCGTAGCCGGTGACGGAGAACTCGACCGCGCAGGTGTGCGGGTTCCAGTGCCAGTTCTGAGCGTCGGAGTTGGGCTCGAGGCGGTCGCAGCCGACGTTGAACCAGACGGGCGAGTTGAAAGCCACCTTCTGGTTAAGGAGGAGGTGGGCGAGCTCGGCATAGAAGGTGTCGGCGTCCTGCTGGCTGGCGAAGTAGCCGCCCTGGACACCCCAGTCGCGGATGGACTCGGCGACGCGGGTGATGAGGGCGCGGACGCCAGACTCACGCTCGTCGGTGCCGTTGAGGCCGTGGAGATATTTGGAGGCGACGATGTTGGTCGCGGTCATGGACCAGTCGGCGGGCACCTCGACATTCTTCTGCTCGAAGATGATGCGGCCCTTGAAGTCCTGAATGACGGCGTCGCGGAGCTCCCAGACGATCTCGTCGTAGGGGGAGATGCCCGCGCGGGTGAAAAAGCGGTCAAAGGCGAGCCCGCCAGTGCGGGAAGTAAAGGGGGCAGCGTTGGTCGCTGTCTGTGTGTGGGTCTGATTCGGGATCGTCGCCATGGGGAGTACTCCTTCTTAATTGGATGAAAAATACAAGCTTGTGGCTCACGGCACAGGCGGTGAGTCAGGGAGTCACGATTTTGGCTTCATGGCGCTGGTTGTGGATGCCGGGCTCGAAAAAGCACCGATCCAAAGGAGCGGGGTGAAGCGAAAGAACGAGACTGAATGTCTTTGTTGCCCAGGGTTGCCCTAGTTGCTCAGGGCGCTGCAGTGGTGAAAGTACCGCCCCTTATAGGGTGTGTCAAGTATAAAGCACAAGATATAGTGTTGGCTGTGGGAATACCCCTGTTTATGCGGTGTTAATGCAACGAGTTGAGGAAAATCAGGGGTTTAGCTGTGGAATTTACCGCATAGTCGCTTTTGAGGCGGATTTCAGGAGGGCGCTTTTGGCTGGATTTGCGGCACTCTTGCGAGGGTAGGCCGCGGAGGGGGCGAGAGGCAAGGTGCAGCGGTGGTGCATCGTGTGTGGATGGTGGTGGAAAAGGAGGAAAAGCCGGGTACGGATTTGGGCGAGCCACGCTCGGTCATCCGCCGTTCCGGCTTGCTTGGGCCTACCCGCTAGAGGGAGCCGTTAATCCAGTTGACGGCTTCTCCGGTGGTGACGCTGTGATGGCCGAGGCGGCGGTAGCTTTCGAACTGGGACTCGGTAAACCACTGATTGAGGGTGCTGTCGTTAGGGAAGGCGGGATGTTCCTTGTGGTAGTTGATCAGGTCCGCAGGCAGATTATTCGTGAACGACGACTTAATGTAGAGGATGCTGCCCACAACTCCATTGGGGTAGCGGACGGTACCTTCGATGCAGTGAACGGGGCTGGCGGGTGGTGTGCCCTTGAGCTCAAGTTGGGAGATGTCGAGGTCAATCTCGGCGCCGAAGTCGATGCGGCATTTGCGGATGGCCATGCCGATGCCCCCGAAGGCGAGGTCGCCGTCCTGCTCCGCATCGCAGAGGACGATGGTCGAGCAGTGGCGACGGACGAGCTCATAAAGGCCCATGTTTTCGAAGTGGCCGCCGTCGGTGAGGTAAACGAAGGCAGCCTCGTCGTTGACCATGCCGAAGAGTTCGGCGAACAGATAGAAGAGGCCGAACCATGGGGAAGAGGCATTGCCGCGGGAACGCAGGCGGAAGCGCTTGTGGCGCGGGTTGCGGATCCATAGGCCGAGGCGGACGTTGAAGATCGTCAGCAGGAAGGACATGGTCGGGCTGGAGTGATAACCCATATTGGGGCTCATGGCGGCGCCGGAGGTAGCTACGGCTGTGGCCATGTGGGGGCCGCCGTCGTCGAAGGCGAAGTTGCGCGTGGGCGTGAAACCGTTGAACTGGACGCGATCGCTGTCGGTCTCGGTCCAGCCTACGTCATAGCCGCAGTAGAGAGGAGTGAAGGCGAAGGCGCCTCCTTTGCGCTCCTGATAGGCGAGATCCTGGCCAAAGGTGAGGTTGATGGTGGTGCAAAAGATGGGGAAAGGTCCCTTGTAGGTGGGAGTCTGGGCTGTCGTATTCGAGGGACAATCTGCATCGCAACAACGGGCCCAGAGCGCCTCGCTGCTTCGGTTGCCGAAGCGGGTGGGAAGCAGGTCAACCAGACGCAGACGCTTGTCGCTGGCGGCGAATCCGGTGAAGCGGTTGGCGCGGCGATCGGGGTTGGTGGCTCCGGCATAGCAACGGGCCAGGCGGTCGCGATAGAAGGCATGGAGCGAGAACTCGTTGATGTCGATGCGCCACCCGAAAAGAATCGCTGTTGCGGCGAGGAGAGCGAGCAGGCAAAGGAAGTCGGAGTGCGGCAGAACCTGGTTGCCGATCTGCGACTCGATGGTGAGAAGCGCCTTTTCTATGACGTATGCAAGTGAGAGCACCAGGCCGAGGATGAATACGGGCGGCCCGATGAGGACGAGCAAGTTCAATAGCTTTCCTGCCTTCGAGTCTTGATCCTTTCCGCCTCCGCTGACGAAAGAGCTTTTGCCAGCAAGCACACTGGCGAGCGTCGTGCCGATCCAGCCGATCCAGAGCGGCTTGCCCACGTGGACGACATGAAAGAGCCAGACGACAAGGCCCGGCCCCAGGAGTGAGCTTGCGGTGAGAGCAAACCACACGATGCCGAAGAGAAAGCTCCAGGCACGGAGGCGCGCGAACCACTCCCGTACTGACTCGTCGACCAGATTGCCGACCAGTCCTCCGGCGATCTCGATGGAGACGAAGACGACGGTGAGCCCAAGCCACGGAAGTAGCGGAATGGCTGCGCGCGTTACGTGGTCGAGAGGGAGAAAGAAAGATACGCCGAATATAGCCAGACGGGACAGGTTGATGAGCACGTAGCCACAGCCGACAGCTCCGGCCATGCCGAGGAGAACGATGAGACGCTTCCAGCCCACGGGAATAGCCCGGGCCGCGGAGGCAACCAGAAGGGCGATGCCGAAGAGCATCGTCGTAAAGACCAATGAGGTGGAGGTGTCGTCGTCAAAGTGATGATCAAAGGGCTTCCACCAACTAAAGGCGTAGGCGCTCTGCCAGGCGCGGAGGTTGTCGAGGCCGCCGGCTTCACCAGGTAGTGGAATGTCCGGTTTCTTCGGATCGGTAGATGGCTTGGCTTCGGGGGCGGGGACGAGACGGTGGAGATGGCTGATGTAGACGCGGGTGCTCACGGGCACAATGCCTGTGCTCTCGGGCCACGCTACTGTATCGATGACATGGTGAACGGCGCTCCAATGCTTGAGTTCAGTGGCTGATTTCGGTGCTTGTTCCGGCAGCCGGATGCCGCTCCAGAATGAAGAGCGGTAGAGATACGGACAGAAAGCGAGGACGGCAATAAGGATGGGCGCGAAGACTAAGCTGAGCACACCAGTCTGGCCAAAGCCGGACTCTTCGGCGGGGTGACAGTGGTCGGTGGGTGGGGTGGTCATCTGCGTAAAGAAGATGATCCCGGACGCAAAGAGAAATCCCGCCAGAATGATGGCCGCCGTTACACCGCCGTGGGCGAGGAGGAAATGGGCAAACTGTCCTCTGGAACTGAGATAGAAGTGAGGCAGAAGGAGAATGAGCAGGATGGTGGAGATCAGCACGATCTGGTTGAGGAAGGTGTTGCGCAGCCAGATGGCGAAGGCAACCCATGTATCGGCGGTGAAGAGCCCTTTTTGTGGAGTGAGGTAGTTGGAGTAGCGACGAAGCCAGCGTAGAGGTTCAGGCCAGAAGGTGCGTTGCGACGGGGGACCGGGAAGGGGCTGCAACTGATGCTGCACTCTGTTGACGTCCTCGCAGGATATCCAGGAGGCCAGAAATTGATGAATGTAGCCGCCGCCGGAGACCGTGGAGAGATAGTCAAACGAGCTGAGTTTTTTGAGCGCGGCAATGCCCTGAAGAACGCCCAGATTGAAGGTCGCGCTGCGTATGCCGCCACCGGAGAAACAAAGGCCTTTGAGCTGGCAGAGCGCGGCCACGTCGTAAACATCAGGAACACCGTCCGACGGGATCCATTTTTCTTCTCTCGTGAGCACAGCTTTAACTTCATCGGAGGCGGGCCAGTCGCCTCGCGCGGCGAGCTCTTGTTCCAACAGCCATTTGGATGGGGGATATTCGACAATCGAAGCGAGCCGGGCTTGAACGCGAGGCTCAGCGAGCAGAATGTCTCGAAGCAGCTCGGGTGAGGAACTCTCGATGTCAGGGGCGGCTTTCGGGTGAAAGACCTGGCGCCAGGAATCCAGCAGCCCATTCTTCCGTTCGGCGGCAAACGCTGCCTGATGCTCGAGGCGCTGCTGCCGTTGTTCCTCGGTCTCTGGACGGTCCTTGTCGGCCTGATGTCGCCTGGGCCTTGGAGGGAATGCCTTGATCTGCTCGGCCAGTCGAAGGCAGTAGTCCCTGGCTGGCTGTTCGCGCAACTCCTGATCCGCATTGACCGGCTCTGAAGGGTTCGGCATGGAGTCTCCTTCCAAACGAAGATGCATGCCGGTACGCTTTCAAAAACGCGTGCAACCAGCAGTGTGTTGTTCAGGCCCGTTTTTGATTTAAGGAACAATAGCAGAGATACGACTCAGCGGAAGAGTGAATATGCCGCTGGGAGCGAATTTTCCTCGGAGTCTACGTCGTTCGCGCTCTCAGGAACGCCTACGGCGACGGATTGCTGGTTGTGCCGAGGTCTGCTGTTCCGGGAAGCGGGTCGTTGAGGGTGAGGTGGGGGCCGAGGGTGCGGACAAGATCAGGCAAGTCGTAGCGCCGTACAACGCCGGGAAGAATGTCTTCCGGTGCGCCCTTGGGCATGGGACTTTTGAGGAGGCTGTCGTAGCTCTCAAGTGTGTGGTCGATCGTGATGTGTTTGAGGCGCGGATCGAGGACTGCGGCGTGGAGAAGAACGAGGCCGAGATGGCCGCTGGCCTGTGCGGATATCTGATCAGGATCGGGCGTCGTTCCATGCGACATAAAGTTGACGGCACTGATGACGTCATCGATGCGCAGACCGACGAGAGTTTTTCCAACCAGTTCTGAGTGGAGTTCAGTGAGATAGAAGGGACCGAGCAGGGGTGACTTGGTCTCTTCTGTGCCCGAAGGTGAGGGACGCGGAGCAATGACAAGAACTGCGGTTCCTGCATCGGCAAGAGCGCGAAGCTTGCGGATGTCTTCGCCGCGAGAGGATTCGAGTGCAGGATCAAGGCTGTCGCGGAGGATGAGGAGCGCGGGATGCTTGCCATCGGAGGGGCGATAGAACTCGGCCTGTATGTCGATACCATGTGCGGTGGCGAGCGTGAAGCGATGACGGACGTGAACGGAGCCTTCAGGTGGTGAGGCAAGAGCAGCAGCCTCGGTGTTTATGGGCGGAGCATCTCCGGGCATCACTGTCGCATGCGTGACCTCGCGTACAGCTTGCTGAAGTTGCGGTGTGGTTAGCGGCTTAGGTTTCGAAAGCGCGTTGTACCGCTTGAGATTGAGCGTATGGACTGTCTCGGCGTTTGGATAAGAGGTAGCGACTTGTCCAGTAGGTGTGACCTGGAAGGCTTCTTTGGAGATTCCGGCTGGAAGAGCAAAGGGACTGGTGCCCGGAGCAGGCGGAGGTGGTAGCAAAGGAGCTGCGTCGGAATGGGCGAGATGAGTGAGAAAGAACGCGACGATCTGTGACTGCAATGGGCGCAAATTACCGTGGCCTCCGATGCCGGTAATCCACTGAAGCGCGGCAGCGGGCGGAATGGTGTTGGATGTGTCGGGGTTTAGTGTGGGGCCGGTTGGAACGCCAGGGCTAGGCGCGCCTGTGGGAGTTCCGTCACTGGCAGGGTCGAAGAGCGAATAGAAACGACGCGCCTCGACGACGGTCGCACGTGCACCCGCGTAAGGAAACATGTCCGATGCGGTGGAGATGACAGCATAGGGACGAGGTGCTGCGAGCTCGACCCAGTCGGGGAAATCCAGACCGCTGGCGATGAAGTTGGGGATGGATTGCTCAGCGTCCTGAGGGCCGATGGAGGGCAGCAGCGTGTCGAAGCTGGTGATATAGCAGGCGGTGCCAATGGCCTTGACACGCGTGTCTAGTGCGCCGAGCAGAGCCGTCATGGCTCCGCCGCCAGAGCAGCCGAAGGCTCCGATGCGGTTCGGATCGATCTCGGGGCGGGAGATGAGGTAGTCAACGGCGCGGATGCCGTCCCAAGCAAAATATCTCGCTACAGCATCACCCAGAAGCGTGGGCTGGAGGCCGGCCTCGCCATGCTCACCAGTGGGACGAGTGGCAAGGGACTGCCCTGGGTTCGCGGGATCGGGGTATTGGAGACGCTCGCCCTGACCAATGGGATCGTACGAGAGAACTGCGAAGCCGTTACGCGCAAAGGTAGATGCAAAGCCGTAGTCGCTGACCTTGCCTGTCGCACCATGGCCTGGAGCAACGACGATCGCGGGGAGCTTCTGTTGCGGCGCGCCGGGTTTGGCGTCGGGCAGATAGAGGAGCGCGGTAACAGGAAAGTTCGGCTGCGAGTCGAAGAGAATTTTTTCGATGCGGAAGCCGTCAGCCTGCGTAGTGCCGAGCGTACGGGCGTTGAGCGGAGTCCTCTCGGGCAGACCGCCGATGAGCGTCAGAATCTTCGCGCGTACCTCTCGTTGGCGGGCCTCGGCCTCGGCACGAGTCTCGATGGCAGCGACGGTAGTTGTCCGGGCAGCAAGCTGCCGTTCAGCGATGTTGTCGAGGTAGTGGTTGAGCTGGACGCGGCCCGCGTTAGATGGGTCATCGGGTTTCGCCTTGACGATTGGCGAAACGGGCGCTGGAGCCGGCGTCTGGGCGGCGGCGAGGCAGAAACTTGCGGCGAGTAGCGCAGCGAAGAGCGGTAAATTAGGCATTTGCATCGCGATGCCTTGATACACCGCAAAGACGGGTCAGGTCAAATAGAGGTCAGACCAATATGGCGCGTGAGCTAGCTCGTAAGCGGAGGCGTAATTGGGCCGTGGCTTCGCGGTGGCAGAGGAGACAGAGCGTACGGATGTTGTCCAGATCGCACTGGCCGCCGCCCTCGGCTACGGGCAGGATGTGGTCCGCGTCCCAGAGGCTGCGGCGGCTGGTGATGGTTTTCATGCCATAAAGACGGAGACCGGCGGCTCGGGCTGGGCCTCTGGCGCGCTTGAGAGCAGCGTAGGCGGCGACGGTGTCGATATGGCAGGCGGCGCAAAGGCCACGGTCGCGGGTGAAGACCTGGTCGCGGAGATACCCGGGGTCGGTGCGGAGACGCCACTGGTGGACGCAGTAGTCGCTGCAAAACGTGCGGCGACGCTTGGCGAGAATCTCAAGCTCGCACCAGCGGCAGAGAGGCAAACCATTCGGACCTTTGGGAAGAGCGTGGCGGCTGGTGCGGCCACCGGGGAGGGTGCGGGGGACGAGCATGCTCTTCCAGCTTAGGTCAGAGTTCGAAATCGACCTCAAGAGGATCGATAAGAGGCATCAGCCAGGTAAGCAGCTTCTGGTGGACGGGATGGCCGTTGTAGGCGTCGAAGGTCGTCCGGTCAGCGAATTTCATGACGCCCCCGAGCTCGTATCCCTGCGAACGCGGCGAGATATTCGTTCCGACAAGGGTTTCGACGAGGCCGGGGATCTGCCCCTGCAGGGCGCGTATCTCCTGAATGACATGCTGCTTCTGATCGTTGGTGACGCCCGGCTTCCACCGGAAGGCAAATGTATGGATGACCATGCGCCTAGTGTATACAGCAACCTTTAGAATGAAACTAACGAGACATCGAGGAGACAACAGTTATGTCGAGAACTCAATCGGCAATGGTGGAGCTGGGAAGCGTGGCTCCAGCATTTGAGTTAGAGGATGTGGTGACGGGTAAGGCGGTGGGTCGCGATGACGTTGCCGAAGACCGTCAGGGATTGTTGGTGATGTTTATCTGCGTGCATTGCCCGTATGTGAAGCACGTCGAAGAAGAGCTGGCGCGAATCGGTCGTGACTATGAAGGAAAGATTGGGATTGCAGCCATCTCCTCGAACGACATCGTGGAATATCCGCAGGACGCTCCCGAGGAGATGAAGAAGCAGGCCGAGCGGCTGGACTTCCGCTTCCCTTACCTGTTCGACGAGACGCAGGAGATCGCGCGTGCCTATGAGGCAGCTTGCACACCGGACCTCTTCCTGTTCGACAGCGAAATGAAGCTCGTCTATCGCGGACAGCTGGACGACAGTCGGCCACGGCGTGGCGACTACGGCAACGATATTCCTGTGACTGGCAAAGACCTGCGCGCGGCAATGGACGACGTGATCGCGGGCAAGCGGCCTGATCCCAATCAACGGTTCGCCGTTGGGTGCAACATCAAATGGAAAGAGTAGAACTTACTGGAGCGTATGGCATGGATGATGTGTTGAATAACTTGAAGGCGGGGATCCGGCGGTTTCGTGCAGAGGTCTATCCGGCGCATGCCGAGATGTACGAAAGGGCGGTCAGCGAACCGCAGCACCCGTCGACGTTGTTTGTAACCTGTGCCGACTCGAGGATCGACTTGGAAATGTTGACGCAGGCACAGCCGGGTGAGCTGTTTGTGGCGCGTAACGTCGGCAACCTTGTTCCGGGGTATGGCGAGATGCTCGGCGGCGTCAGCGCGGTGGTGGAATACGCGGTGAGTGTGTTGCAGGTGAAACATGTCGTCGTCTGCGGACACACGGACTGCGGAGCGATGAAGGCGTTGCTCAAGCCGGAGTCGTTGAACGCGCTGCCGACCGTGAAGAGCTGGCTGACAAATGCGCAGGCAGCTTTGAGCGTTGCAAATTCTCTGGGGACGCCGAACGAAACGCCCGGCGAGCGCTTAAAGCGGCTGACGGAAGTGAACGTTCTGTTGCAACTCCAGCATCTGCAGACGCATCCTTCCGTGGCGGGAGCGATGGCGCGCGGGGAGCTGACGGTCTCCGGCTGGGTCTACGATATCGGCACCGGCGAGGTGCGCATCTCGGAGAACGGCGAACGAGCATTCCATCCAGTGACGGTCGAAGGTGACAGAGTAGGCTCTTCGCGCTGACCCAAGGTCTGGCTGGTGTCGTTAGCGGCGCTTTCGAAGATTGCTCTTTGTGGCTGCAACGAAGGCGATCGACTCCTTGAAGAGGTCGAGATCGCCCGTATAGTCGCCGGGCTTGGCGTGGTCAAGGAGAATCCATTCCTTCATAGTCCGCGGGCCCATTTTGAGTATGGTGATGTCGTCGCGCCCGATCAGCTCGGCGATTCTCTCCTTCGGTAGCTTGATCGCGACTCCGCCAGTGCCCCCGCTTCTGGTGAAAGCAAAGATCTTCCGGCCGATGAAGTAGGTCGCATGGGTTGGGGTCTTCTCCTCGGTGATGCTGGGGAGCGGTGCCAGGAGCTTTGAAATCGCTGTAACGAGTACGGGGTCAGGCATGGGGAACTTCCTTCCTGCTGCTTCCATCGTATCGGGTACAACGTATCCAACAGATAAAGCTCACCCCCTAAATCTGGAAAGAGAGACTTCACCCGACGCAGAGCCGTTGCCGTGTATTTGCGTTTCTACTGGAAGCCGTCGGTCCGAAATCTTCTCGGCCCGGTGGTTTTTACTTGCAGCCTACTTCAGCTCGACCGGAATGAAGTCGAAGTAAGCAAGGTTGTTTCCAGTCTTGTAGCGCAGCGTAAGAAGCTGACGCCCTGCCTTGGGAAATTCGATTTCGCCGCATTCGGCGCGGTTCCACGAGTGGTACATCATCCAATCCGGATCGTGGCGGTCGGGAAACTGCGTCCAGGGATCGACCGGAAGTTTGCAGTCGGCAGCGGGTTGATTGTTGAGCGAAAACTGGACGGTATTGGCCGTGTGCGAATACATCGCAACGATCTTGTACCGACCGGCCTTTTTGACGTCGACGGTGTAGTTCACCCATTCGCCAGTCTCTTCCCATCCCAGATAAAGCTGCTGCCACTCAGGAAATACAAGGCTGGGATGATTGAGGTCCGCCAGCTTCTTCACATAGGAAATATCGACGCCTTCATTCTCGCGGAAGTGGCAGATATAGGCAGAAACGCCCTCTTCACAGTGGCCCTTGGTATAGTTCAACTCGCCGCTGCCATGGTTGATCTTGTCGGTGTCATGGTAGGCAACGCCTTCGCCACCAAGATCGTAAAGGACCGCCTCAAGCCGACCGGGAATGACCTGAGGGCCAGACATATGAAAAGCGTCCTGAAAGGGCTTTCCCTTGTAGCCCTTGGGCATCTGCCCCACCAAAACAGGCGTGAGAAGGAGTAGAGAGACAGCGTGCAGAATCTTCATTAACTTTCCTCGGACGATGAATTGACGTCATCGTTCTGCGTAGCCCGTATCAATTCATCGTCATCGACCCACTGCAGACCACAGCTGCTGCAGCGCCAGGACTCAGAACCGCGCGGCGCCGGAAGAGCGAACAGGTAAAGGGAGACGAGGGCAGCTTTGCGACCCTGACGTTCCCAGGCAATATCGGTTGAGGTGCAACGCGGACAGCGAGGCTGTTCAAAGCCGGGCTGATCTGGAATATCAATGGCGTTAGGAACGGGCTGCGCGAGGACTGCTTCGGCTGCTTCAACATCAGCAGCGCCAACCTGCAATCGAATTCCGCCGACGAGATTCGACATCTGCCAATCGAGACGAACGAGGTTCTCGTCCTTCAGGAAGCAAAAGATTCCTGCAGATTCGACCACGGCACGCGCAACGATGGCTTCGGAGAGATCGCGATAGCGGCGAAGTGTTACGAGATCACGGTACTCCGGCGAGGAATCGGCGAGAGGTAATGGTTCGACGAATTCGAGGCCACGACTGGCAAACTCGGCAATGAGAGCAGAACGCGCTTCGTCCACGAGTGAGTGCCAATCGGCGGCGAGTTCCTGCAGTTCAAGCTCAGACATGGGCCGATAGAGATCGGCAAAAGTAGGTTCGGGATCGTGATGGAAGATATCTGCCATGCCTCGCGATAGTAGCAGAGGTATTTGGCTGAACTAGTGTCCGCAGATAGCCGGGCCAGATGGACGCTTCCCTACCCCTTGCCGTTCTCAATGTGGGTGATCTCGCCGTCGCGCATGTGCAGGATGCGGTCGGCGATCTGAGCAGCCTCGGGGTTGTGCGTAATCATCAATACCGTCTGGTTCAGCTCTCGGCTGGAGGTGCGCAGCATGTGCAGCACGGCGTCAGAGTTCTTGGTGTCGAGGTTGCCGGTGGGCTCGTCCGCCAGCACGATGGCTGGACGGCTGATGAGCGCACGGGCGATGGCGACGCGCTGCTGTTCCCCACCGGATAGCTCGTTAGGCCGGTGCTCCAGACGTCCCTTGATGCCCAGCATCTCCGTAAGGTGGTCAAGCAACGGTTGGTCGATCGGCTTCTTCTCTTCTGTGCCAAGGTTGGCGATGTCGTGCGCGATCTCGATGTTGCCCATGGCCGACAGCGTCGGCAGCAGGTTGAAGCGCTGAAAGACGAACCCGATCTTGGCGCGGCGCATTTTGGTGCGCTCGGCGTCGGTGAGACGGGCGAAGTCAGTGCCACCGATCAGCACAGAGCCGCTGGTCGCTTGCGTGAGGCCGCCAAGGATATAGAAGAGAGTCGATTTACCCGACCCCGAGGGGCCAACAATGGCGACGAACTCTCCGGGGTCAACTTCGAAGCTAACTTTGCGGAGAGCAGGAACTTCGAGTTTGCCGGAGCGGTAGGTCTTGCCGAGGTCCTGCGCGAGAATGATTGGTTGCATGAGTTAATAAAAGTTTACCGTGAACGAGGGCCTGAAATGAACCTGAGGGAGCTTTTACTGCTGGCACTGGTGGGTTGGACGGCGATTGGAGCCATCGGAGTGACCGTATCGCTAGCCCGGAGAGAGCGGGCGAAGGCCCTTCGCCATTTGGGCTGGATCGCGGGCGTGTGGGCAGCTTATCTTGCCGTGCTGCTCGCGTTTTCACTGCTGCAGCCGCAAAAGGCCGTGGCGATGGGCCAGGACCAATGCTTCGACGAGATGTGCTTTGCGGTCACAGGCGTCGAGGAGGTACCAGGATTTCTAATTCACGATGGAAGCCGGCTGATCCGGGTGTCTGTCCGAATCACGAATCATGCACGTGGCCGTACCGAGAGTGAAAAACTGATCCGCGCATATCTCCTGGATGCACAAGGGCGCAGGTGGAATGAGTCGAGGGGGATCTCAGGGGTACCGCTGACAGCCAGACTCGCTGCGGGGGATTCAGTGATAAGTGAACCTGTGTTCAAAGTAGCGAGGGATGCTACCGGGCTCAGGCTTGTCTTCACTCATGGATGGCGTCAACCCGGCGTACTCGTAATTGGCGCGTCCGATAGCCTACTACACCGACCTACTATTGTCTGGCTGGGTCGATAATTAGGCGTAACTATTTGTAAGTCACTACTTACTCCGACTTATCTCGAACTTACACGACCTATTTTTACTTTGAAACCAATTAGCCACAGAAATGGCATGTTTTTCCACAATAATATGCAAAGTGGTGCAACCGCAAAGTACGAATAAGTAGAACTCCTTTGGATTGTGGACGGTCGATTGGAACATGAATTGCACGCACAACCCCGGCTATTTGTGGGCCCCTACTGGGCTCTATCTACTAAGCACTTAGTAACGCAAGGTAGAAAAGATGGTTATGAGTAAGTTCAGGGCTCCACGTCCGACTAGTTATCTGCGAACGCGATTTTTTTGAACGCGACTGACTTGAGTGCACCTGTCTTTCGCCTGTCTTATTTTCAATTAAGCAAGCTGACTTTGAGTCGAAGCCCTCGCCCTTACAGGTACATGATGTCTCGTCTTGAGCCTCCATTGCGGATGCGCAAGCGTGCGTCATAAATTGGCCGCCGCGCAGCTCGTTCGAGCCGCGTGCATGGTCGTGCATGGCCAACCATGCCACATGGAGGAAGCAGTGAGAAAACTTGTATTCACGCTTATCACAGCCTTAGTCGTCTCTGGCGCAGCGTACGGTCAGAGCAAGCCCAAGACAACCCACGAGAAACAGAGCAAGACCCAAGCCATCAGCGACACGCAGATGGATAAAGTAACTGCTGCCGGCGAGGAAAGTACAGCGATAGCGGCAGATAACTCGACAGTCACCGAGAACAACACAGGAACCGTGAGCCTCGACGGAGCCGCGCTTAGCGGAGCGAAAGGCATCAACATCGTAAGTTCGTCTGATGCGGTCGTCGCCAATGGTGTGAACGTCTATAACGGAAGCCTTACCACTGAGGAAAACACCGGTAGCGCGGATGTCAACCAGACCAACGACATCACTCAGTCGAGTGCATCGCAAGCCTCGTTGACGGGCTACACCCGCGGTGCGAACTCCGAGTTGGACGTGACGAAGTCGTCGGATGTGACAAAGAGCAGCAGCAGTTCCTCAAGCCTCAACGCCGCAGCCAGCGACACAAAGAGCGCCATGGATGCGGTGACGGCCAGCAAGACGGATACCAGCAGCTCTTCAAGCAGCGATAGCGCATCAAACAACGCGGCCGAGATGCATAACGCCAGCAAGACCTCGGGATCTTCCTCGATGTCGTCGGATTCGAACAGCTTGGACAAGACGTACGCAGCGACGGACGCTGCGATGTCCAACAACACGAAGAATGCAAGCAACGTGAAGTCGGCTTCTGCCACGGATAACGCAACAGCAAGCAAGGGAAGCACCAGCAACAATACGGCGAGTAGTGGCACGACCGATCACACCGCGTCCGCCGCCAGCCCATCCGGAAGCTCCACATCCGTCGGCAATTCGTCGTATAGCAATCCCTCTTCGAGTGGTGGATCCACCTCGACGACCTCGGGCTCGCAGGCCGACAATCTCAGCGCTTCCAAGGGCGCGTCGGCAACCGACTCCACCAACAGCGCTGACAATACTGCTACAAGCGGCTCTACCAGCTCCAATCAGTCAGCCGATACCAGCAACTCGTCATCGAACAAGAGCTCGACTTCGGGCGATATGAAGTCTGCGAACGACAGCAAGAACTCAACTTACGATAAGGCGTCGCAAGACGCTTCATCGAAGAGCGCAAACACTGCTTCGCAGAATGCAGAGTCTCATAGCAGTTCGAGCATGAAGGCGGATCAGGCGATGAAGAGTGCTTCTGACTCGACCTCCAACAGCGAGACAGAGAGCGCCAGCGACGCCAAGACGGCGAGTCTCGTTACAACGAAGGATAAGTCGAATTCCAGCCACTCGATCAAGGCCTACCACAAGACGGAGAACATACAGGGGGCGCTCGCGATGGATTCAGCCACTGCAACCAACATCGCAGTGGATGGGTCGACCATCACGACGACTAACGCCTACAGTGTGACTCTGGCGGGAACGGCTGAGGAGAATGCAGTTGCGATGAACATTGTTAACGCTGCCGGGGGACTCGTTGCCAACGGCGTCAACGTTGCCCGCACGTCGAACATGAACTCAACCCCAACACTCACGCAGCTCAACACCATCAGCCAGCACAAATAAAGGAGCGACGGCGCAGGGGAGCGGTCCCACAAAAAGGACCGCTCCCGCCTGCACTCTTGCCTGGGTTTAAGGAGGTTGTATGCGCCGCATTTTAGTGATCGCGAGTCTTGTCCTGCTCACGCAGCTGGGCATGGCTCAAACCAAAATCAAACCAACAGCCAAGCCAATGAGCGACGCCGCGATGGATCGCGTGACGGCAGCCGGAGTCAGTGCTGGCGTCTCCAATGGAGTCGTGAACTTTCAGGGGCAGGTCCCAACAGCAAATGGGCTCGTCTCCAGCGCAGGCACAATGTCGTTTCAGAGTGGTCTCACCGGCACGACTATGGGCACTCTCTCGTTGAGCGACAACGCACAGCAAAACCTGCATTCACTCGTGAACATCAACGCGGTGAACTCGAAGATCAACGTCCTGATGAACCTGAACGTGAACATCAACTCGACTGTGGGCACGATGACACAGGCGAACATGAATGGGAGCCATTGATGATTCGCGGGCAAATACTTGCTGTCGGACTGATTGGTCTCGGTCTCCTGGTCACTCCCATGCACGCCCAGAACTTCGGGTATGAGGGGGAGATGCAGAAGATGAAGACCATTCATAGTCTGAAAGAGATCCGAGGGGAAGGTGTAGTGCGGCAACGCTGGGACATCAGTTGTGGCGCTGCCGCACTCAGCACCGTGCTGACCTACGACTTCAAGGACGACACGCCTGAATCCGCCATCGTGGTATGGATTCTTCACCGCGTCGACCCGATAAAGGTACGAGCTCGGGGCGGATTTTCTCTGCTCGATCTAAAGCGGTTCGCGCAGGCACGCGGCTACAGCGCAGAGGCCTTCAGTGGCATGTCGATTGAAGAACTCGCGCTGCAGAAGACCTCCGTCATAACACCGATTCGACTCAAGGGCTTCGACCACTTCGTCGTGGTCAAAGGCATCGAGGGCGGCCGGGTCGTTATGGCCGATCCCGGCTTCGGCAATGTCACGATGAAGGTCGACCGGTTCAAGGGGCTCTGGAAAAACGGCATCGCCTTTGTCGTTCATCCACCGGATGAGTTGATGATCGGCGACAAGAAACCATTGGTTGCAGCCCGAACCTCGCCCGACGAAACAATTATCACGCGCGGCATCGGGGTCGCGATTCCGGCTAATCCGCTGTACTGACACAAGGGGGACCGATGTTGCTGCGAACGATGATTCAAGGCTCCATTCTGCTGCTTTGCGTAGGTTCGGTCGGAGCACAAGTGGCAGTTACCGGCACAGCACCACCGCCGTCGAAAGATCCGATCGACATTAAGGTGCAGGAGGCTCTTCGCGAGCGGGACGCGATCATCCGCAATTTGCTCGAGAGAGTGCAGGAGTTGGAGTGGAGGCTGAACGGCGATCTTGCGACGCATCCACTCAACATGGTCGCAGCCAAACCAGTCTCGGGATCTGCTGTGGGGGCGATATCCTCCGCGGTCACCTCTGTAAAGAACTCAGGCTACGACACCGACGAACGGCAAGCCAGCGCAGCATTGGATCAGGCCTTGATCCTGCGCGGCGGTCTGCTTGTGCCTCCGGGAACTTTAGAGATCGAGAATGCAGCTTCGTACTTCAGCGCATCGTCCGACCACGTCAACATCAACGGATTCGCATTGCTACCGATTCTTGTCGTCGGCGACATCACCTCGCAACGCGTGCGCGAGGATATCCTGCTCTCTTCGTTCACCACGCGGCTCGGCCTGCCGCACAAATTCCAGTTTGATCTTCTGGTTCCATACGGCTACAACCTGAGCCGCACGGTCGACGCAAACAACGTTCAGACCTCGACGAGCACCTTTGGAATGGGCGACATTCAATTCGGGCTCTCACGTCAGCTCACCACCGAGCACGGCCGAACCCCCGACATGCTCGCCAATGTGCGATTCAAGACAACCACTGGCGTAAACTCCTTCGACCTGGGCAGCGCCACAACGGCACTCGGATCGGGCTTCTACGCCGTGCAGGGCAATCTGACGGCGGCTAAGTCGAACGATCCGGTGGTCTTCTTCGGAAATCTCTCTTACACAGCAAACCTCAACGGCAGCCACCTGATTCCAGCCAACGACCCGACAAACCAGAATGCAATGATGGTCGGCCACTTCCAACCGGGAGATGCGATCGGCTTCCAACTCGGATCGATCCTGGCCCTGAATCCCGAAACCTCGATGACGATCGGATGGGATCAGCGCTTCACCCGAGCCACGACCCTCAATGGCGCATCCATACCCGCGTCGTACCTGGTGGAGGGCAGTCTGCGGCTGGGCGCAAGTTACCTCTACGCGCCCGGTAAGACCGTAGACCTGACCTTTGGAGTAGGGCTCACCCCGGACACTCCAAATCTCCAGTTCTCCGTGGGATTTCCTTTCCGGGTCTCGCTCTTCGGTCCAAAGGGACGGCTACCGACCCATTAGGCCAGCGTGTTGCCAATCATCAGCAGCGAGTGCAGCGTCATGTCCTCCAGAAAGCTGATCTCGATGCGGATGGAGACGATCTGGCCGAGATCTGCCGTGGTCGAGGCGTTCTTGCGGCAGGTACAAAGGTCTGTCAGGGCGAGGTGGCCGTTGCGCGTCAGCTCAAGGCCGGAGGAGATGATCGACGCGTAAAGGTCGATGATGGCACGCAGCTGTATTTCGATGCGAAACTCCATCGTCGTGGCTGACAGCGTCTTGCGATCGAGCACCCAGCCGCCGCACTCGGCGAAGGCCGAAGTAAGCGCCGGCAGCAGCCCATTGCGCTCTTCGTAACTGAAACCCTGGATCTCTAGCGATTGCATAAAGTAATGTCGCCGCCGCGGCTGGAAGGGTCTGCCGTTAGGCTCTTCATCGGTGGAGGCTGGCGGTAACGTGATGCAATCGCTGGTACGGTAGTCATGTGACGGCGGAGAGTAACCGGCGGGCGGCCTTAGCCATTGCCGGATTTTTCCGAGCCGGTCTTCAGTTAAATGCGCTTGTATACGACGATGGTGAGGTGAGGTGTGGGATGGTGCTAGGGCTCGGGACGGACCTGATCGAAATTGCGCGCATCAAGGAGACCATCGAGCGCCACGGCGACCGGTTTCTGCACAAGGTGTTCACCGAAGGCGAGATCGCCTACTGCCTCAGCAAAAAAATCAGTTCAGCCGAGAGCTTCGCCGCCCGCTTTGCCGCCAAGGAGGCCGGAGCCAAGGCTCTGGGCACGGGGATCAGCCGCGGGGTCAGCTGGAAGGAACTCGAAGTACGCCGCGAGCCAGGCGAGCGGCCAACGCTGCATCTGAGCGGGCGGGCAGCCGAACGAGCCGCTCAAATGGGTGTCCGGATTCTGAGCCTGAGCCTCACACACAGCAGGGACGTGGCTATGGCTGTCGTGGTGGCTGAGGACTGAGCAGATTCCGCCCCCTATACGGAGAGATTGAACCTTGAGGTAGCATTTGGGCATCTATCAGAGGTGAAGCACTTTACGCGACCGAATCATACGATGCCGGAAGAGAGCCGTGATGTATCCTCTCAATACCGGCACCCTGCTGCGTGTTCCGGTGCGAATTGTTGATGTTGTATCCCTGCAAATGAGACTTTAAGGAGAGCTATGCCCAGCCAGCAGCAGGTTCGATGGTCACAATTGAAGGTGGGCTTGGTCGTGCTGGTTTCAAGCGTGTTCCTGGTGGCCCTCCTGTTCCTCATGACAAGCGCGTCGGGCCTGGGCATTCTTTCGCGCAAGCTGACGATTACCACTTACTTTGAGAACTCGGCCGGTCTGAAGGTAGGCGCCGCGGTAAACCTTCAGGGCGTCACCATTGGAACGGTAAAGAGCGTAACGGTGGTCAACCAACCGGACCGGAAGCTGACTCCCGTCAGGGTCGTCATGAAGGTGAACGAGAAGTATGCCTCGGCTCTGAGAAAAGATTCGAAGGCCTCGTTGGCGACCGTCGGTGTTCTGGGCGATACCGTCGTCGACATCAACAGCCAGTTCGCCGTGGGGCCGCCGCTACAGGACGGCGACGAACTCAAGACCCTGGAAACGCCAAGCATCACCGATGTCGTCAAAGCCAGCCAGGGCACTATCGAGAGCCTGAACGTAATCCTCGCCAAACTGAATGTGATCGTGGACAACCTGCAGTCGGGCAAGGGAACATTTGGTCAGTTGATCAACAGTCCCGACCTCTACAACAAGGCCAACAACACGGTTGATGAGTTGCACAAACTGACGATTAATCTGAACAGTGGCCGGGGCACCATCGGCAAGCTGATGACCGACGACACGCTGTACAACCGGCTGAACGATACCGCCGGCAAGCTATCGACAGTGGCCAACGATCTCAACGCCGGCAAGGGTACCGCAGGCAAGCTGCTGCGGGATGACGAGCTCTACAACAATCTGAACTCGACCCTGAAGCATGCCAACAACATCATGGCCGAGGCCGACGCTGGCAAGGGCGGTCTGGGACTGATGCTGAAAGATCCGAAGTTCCGCAAAGACCTGAGCGAGACGCTGGCTAACGTGAATACGCTGGTAACCGGCGTCAACGATGGTCGTGGAACGCTGGGCAAGCTGGCGACCGACGACGCAGCCTATACCAATCTGAACAAGCTGCTGACCGAGAGCACCAATCTGGTCACGACGATCCGGTCTGACCCGAAGAAGTACCTGACCATCCATCTGAAGATTTTTTAGCGCAAAGCAATCACAAACGCTTTGTTTCTCTCGCCTCAAGGGCAGGACCACCATACGTATTGGTGCCCTGCCCTTTTTGGCTACGTCCAAAGGAGAGAGAATAGCGTTTGGCGTTTTCCCGCAGTCGGAGTACGGTTATTTTGATTCCCCTTCAGGAACAATATCCAATCAAAGAAACACTTCTCTAGGAGAGCTATGGTTTTCAAGTATGTCGCTTCATTGTTGGCGCTATCCGGCACGATGTGTCTAGGGCAGTCGCTTGTCGCAACCGAAAGCACGGCCGGTCCAAAATTAGAGCCGAAGAAGCCGGTCAGCCTCGATCTTTCCGCGATCGACACGACCGCAGACCCCTGCACGGACTTCTACCAATACGCCTGCGGTAACTGGAAGAAGAACAATCCCATTCCAGCCGACCAGACGCGCTGGGGCCGCTTCAACGAGCTGGCCGAGCGGAACAACTATCTGCTCTACAACGACCTGAAGGCCGCCGCCGACAATCCGAAGACCCCGCTCCAGAAGAAGTATGGAGACTACTTTGCCGCCTGCATGAACGTGGATCTGGCCGACAAGCTCGGAGCCAAGCCCATCGAGCCCGCGCTCAACGCCATCGCCGCCTGGAACGACAAGAAGAAGCTCGCATCGTTGATGGATAAGACGGAAAACAGCTTCGCGCTGGGTTACTTCTTCAACTTTGGCTCAGGACAGGACCAGAAGGACTCGACCCAGCAGATCGGAGACCTCGACCAGGCGGGCCTCGGACTACCTGACCGCGACTACTACCTGAATCAGGATGAGCGCTCGAAGACGATCCGCACCCAGTACGAAGCGCATGTAACGAAGATGTTCGTACTCCTCGGCGATACACCGGAGAAAGCGGCTGAAGAAGCAAAGAACGTGCTGACCATCGAGACCGAGCTCGCGCAAGGCTCCATGTCGCGCGTGGATCGCCGCACACCAGCCAACGTCTACCACATCATGACGATCGACCAGTTGCAGGAGCTGACTCCGGACTTCGACTGGAAGGTCTACATGACTGCCAAAAAAGAGAGCGGCCTCAAGTCGGTGAACGTCAGCACCCCAGGCTTCTTCAAAGCCTTCAATGAGCAACTGGACAAGCAGGACATCAACGCCCTCAAGAGCTACATGCGCTGGCACACAGTGCATCGCTTCGCCCCCGGTCTCAGCGAGCCGTTCGTTCAGGAAAACTTCAACTTCTATGCAGCTACCCTCGCCGGCCAGAAAGAACAGACCCCGCGCTGGAAGCGGTGCACAACACTGACCGATCGCGCGCTTGGTGAGGCAGTCGGACAGGACTGGGTTGCCAGAAACTTCCCTCCTGCGGCCAAAGACAACATGGAAAAGCTCGTTGCCGCGCTCGAAAAGGCAATGAACGAAGACATCAAGCAGCTTGACTGGATGAGCGATGAGACCAAGGTCGAGGCGAAGAAGAAGCTCGACGCCTTCCGCCAGAAGATCGGCTATCCGGACAAGTGGCGCGACTATTCTTCACTGACGATCAAGCGTGACGACCCCGTGGGCAACGTCATGCGCGTGACGGAGTTCAACGATCACCGCAGCCTCGCGAAGATTGGCAAGCCAGTCGACGAGAAGGAATGGGGCATGACGCCGCCGACGGTCAACGCGTACTACAACCCCGGCATGAACGACATCAACTTCCCGGCCGGTATCCTGCAGCCACCGTTCTACGACTTCAAAATTGATCCGGCTGTGAACTTCGGCGGCATCGGCGTGGTCATCGGCCACGAGATGACGCACGGCTTCGACGACCAGGGCAGCCAGTACGATCCGCAAGGCAACGTACGCAGCTGGTGGACACCCGAAGACAAGAAGAAGTTCGACGAACGCACAGGCTGCGAAGTCAAAGAGTACGGCGGCTTCGAGGTTGCTCCTGGCCAGACGCTGAACGGCAAGCTGACGCTGGGCGAAAACACCGCCGACAACGGCGGCCTGCACATCGCCTTCGCCGCACTGCAGGAGGTGCTCGCCAAGCAGGGAGTCGATCCTTCGACAAAGATCGATGGCTACACGCCGGCGCAGCGCTTCTTCCTCGGCTTCGGTCAGGTGTGGTGCGAAAACCAAACCGAGCAGGTAGCGCGGCTGCGGGCCAAGACTGATCCGCACTCGAGCGGCCAGTGGCGCACCAACGGAAGCGTGCAGAACTTCGAAGAGTTCGGCAAGGCCTTCGGATGCAAAGTCGGTCAACCGATGATGCCGGCAAACGCCTGCCGCGTCTGGTAAAACAAGGAACGGATATAGTCGAGAAGGCCCAGGCTCCGGCTTGGGCTTTCTCATTTTGCAAATAGTGAAATCTGCGGGTGGAACGGCGATTTGCTGGTCGGGACAGGTTTTCCATGGCCCGAAAGTGGCACAAAGTCGCTTCACCTTCTACAATTAGCGAAGGATTCGTATCCCTACAGAGTTGCTCGCGGGAAGGTGGTCGAAATTGACTACCGGCGAGGTTAAGGAAGCGCATGAAGTTGAGCAGGATTGGCCGAGTTTCAATGGCCTTCGTAGTATCCGTGGCGATGGGTCTGGGCATGACGGCGTGCGGTGGCGGCACGATCGGTTACCTCTGGGTTATGGGCACGCAGTACAACCAGATCGCCGGTTTCAAGATCGACGATTTCACCGGAAACCTGACGGCGATTCCAACTTCGCCCTTCAGTTCGGGCGGCACCAACCCAGTGTCGATCGTGGTCAAACCTGGTGGACGGTACGTCTACGTCATTAACAAGGGTACTCCCGCGACTTCGACGACTCCCGCGGTGGCTGGCCAGATCGGCGCATTCAGCGTCGGCAACGAGGGCGTCCTGACCTTCCAGCTCTCTTATACGAGCCAGGGCACCACGCCGGTCTGGGCATCGGTCGACAGCACGGGCAGCTTCCTCTACGTGCTCGATCAGCAGGCCCCGCCGGTTGACCCGACGCAGCCCACCATTCTTCCGCCCTACGGTTCCATCACCGTCTTCGCGATCGACCCCAACACTGGACGCCTCCAGTTGGTGCCGAACCAGCAGGTGAAGAACTCTCAGGGCACCCAGTTGACCTACTTCCCCGTTGGAAGTCAGCCGACGATGATGAAGGTAGCCGCCAACAACTGCCTCTACACGCTCAATTCGGGCGACAACACCATCTTCCCCTACTCGATCGGCACCGGCGGACAGCTGACCCTGACGACCAACTCGACCATCACCACGGGCGCGACGCGACTGACCTCGGTCAACGCGAACGGATCCTATGTCTATCTGACGGATGCGGGCGCGGCAAACACTCCTGGCCAGATTCTGCCCTATACGACTGGCACGGGATGCGCGCTGAACACCCTTACCGGCGGTCCGGTCCCGAACCTCACCGGCGCCTCGAACCCTGTGAATACGATGGTCGACAGCAAGGGCCGGTACCTGTACGTCGTGAACAACTCAACGACCAACAGCCAGGCAACGGCGACCAGCAATGTCTCCGCCTTCGCGATTGATTCGACCTCCGGCAAGCTGCAGCCGCTGCCTATCGGCGACACGAACAATCCATATCCCGTTGGAGCGGGTCCCCTTTGCATGGTGCAGGACCCAACAAATCAGTACGTATACACGTCCAATAACATCGACGGCACGGTGACTGGAAAGATCATCAACCAGAACACGGGTCAGCTCTCCGATCTGCAGCGCGGATCGAAGTTCCCGGCGACGGGACAGGCGACGTGCCTCGCGGTTAGCGGCGTCGTCAACTAGCCGGAAACATAACTGGAACAGCCCCGTTGGCAACACGAACAGCGGTCGCCAACGGGAACGATTTTGCATCGGAGTAAGGGAAGCGCATGACGTTGAATACGATGGGCCGCCGTGCGGCAAAAGCCACAATAGCCTCGGTCTTGTCTGCGGCGATGGGGCTTGGCCTGACGGCGTGCGGCAACAACCACACAGTTGCGTTCCTCTACGCGACGACTGCGAAGAACAACCCTGGCGTCATCAGCGGCTATAAGATCGACTTCCAAGCCGGCCATCTCGTGCAGTTGGCGGACTCCCCGGTCCCCTCGGGCGGCAGAAACCCTGTAGCGCTCGTGGCATCTCCTGACCACCGATTCATTTACGTGGTGCACCGCGATGACTCGACCGTCGTCCTCTTCGCCATTGGAACCGACGGTAAGCTCTACGCCCAGCACACCTACAATGTGACCGGCAGCTTCCCTCTGGCAGCCTCGATCGACCCCTCTGGAAAGTTCCTTTACGTCCCGTTCACCTATCAAAAAGCCCCCAACGGCGATCAACTCTACACTCCGGCCAACCCGGGCCCTGGCGGCGTCACGATCTTTCCCATCACCGCCGCCGACGGCTCCCTCGGCACGCCTACAACGACGAATCTCGGTCGTAGCCCGGTCGGTGTCGTCGCAACCAGCGCGAACCACTTCGTCTATTTCATCTCGCAGGACAGCGCAAACCAAACGAACCTCTACGGATTTTCTGCTGATCCAAGCACCGGCGCGCTCACTCCGTTGCCGGGCGTGACGATCAACCCAGGCAATGTGCCCTCGATCGGCTTTCCCTCGGGCGTCACTCCCAGCGCAATCATCGAAGATCCATCCTCCACTCACCTCTACGTAACCGATCAAGCGACCAACCAGCTATATAGCTACTTGATTGCGCCCAACGGTGTCCCCAGCCTGTTATCCAACGGCACTGTGCCGACCGATGCTGACCCCGTAGGGATAACGATCGACATCACCGGCAAATTTCTTTACGTAGTGAACTACACTGGTGGAACAATCGGCGGTTACACCTTCGGTTCGAATGGAGCGGCGATTCTGTCGACGGTAGCCGCAAGCACGCAAGCTGGCACCGGGCCAACCTGTGTAACGACAGTAGGATCTCCGACCAACACCGATCCGAGCCATGCGATCTACCTGTATGCGTCGAATGCGCTGAGCAATTCGATTACAGGCCAACAAATGTTACCGCAGGACGGCAGCCTGAGGCAGATCTTCGAGTCCCCTTTTACCGCTGCCGCTTTGCCGACCTGCCTGATAGCCGTGCCGACTATTCAGTAATAATGCTGGATGGTCTGAGAGAATATGAGCGGGTAGCCTTTAGGCTCCCGGGATGAAGGAAGCACATGAGTTTGAGGAAGCTGGGCCGGGCAACAATGGCCGCAACAATGTCTCTGGCGATGGGTTTTGGCCTCACGGCCTGCACCCGTGACTTTACGGTGGCGTACGTCTACGTGACGATGGCCCCCAAGAATGGTCAGGGGGGTGGAGTGGCCGAGTATGCTGCCGACTACTCTTCGGGTGCTCTGGTAGCCGTCAACGGTTCACCCGTGCAGGCAGGCAACAATCCCATTTATGTGGTGGCTGCGCCCAACGGTCAATTTATCTACGTGCTCAACCACGATGACTCGACCGTCCAGGAGTTCGCCGTCAACATGAACGACGGCAGCCTCAGCTCGAAAAATACCTACCCGATCACGGGTACCTTCCCCACCTCGGCCACAGTCGATCAGACCGGTAGATTCCTGTACGTGACCTACACCTACCAGACCGGTTACTCATCCACCAAGCCCGGCCCCGGCGGAATGAGCATCTTCCCGATCAACGCAGACAACTCCCTCGGGACCGCGACGGACCAGAAACTCGGCAATAACCCCGTTGGCGTGACCACCAACAACTTCAACAACCTTGTCTACGTGGTCGACCAGGAAGCTTCGCCGAACGCAGCCGTCCTAGGATTCTCACGCGATCCCAACTCCGGCGCGCTCACACCGGTTCCCGGCACGACAATCGGGCCGGCAGTTCCCAACGGTCCTACTGTCGCCACTGGCTTCCCTGCCGGCGTAATCCCCAGCGCGATCAGCATGGAGCCCAGAGGCCACTTCGTCTACGTCACCGACAGGGCCACGAACCAGCTCATCGGATATGTCGTTCAAGGCAGCGGCGTTCTGGTCCCCATGGTCAACTCGCCCTTTACAACCGGCCTGTTCCCGGTGGACGTCATCGTAGATCCACGCGGCCTGTATCTCTACACGTCCAACTTCAACGCCGACACGATTGGCGCCTTTGCGATCAACACCGCGACCGGCGCGCCCTCGGGTGCGGTCGGGTCGGGTTCGGTCACGGTAGGCACAACTCCTATCTCCCTTGCGATCGAACCGGCACTGGGCATCTATCTCTACACGGCCAACAATCTGGACGGAACGGTTTCGGGCCTGAAGCTCGATGCGCACAACGGCACGCTCGCGGCTGTGCAGAACTCTCCGTTCCCAGCCCCCGGTCTGCCAACCAGCGTCGTAGCCGTGGCAAACGGCAATCACGCCACCCAGATCGTCCAACCCTAATTCCCTTCTCTGTTGCAGCAGAAAGCCCCGCAATCGCGGGCCTTTTTGTTGCTCGGCACTCTTGTATCAGGTGTACTGCACCAGCGAGTGCAGCGTCGCCAAGGCATTGACGGCATGGCTGCCCCAGTGCGACTTAAGCGAGAAGCGCCAGTCCCATTGAACGTCGCCCAGCGCAGCTTCGCCATACCGCTCCAGCGTCAGCAAGCCACTCTTCAGGTCGCCCCATATCTCCGAGAGGTCGGCGGAGAGCATTCCAGTCACCGGCTCCTCTGTCGGGTTGCTCTGCGGATCAAAGGGCTTCCAGTAGATGTCCTCCATTCCCATCAGGGCACTCAGTGTGGAGCGCACCTCGGCCTCGCGGGCAGCGATGTCATCCAGGGGCCAGTCGTTGGTCGAGGGCTCGATCTGTGGCAGCAGCAGCCCAAGATAATAGACCTCGGACAGCGTAACAAGCAGCGCCTCCAGCGCCCCCTGCTTCGGCTCAAAACGAGGATCTTCGACAAGAGTGCAAAAACTCTCGGCGCTTTGGCGGAATATTTCAACGGATGTCGCTTCAAGTGTCTCTGGGGAGGAGATCATCCTTACACGGTACACCAGCTTTTAGGCTGCGACCTTCCGAGAGAACCTGCTTAGTATCGCCTTCCGGGAGGGATTCTCGACAAATTTATAGACGAGCACCGAAAACACGACCAATGCGGCATAGGAGATCCACGGATCCAATGCGGCGACGTGCAGCCGCTCCGGCAAATGGTGATTGTGGATCAGGAGAAAGCCGTTGAAGTGCAGCAGGTAAAGGCAATAGCTGCTCTCGCCGACCAGCAGCAGCGGCCTCCAGGCAAAGACCGAAGCGATTGCGTGCCTGCCGCTAAGCCCAAACACAAGGCAAATGAAGAGAGGCAGCAAAATGCCACCGTGTTTGATCAGATAGGGCAGATGAGGAGCCGCGATATAGAAGAAGAGTCCGAGAGCCGTGAGCGCAGCCGCTGCAATGGCCAGACGCTGTCGCTCGGTGATGGTAACGGAGAGCTGAAGTCGGGAAAGCGTAATGCCTGCCATAAAGGTCGCGGCATAAGGTATCGGCGTGTACTTCAAAAACCGGATCAGCGTCGTCGAGGTGTAGCGAGTGACTGGCTCCGTCAGATGATCGGGGTTGAAGATGAGATACAGCGACGCCGGCAGGATGTCGATCACCCAGAGACCGAGAAGCAGAAGAATCAACCGGGAGGGCTTTCGCGGCCAAGGCAGCAGAATCAGCCACGGGAATGCTGCATAGAAGGCCACCTCGGAGGAGAGCGTCCATGCAACGGTGTTCCAGAAGGTAGCCAGACTTGGACTCAACCCCTGCAGCAAAAGGGGAGTCATGATAAATCCCTTCCAGAACTCCAGTGGCGAGCGCGCTCCCCACTCCAATTGAAGCATCTCGAAAGAGATCAGCAGCGCAAGCAGGTAGACCGGGTAGAGGCGCGAGAACCGGGCCAGCCAGAACTGCCGTTTCACCAGAGACGCCCCGCGGTCGGCATAGTTATACGCAAGGATGTACCCGGAGATCAGAAAGAAGACGTTGACGAAGACAAAACCATTCTCAACGAACGGCCGCAGCAGACCGAGATGCGGAGGCGTGAAGTGAAACAGAACGATATTGAAGGCAAGCAATGTCCGAATGCCGGTCAGCGCAGGCAACGGTGGCTTGCGCGCAGGCTTGATGGCGGTTGTCGTCGTCGGAATTGCAGGTGTCGTCGTGGTAGCCAAAATGGGGAGTATCCGTTCCTGGGGCTGCTATCTACGGCGCGAAAATGACCTATAGATTGGATGCAAAAGTGCCACAATCTATCTAACGCATCTTCGGGAGATTTGATGTGCGCCCCCACAATCAACCCTGATCAATCAGACCCGGTTCAGTTCCGAGCGAAGAGGGGTATACCCTTATTCTATCTGTTTACAAGCCGTTGGAAGTAGTCATCCACGAACCAGCTTTGCCACACTTTTCTCCACGAACTGACCACAAAACCACCACAAACAGCACCCGTTTTCGCAAAAAACCCTGCAAAAACACCCCTCCACCAGCGCCAAAAAATCTGCCACAAAAAAACTGCCAAATCGCTCAGGCCGTAACGAGCGAACCCAGCTTTTCCCCGCTAATGACCCGCACGATATTGCCCTGTTCCCGCATGCTGAAGACCATCATGGGCATGTTGTTGTCCTTGCACAACGAAACAGCCGTCGTATCCATCACCCCAAGCCCCAGCCGCATAATATCGTTGTAGGTCACCTGCTCAAAACGAGTAGCGTCCGGATCCTTTTTAGGATCAGCACTATAGATACCGTCAACCGAGGTCGCCTTCAGCAGAATATCCGCCTTGATCTCCATGGCCCGCAGACTAGCCGCCGTATCGGTCGAGAAGAACGGATTACCCGTTCCCGCCGCAAAAATCACAATCCGCCCCTTCTCCAGATGCCGCATCGCGCGGCGACGAATATAGGGCTCAGCCACCTGATGCATCTCAATCGCGGACATTACGCGGCACATAATTCCCCGCTTTTCGATAGCGTCTTGCAAAGCAATCGCATTAATCACAGTCGACAACATGCCCATATGATCAGCAGCGACACGATCCATATCGATGGCCTGTTGCGCCACACCGCGAAAAAAATTGCCGCCACCAACCACAATGCCAATCTGGCAGCCTAGAGCGTGCGCATCCGCAATCTCCTCAGCAACTTTGTGGATGAACACTGCGTCAATGCCGAAGCCGCGGCCTGCAGCCAGGGCTTCTCCGGAGATCTTGAGGAGGACTCTTTTGTACATGTCAGGTCTAAGTATCGCATGGGGCAACCAGTTGTCGCGCCTACTAGCAACGGAGACGAACTAGCCGCGGAAAGGCTGAAGAATCAGGCCCTAGGCGTGGGGCTTTCGTGGGATTGGGTCGTTCCGAGCGGCATGTAAGATAGTTCGCAGGGTCCTTATGGCGAACACGCAGGCCAAGTCCAAAATCCTTCCACTTACTTCCGTACGATTTTTCGTCGCGTTGTATGTGCTGTTATTTCATGCAATTCCGGGAATTCCCTCGCACCGCCGCGATTATGGGGTACTTGCTCGCATCATCGGGGTGGGATATGTCTGTGTTCCATTCTTTTTTCTGCTGTCGGGTTTCATCCTCGCAATCGTCTATCTCAACAACTCTGCATCGGTAGATAAACGAAAATTTTATCTTGCACGGTTCGCTCGCATTTACCCACTCTATCTGGTCGCAATGTCACTGGATCTTCCCCACTTTCTTTATACCCAGAGATACATTACCCACCAGAGCTGGGGACATTCCATCGCTGTGATTCTTGCCGCAGGCGGTTTGGTGCAGGCCTGGTTTGCCAGCCTTCAGGGATTCAACCAGCCTGGGTGGTCGCTTTCAGTGGAGGCGTTTTTTTATCTGCTCTTTCCTTTCATCGGCGGAATTGTTTGGCGAATGCGCGAACGAGTACTCTTGCCATTCGCGGTTTGCGTCTACGCCGGCGGAACCCTGCTAGTTTGGATCATCTCGCATACAACGATGGGACGGCAGCAGCAAGCGTGCAGCCCACTGGAACATCTCTATGCCTTTGTTCTGGGGATTTGTCTCGCCAAACTCTTCGTGTGGATCAGCGCGGATTCGGCCAGGTCACAGACATTGCAACGCTGTGCTCCGTGGCTTCTGTTGGGTAGTCTTGCGGCATTCTTCGCGGTTCCCGTCTTCGACCTTTCAGTCCCTGAGATGCTGATGCAGCATGGCGTTCAGGTACCGCTATTTGCACTGATTCTGCTTGCGTTTGCCAGCGGCAACGTTGTCATTTCCACCTTGTTTTCGGCAAGCTGGCTGGTCGTCCTGGGTGAAGCCAGTTTTGCACTCTATCTAATCCATGCGCCGTTGAATACGATCATGCGGCGCCCGATTGAACGATACGGTATGCCAGCCTTCCTGATCTATGTAGTTGTGACTATAGGGCTCAGCGTGGCCAGCATTTACTGGCTTGAAAATCCTGCAAGGCGTTGGATACTGGAGAAAGAACGGGCACGAAGCCTCAAAACTGAGGCCACGAGCGTCATGGCTTAGAAATACTTGGAAAGGCTGCTAAAAAATAGCTGTGTCGCCTCCGTAGTGGACGACATAGGAAACGCGGATATTATCAGGCCTACCTTCAATTCAATCCTAGTCAAGAGCAAAAAGAAGAGCCCGGGCTGTCACCCGGGCTCGATTGTCTAGCGGAGTCGAAAGCTGGCCTATGCCGATGCTTCCTCCGTAGAAATCTGGGCGGTCTGCGCTACAGTCCAATTCGGATCGCCGACTTTGAATCTTGCGAAGCGACGGACGCTGATGTTCTCACCGAGCTTGGCAACTTTGGTCGCAATGATCTGCGCGATGGTCTGCGTCTGCTCCTTGATGAACGGCTGGTCGAGCAGGCAAACCTCCTCGTAGAACTTGCCCATCTTGCCTTCCAGCATCTTCTCGATGATGTTGGCGGGCTTGCCGGTTGCAGCAGCCTGTGCGCGGTAGACATCCTTCTCGCGCTCGATATCCTCGGCAGTCACATCCTCGCGGCGAACATAGCGCGGGTCAGTGGCAGCGATGTGCATGGCGATATCGCGCAGCAGCTCCTGGAAGTCAGGGGTGCGAGCAACGAAGTCCGACTCGCAGTTCAGCTCGAGCAGGACGCCAATTTTGCCACCAGCGTGGATGTACGTGCCCACGGCGCCCTCGTTCGTGGTGCGCGAAGCCTTCTTCGCAGCCGATGCCATGCCGCGCTTACGGAGGACGACGAACGCCTCTTCCATGTCGCCCTTTGACTCCTGCAGAGCCTTCAGGCAGTCGCCCATCGGGGCACCGGACTTTTCGCGGAGTTCCTTGACGAGTTTTGCATCAATCTTTACGGCGGTGTCAGACATTGTGATTCCCTTCTGTGTAGAACGTGATTCAGGCAAAGGGGGCGCAGGCAATAAAGCCCGCGCCCCCTGAATATATCCGGATGGCGGTTACAGCACGGCAAATACCGTGCCCTTAACACGACCGGGCCAATAGGGTTTAGGCTCCGGTGTCGGCGATGGCAGTCTCGGGCTCGTCGACCGATGCCGCTGCAGGGGCCTTGCGGATGTTCCCGCCGAGAACCGCTGCGAGGTCGACGTTGTCGTCTTCGTCGCTGTCGGCAGCCGAGATGGAGGCCTGAACATCAGCCAGTTCCCCGTCCTCACCGATGTGCTCCGAACCGATCTCGGTGGGCTCAACATCAGCAACTTCAGTAGCAAAGGCGCGCTCAGAGACCATCTGCGTACCCTCGTAGGCCGAATCAGCGATCTTCGTCGTGAAGAGGCGGATGGCGCGGAGAGCGTCGTCGTTACCGGGGATAACGTAGTCAACAACCGTCGGATCGCAGTTCGTGTCGACAACGGCGACAACCGGGATACCAAGCTTGCGAGCTTCAGCGACGGCGATGGCCTCGTTGTTCGAATCGATAACGAACAGCGCATCGGGAAGCCGCTTCATGCTCTTGATACCGGCAAGGTTGGTCGACAGGTGCTTGCGCTCGCGCTCGAGCTTGATGACTTCCTTCTTGGTCAGCAGCTCATAGCGGCCGTCGGTGGACATGTCGTCCAGTTCCTGAAGGCGCTTAACCGACTTCTGCACTGTGACCCAGTTGGTCAGCAACCCACCCAGCCAGCGGCTGTTGATGTAGGGCATGCCCGCGCGGTTGGCCTCTTCGGCCACGGCATCCTGCGCCTGGCGCTTGGTGCCGACGAAGAGGATGAGCTTACCGGTAGCGGTCAGGTCGGTGACGAACTTCGAAGCCTCTTTGAACATCTTGAGGGTCTTCTGCAGGTCGATAATGTAAATTCCGTTGCGCTCGCCAAAGATGTATTCCTTCATCTTGGGGTTCCAGCGCTTGGTCTGATGCCCGAAGTGAACGCCAGCTTCGAGCAATTCTTTCATCGTAATGTTTGCCAAATTGAGCTCCTTGGTTGAGGCAGCCGTGAGACTGAAAAGTCTTCGACGGTACCTGGATTTATCCCGCGTACGGGAGATTTGACTCCTTGCCTCATGCGGTCCCGTTTGGAGCACATAAGGGTGATGCGAGCGGGTGCGGAACCAAACGTCCTGCACCCGCTAATACTGTGAGGGCCCGTACAACCAGGGCTGCGACAGCTTGCAGTACCGAGCGATTAGCGCTTGGAGAACTGGAAGCGAGCGCGTGCACCCTTCTGGCCGTACTTCTTGCGCTCCTTACCACGCGAGTCGCGGGTAACGAGGCCTTCCGACTTGAGCGCCTTGCGGAGCTCGGGGTTGAATTCCATCAGGGCGCGGGCGATGCCGAGCTTGACGGCGTCCGCCTGACCCATCACGCCGCCGCCACGAACCGTGGTGATGACGTCAAAGGTCTCGCCGATGTCGTTGATGCCGAGCGAGCGCTTTGCTGCTGCGCGCTGCTGGGCCGTCACGAAGTAAACATCAACGTCCTTCTTGTTGACGGTAAAGTTGCCGCTGCCGGGACGCAGAAAAACGCGCGCAATCGACGACTTGCGGCGGCCGGTGCCATAGTACTGGACGAGATCTGCCATGATGCTCCTTGAACTTGCCTCCGGACATTTGCCGGAAAATCTTTATCTGCGGCGCGTCTGAAACCACGCCGGACAACCAAAACTTAGCCGGCGATTTCCATCGGCTGAGGCTTCTGTGCGAGGTGCGGATGCTGACCGCCCTTGTAAACCTTCAGCTTGGTCGCCATCTGGCGGCCCAGCTTCGACTTCGGAAGCATGCCCTTGACGGCCTGTTCGACGATCGCCTCCGGGCGACGCGCGAGCAACTTGATGAAGGACTCTTCACGCAGACCGCCGGGGAAACCGGTGTAGCGGCGATAGAGCTTCTGGTCGGCCTTCAACCCCGTCAGAACGATCTTCTCGGCGTTGATGATGACAACGTGATCGCCCATATCGATGTAGGGGGTGTAGAGGGGGTTGAGCTTGCCGGCGAGAACGCTGGCGGCGTGTGTAGCGAGGCGGCCAAGCGTCTTGCCGCTGGCGTCGAGCACATACCACTTGCGTTGAATGTCTTTGCCGCTGGGAATCGTAGTGGACATCGTTTGGGTTACTCCTTGATTCTGCCGTCTTCAGTGTTCGGCGTGGTGCATGAAGAATGGTGAAGCTGATTTTTTACTTCTTGACTGCTTTTGCTTATCAAAACCTGTCGGACACGCGAGAAAGACCACTCGAACACACAAGGAGTTCGACCCGCATGATTGCGCACAGAACCTTGTCAAACCTGACTGGGACCTGAGAAGTGGGTGCTTTGGGGGTGGCTTAAATCGCTGCTGCCCCGAGTGGATCCACCACGATGTCCCGGTGGCTGGCCCGTCCATGAGATACGGCTTCACAGACGTGCAGACGCGAGACTGCGCGAGATTTAAGAATAGCCGAGTCCGGAAACCTCGTCAACGACGAATCCTCCGAAATATCGAGCTTTGGCTGCTTTACAGGTTTTGTGGAAAATCCTTTTCTCCATTCTTCCTGGAAGCACAGTACTAGTTCTTCGGTGGAAGAGCAGGGCTTTGGCCCTGCGAAAAACCCGCGAAATACAAAAGGCCTTTAGGCTCGGGCCCCCTACTCCTCAGGGCAAAAGGCCCGACCTATCTGACATCAGGTCCCTTTAGCCGTCTCGAGGCTGTCAAGCCGAAAACCTATCTAACTTACTGGAATAAAACCACATACCATTGCCATTTAATTTCTCTCAACCCGCTATAATAAGAACAGAGACAAAATGAGAGCCTCGGCGCAGCCGGGGCTCTCCCTATTTTAAGTGAAAACCGACAGCCAGACTGGGGTCCAGACCTAAGTCAAATTATTTGAATACTTTAGGACTTTAATAGAGGGAGGTACCCCAGAAACGATCAACTGAACGAAGCCGAGGGTTTGAAACTGACAATCTGCAACTGACGACTTGCACGTAAGGTAGGTCCAGACCTAAGCCACATAATTCGAAGACTTTAGGACTTGAAAGTATGGGAGAGGGGGGGTTCAGCTAAGCCAGCGTCTTCTTCCGAAGCTCGTACAACTTGGCATCCACCAGAAACCGGAACCAGAACGTCTGCAGCACATAGAAGATGAACCCCTCCATCCCGTCAAGGAAGCCGAGGCGAACGACGTACCTGTAGAAAAAAAGCGCGAACGGCCGGCTGAACGCAGGAGCACCCGAGTAGAAGCGCCGCAGGAACCGCTTCCGCTCGATCGGATTGCCACCAATCCGTCCTTGGATTCGCCCTTCTGTGTTCTGCAGCGACATCTCGCGGACCTCAGCGTCGGACCACCGGTTATGCCGATAGGTCCACTCGGTAAGCGTCATGCGGATGTCGTCGATCATCGGATTCTTCAGTCTCTGGGTCTCGCCCACGCACTGAAAGTGCTGATCGTACTCGCGAGCCTCACACCGGCCCTGGCCTTTCACAAACAGCCGCATGTGCCAGGTAGGAGACATGCCGCCATTCCGCAACACCCTACCCATGAACTGAAGCATCCGCGGCAGAAAGTAGCCCGAATATGTTGCCTCCTCCGGCAGCGCGAGTATCTCCTCCCGCAACTCTGGGGTCAGACGCTCATCGGCATCAAGGTGCAATTGCCACCTGTACCGGGTCGCAAGAGTGTCGATCGCCCAGTTACGCTGTGCCCCATAGTTCTCGAACGCATGATGCACAACCGAAGCCCCGGCGGCCGTAGCAATCTCAACAGTCTTATCCGAACTGCCGGAGTCGACAACGTGAACATCGTCGGTAAGGCCCTGAATACTGGCGAGAGTCGCTGGAAGAGAGTCGCTCGAGTTGAAGGTAAGAATGATGACCGACGGACGCACCGGTACTCCAGGGGAGGATTTGCCTCAGTTACCCCTACCATACAGAGTTTCAATGCTCGAGCTGCGGTTCGCTCGGCTGCTGACCAAAGTTCGTTACGAGCAAGCGAGGAATAGGCTTACGGCGGCGACGCGGCGGATTCGTCGCACTCGCTGGATCAAGCCGGTACAGAATCAGAAGATTGCGCTCCGGATCATCCATAGCCGGAAACGCTGCCACGCGCTGCAGGTGATACATCGGAGTCAGCGCATCCATCTTGTCGTCGTCCACCTGATTCCACGTAACGTACCAGCCCGGTCGATACGCTCGGACACGGTCGGGAAGCTCCATGGTGCCAAAGTCATCACAGATCGAAGGCAGACCGGTCATCAGCGACAGGTCCGAACCGCTGATTGAGAGTACCAGGGGATTGTGGGTCCGGTCGGCCATCACGATGTCGTGAATCTGCTCGGCGGCGTGCGTGAAGGTGTACTCGGGCGTCCGGACATAGTGAAGCGTCTGACGTGCATCGGTCACTGCAAGGACAGCCAAAGCAGCTACCGCAAGAACGGCAGCAAAACGATGAAGCGGCGCAATCATCCGCGGGCCGTTCCAGATGCTCTCAAAGACGACCGGAACCAATAGCGTAAGCGGAACCGCAATCACCAGGTAGTAACGGGGCTGCAGATTGTTGTGATAGGCCAGAAAGGCTGCATACCCGGCCACCCAAAGCAGCAAAGCCGGAATCAACGGGTTGCGCAGAATCCGCGGCATGATCAGCAGAGCAATGACTGCAGCCAGCAGTGCCAACGGATAGAGCAGGCGTCCTACCCATGCCCCGTCGACGAAGGCGTCGCGCAACACTGAGATGGCGTTCTCTGATGTGATGCCAGTGTAGGCATTTGCGCTGAACAGGTACCGGTAATCGCTCAGGAAGTGCGGACGGACGATGAATCCGTAGTAGCTACACCAGACGACAGCACCCAAAAAGGCAGCAGGGACGCCAAGTTGCAGGAGTGGCTTCAAACGGTATCCGGCGCGAGCCCATAACAGCCATGCGATGGCCGGAAGCAGGAAGATTGCGGTGGTTTTAGTAAGCACCATCAAAGGTAGTAAGAGGCCCAACGCAAGAATGGGCGCAATGTACCGGATGCGGGCTACCAACCAGGCAACTCTTCCTTCAGGCGTGGTCGCTTCGTGAGGACGGGCCCAAGAGGCAGCCAGCATCGCAAGCAGAGTAAGCAGAACCAGTAGCGGTTCGAGAATGGCCAGTCGGCTGAAGACGTAGCAAAAGGGACTAACGGCCAGTAAAAGCACAGCGATAGCTGGAGCGGAAGAGACGCGGCGTCTTCCGCTGGCGCTTTGGCAGAGCGTATGCCAACGTCGCAACAGCAGATAGGACACAACGAGGATTCCCGCAAAAATGCCCACAGTGAGAGCCCTCGCTGACTCCAGGTTGACTCCAGTAAAACGGAAGACGATCAACTCGAGCAGCGGCCAGACCGGAAGTGCTGCGGCAGGATTGAAGTCACCAGGGAGGTACCATCCACCGCGCTGGAAATGGCGGATAGCCGCGTCGCCGTACCAACCCTCGTCGGTATACTTTGCCCAGTCCATCCATGGCGAGTGATTGGGAAAGTCAGCGTTAAGATGGAGCGCGTGCAGCGCGAGGAAGATCACAGCCACAAGAAGGACCGCAGCCTCAAAGGCTTTAGCAGTACGAGACGATATTGTGTGCAACTGGCCCATGGGAGGAAGAGTGGTACGTAAATCTAATCGCCTGAGTTTCAGCGCATTTTAAATCTTATAGAAGCATACCGGAAGAGAAAGTTGCTAAAACCTCCTCATCACAGATCCGTGAGCCGTCAACATGATACGTCTGGCTGGCAACTTTCCCTCGAAACACAAGCAGCCGAACACTGTGAAGAAGGAACAGCACATCGAGTGGAATACGAAAGCGAGGATCGGAATTAGTAAGCAGAAAGGGCACAATATAAGCGGCGTAGACGATTAGGAGCAACCTGTCGACGTGATCGAGCGGTGCTCGACCAGGCAGCGCAAGCAGAATAAGGAAAATGATGACCGGCATGGCAAGAAAGCACTTCACAGCGTTCACGGCAAAACGCTCGTGATGGATCCGGATATCCGGACGGAAAAAAGTGAAGAGCTTAATCCCGAACAGTTTCACTTCGGCAACTGGATGATGAAGCGCGTAGTCGATGGAGCTACGCCGATAGAAGTTATTGAGAGATGGATCACGAAAGTCGGGCGAAGGGGCGGAGAAGCTAAGTTCGGGATGGCACGCGCGGTACGCGGCATTGATCGAGAACTCTCCATTGAAATTGGCTAGAAACGCGGAGGCTGCGTAAGGGTTGTTTCCCGCAAAGAGATTGTAAGAACCGTTCCGTGGAAAGAAAGGAGAGCCATGGCCAACAGTTCCCAAAAGAATATAAGCGGAAAAGCCGGAAATCGTGAAGACAACGAAGGCATAGATACCGGCCCGGACGGTCCTTTTTTTTGTCACGAAGGAACGTGACATCGGGTCATACTGCGGCTTTTCATCTGATGAGAGTGCATAAAGCAGAGCTACAGCAATAAGAAGATAGTTAGGTCGGCAAAATAGTGCGGTGGCAAAGACGACTCCGGCGGTGACGCTTACACTCAATCTTTCCCTCGCGCACTGTACGCGCAGGAAGAGCAGGACCAGGAGTACGAGGAGGAATGTGCTCAGGGCGACGTCCCATGACCTGGTGATCGAAGCGAGAAGGTCAGGATGGAGTGCGACGGGAAGAGAGCCAAAAGCGGCTGCGCGTGTGGAGATGCCTAATTGGAGAAGGAAAAAAAAGCACATCGCTACTAGAGCGATGTGGAGTATGGCCTGCAAAGCAATGATCCCATGGATTCCGCCGACGCGATAAGCGGGCGCGATCACTAGAGGGTAGGCAATGGGAGTGAAAGTTTCCGAAATACGTCCAGAGGAGACCCATTCCTGCGCTTGCAACAAGGAGTCTGGACTGGGTTTCGAAAAAGGCACCCACATTGCGACGGCTATTACAAAAACGGTTGAAAACGCGAGAAGACCCGCGAGAAAGTGATACTTATGACGCATGTGGCCCATACTCCCTGAATTCCACCTAGGGTATAGGAGGGCCCAGACTTAAGAACCAAAATTCTGTGGTTCATTCGTAAGAAAGCGCATCAATGGGATCCTTGCTGGCAGCCTTGTACGCAGGGTAGAGGGCGCCTAGAAGAGCCCCGAGGAAGGCGATAACAATTGTCTTCCAGACCCAGGGAAGATCGATGACGAAATCGAGAGTGGGGAAAAGGCGCTCAAGAGAGATGCTAAGGGCGAAGCTAAGGATAACCCCAAGGACGATGCCAACGGAGGCAAGGGCACCACTTTCGCGGAGAACGATGGCGACGATATAAGGACGGGAGGCTCCCAAGGATTTAAGGATGCCAATCTCGCGCGTGCGCTCCATAACAGCGGTATACATGGACTGGAAGATAACGAGGAAGCCGATGATAAGTGCGATCCCTACGACGACACGAATCGCCGTACTCATATAGGGTAGACGCGCCGGAGAGATGGAAGAAAGATATTCCTCTGCTGTCGCGACGTTGTACTGGCTCATTCCTGGCATGGCGAGAATAGCCTTGCGGACTTCTTCCTGGTGTTTGGGAGGATCCTCAGTCCGAAGATAGAACATGGAGGCCTTGCCTTCGGTCCCAGTGAGCGCACCCATGGTCTCGATGGGAATAAACTTACGCCCTCCTTTGCCGTGTTCGACTATGCCAGAGATACGGAAGGAATGGTTGAGGATCGTGAGGGTGTCACCGACTTTTTTGCCAGTCCCGGCATATTCGTCGACTATGACATCGTTGGGGCCTTGGAAAGCGGTTCCCGAGATGAAGGTAAACGGAAGGAGGTCATTGAATGTCTTGAAGTCGATGCCGTAGATGCTGTCCAGGGAACTGGTGAGTTGGATATTGACCGGTGCGACGACGACGACGTGAGGAATAGTTGCAAGGACCTCAGCTACTTTGATGGAAGCCCCGGCAGAGCTCATGCCGATGAAATTGTTGGTGGTGCTTGGGCGTACGAACATGTCCATTCCGATGCCGTTCTGCCGTTGCTTGAAACCATCGATCTTTCCCAGGAGGATTGCGGTAGTGGAAAGGATCATGATGACTTCAATGGCAACAGCCAGGGCAGTGATGAGCGAACGCAAAGGGCGATGGACGAGGTTACCGACAACAAGTTTGTTCATACAGATACTAGTGTATGGCAGAGCCGCCTAACGAAGTCTGCTAGTCAATGACGGTGATGAAAAAGTCTCATGAGCGCAGGCGTTGCTTTTGACGACCTGAGCCTCCCGCCAAAGCAAGAATTTCCGCATCCGCTATAGACCATTGCTCTCGCTGGAAACAACTGGGCGAGCACGCCGCGGTATGCTGCGAACGAGGGCAATTCGTCGCAGGCCGGTCTGCTCGGGCCCCTTGAAAAGAGTGCCAAGCACCGGCATCACGTAAGCTGCAGTCAGCGCCGCGACAATAATGCTGAGAGTAGTAAAGCCAAGCATATAAATGACGCCGCCCAACATGCCTTCCGGCGCTAAATGAGCGAACTGAGCGATGACAAGGAGACCCCACGGAGATTCGGTTGCACTTCCGCATAGAGAATCGAAAAGGGTAAAGAGCAATATCCATAGGATCGGCGCGACTATCAGGACACCGGTCCAGCGTGCGATGTGGAAACCTTCGCCTGATGGGCTGAACGATATACCCGTCGTACTATCGTCCTCCGCAATCACGCCGCCTAGCTCGTGGGAGTATACATTTCCAAACCCAATGTTAGGTTTGTTGGGCCAGAGAAAGTGCGGAACGAGGTTCTCAAATCCCATGATGATTGGCGAGTAACCGAAGGTACCGTTTCGTTCCGTAAGATCGATCAGTGCATCATCTACTGAGATCATTTGAAGCCGGTCGAAAAATCCCTGGGGTGTGTTGTAGTAGCTCTCTTTTGAACTATCCGCACTCGGATCCTCGGCCAGCGCGTTGGATTTCTGTCGAACGTCTTCAAGGTCCAAGAGCAACGAGATGGCTACGTTGAAGTTTTCACGGACAGAGCCCGTTTCACTTCTGAGGTTTCTTCCGTACTGAGAATATGGAACTAGAAAGCGGAACATGAAAACGACTACAAGGACGGCCCCAATCGCTTGAAAGGTAGATACTTTATAGCGCTGAGAGCCGGCAGCAACGGCCCAGCAGAGAAGTGGAGTGAACATTCCCTCCTTGGAGAAACCGAGTACGCCCATTGCGAAGATAGCAGCGGCTGAAATCAGTACGGGAAGGTTAACGCTGCTGGTGCCCCCACTCTTGCGGATTTGGTGGACAACACCAAGAACCATAGCAAGCGGAAGAAAGCGGTTGACCTGAGCCAGGGCGCTCAACGCTGAACCGCTCTGCCACGTCAAAACCATGAGCAGGAAAGATAGGAACAGGCCGGTGATCATGCAACCGATGGTGGCATTTTGCATCTTGGCTTCGGCCACCGCATTCCGCAGAAACGCGCGTTTCGCCGTCAGTTTGCGGCTGACGTAGACAGCGGCCAGCATCGCCGTGATGCCAGCGAGAAAGACGCGAATGGTCAGGAGCGGGTTTAGAAGGTTAGAGTCGCCCGGTTCGCCGATTATGGCCTTCCAACACAGGCCAACAATGACCGCGAGGACTGAGTAAAAAAATACATATGCGCCGGATGGACGTGCGAGTCCACCTGCAAGGTTGAACGCCACTGTAGCTATGACGATGAAAAGAACACTGCAGACCGAGAAGTAAAGTGACGTTCCCTCAAGCAGTTGCGCCGTAAAGAGCAGGCCAGCGAAGCAGAAGGCGTGCCATAGGCGAATGTGTACAGGAAAAGGGATGCGCACTCAGTCTCTTTTCTAAAAACCAATGGCTGTCTTCGTTGTCGAAGAATGGACCGCAAGGCGGCAGGTAAAGCCTGATAATAGTGATTCGAACCAGGAGCGTCAAAGGAAATCCCCGCTAGTACAGGTTGCGATCTTGAGACCTCCTCTGGTTGGTCGAAACGACCTAACTACTTTGGTTCCAATAACCTGTCTTGTACTATTGAAGATCAAAAACAGCTTGGACCATAGACCGGGTCGCGCTATCCTTCCCAAGACCGCGGCATGGAGTGCGGGAGCAAATCGGCGATAAATGATTTAGGCTGGGCGGAGCGAATGGAAAGATTCTGCGACGAACTACGGCTGGAGCGCGAACGGCGAAATATCTCGATTGACGAGATATGCGCGGTGACCAAGGTTGCGCCTCGTCATTTGCACGCGCTTGAAGCGGGCGAGTACCGGGAACTGCCTGGTGGGGTGTTCCGTAAGGGCATCGTTCGCAGCTATCTCAAGGTGCTTGAACTGGATGAAGTGCCTTGGATTGAGCGATTTGAGGCCAGTCTCCGGGAGAGCGGCGAGTACGAACCGGATAGCGAGGACTGGGCTGAGTTCGCCGAAAATGTCCGCCGAAATCGCGGTGGGACTGCATTTAGAATCGATCCGCGATGGATGGGTATCGCCATGATGGTCATTACGCTGGTGGTTCTGGGGTGGAGCGTCTGGAAGTTTGTTCTTCATGGACGGCTGCTTTAGAGCGGATCAGATCAGATATGTTCGGCGGTGGTGGCCTTACCCTAGATACTTTTCCTGTAAAGTATTCATAAAAATAAGTTTAATGGTGGCTCGTTTATCGTGGGGAGACCAAAGTCCCTCGATTCAGGCGTTTTGATGACCTTCCGCCTGTAAAGTATTGATTTAACTATTCATTTTGAGAAACTTTCCTTCAAGTGAGAGGTGGAATTGTTAAAAAAGAGGAAACCCCGATGAGTTATCCGGGGCTTCCTCTTTTCTAATCTCTCTTCCAGTCTAACGGATTGAATGGAATTGATTGGCACATGGATCTCATTGATTCGTAATAACTTTTCCATGTTTGGGACTTGACAAAAGTTAGGGCGTTGAATGAATTGGATTCCGTGGCGATGTCGAATGGGTCGGATAAACAATGGCCGAGATTCACATACGGGCAGTCAACGGATACTTGTCTGATTCGTGACGAATGGTTGATTCATTGATTGACAAGATTCGGGGAGCATAATTAACTCAACGTTCACCTTGTTTCTAGCTTTTTGTTCCTGCTGAGTATTCGTGGCAGTGTTAATGCTCGGTTTCTTGTCAGACATTTTGCTGTCACAAGGATGAAATCAAGAACCCCGGCGTGAGTCTGGGGACTTCAATGTTGGATTTTTCAGGAGAAGGTCAGATGACAATATTCAGGCAGTTGATGGGTCGTGCCACGGGTTTCGTTGTGGCGGTAATTCTGGTGATGGCGTCCGGCGTCGCGCAGGGCCAGGTGGGATTGGGAAGCATTAGCGGGACAGTGACGGATGCGACGGGCGCTGCTGTCAATGGAGCGACAGTTACGCTGCTCAATACGGACCGCAATGAAGTGGTTCGAACGGTACAGACGGCAGGAACGGGATTTTATACTGCGACTTCGCTACCGTTGGGCGGCTACACGATTACCGTCACAGCGTCGGGTTTTGGCGATCAAGTATTCTCCAACGTCATATTGCACGTAGGCGATGCGCTGACGATTAACAGCACACTCAAGGCTGGCGCCACAGAGAAAGTGGTTGTGACTACGGAGGCTCAGAGCCTGAACTTCGAGAATGCAACCCAGGCATCTTTGATCAACGGCACGCAGGTGCGGGAACTGGTGCTTTCGAGCCGCAATTATGAGCAGCTGGTTGGTTTACAGCCGGGCGTGGCGTACACGGGCGCAGACCAGATTTATATTGGCAACTCGAGCCCGAACGGCGCAACAAATGTGGTGAGCTTCTCGGTCAATGGTGGTCGTACGAGCGGTAACGGATGGACTGTGGATGGCGTCGACAACCAGGACCGCGGATCGAACTATACGCTGCTGACGTACCCGTCGGTAGACGCCATCGCGGAGTTCAAGACTCAGCGCGGCACCTACTCGGCCGAGTATGGCCGCGCCGCAAGTGGACAGATCAACGTCATTACCAAGTCGGGAAGCAACAGCTTTCATGGAAGCGCGTACGAGTTTGTCCGCAATGATGTGTTCAATGCAAACGACGTGCTGAATAAGCTGACGACGACGCCTTCGGGTGCGGCGAAGGCGACCTCACCGCGGGGCGCACTGCGCTACAACGACTTCGGCTACACGATTGGCGGACCAGTTTGGTTGCCGCGCATCTATGACGGCCGGAAGCACAATACGTATTTCTTCTTCTCGCAGGAGATCCGGCGGGTGATCACGTATAAGGCCATCACTTTGACAGGTGTGCCGAGCACGGCTGAGAGACAAGGAGTCTTCACAAGCCCAGTATGTATCTCGAATTCGTCAGGCGCTTGCACCTCCCAAGTAACGACGGTGCCGATTACAAGCCCACTAGCGCAGGCATATCTGAAAGACATCTACGCTCATGTTGGGCAGCCTGACTCGACTGGCACGCTAGTAACGCCTCCGCAGCGCAACCTATTCAATGGGAATCAGCAGATCGTTCGTATCGATCAGCAGTTTGGGCAGAAGCTGAACCTCTTCTTCCGAATGGTCAACGACTCGATTCCGACGCAGGAGCCAGGCGGACTGTTCCAAGGCAGTGGCTTTCCAGGCGTCAACACCACCAATACGAATGCTCCGGGGCGGACGTATTTGGGTCATGCGACGTACGTCATAAATCCGACACTGCTGCTCGATGGCGGATATGCGTTCTCGTACGGCGCACTGCTGAGCGACCCGGTGGGACTGATGGCGAACGCGAACTCGCCCGACATCAAGCCAACGTTGCTTTTCCCTTCCACGCTGCCGCGTGTACCGACCCTGACGTTCACGGGCGGCACGACCCTTGCGACCTACGGCCCCTATCGCGACTACAACCGCAACCACAATGTTTTCTTCAATGTTACGAAGACGATTGCGAATCACACGATCAAGGTGGGCATCGATTACAACCGTTACAACAAGCAGGAGAACAATGCGAGCGCGAATGCGGGCAGCTTCGCTTTCACGAGCAATCTTCCGAAAGGAGCAGTGGCGCAACCGTATCAGCAAGCATGGGCCAACTTCCTCCAGGGTTTTGCGACAACGTTCAGTCAGGCCTCAATCGACGTAACGCCTAGCATTCTGGCTAACCAGGTTGAAGTGTACGGGCAGGACGACTGGAAGGTAACTCCTAGGCTGACGCTGAATATGGGCCTTCGCTACTCGCACTTTGCGCAGCCGACGGATCAAAATAACGAGCTGACAACATTTGACCCATCGCTGTACAGTTCCGCAGCGGCACCGACGATGGACAAGAACGGGCTGATCTGCGTTACAGGTGCAGCTTGCACGGCCGTTACTCCGGTAAACGGTGTAACCCTGGCGTCTGCGATAACGAACGGTGTAAGTATCAACGGGAAGAACTCACCGTACGGCAATAAGGTAGGACAGGCGGATACATTGAACTTTGCTCCGCGTGTAGGATTTGCCTTTGATGTCTTCGGCAATGGCAAGACGTCCCTGCGTGGAGGCTACGGCATTGCGTTTGACTCAGCGCTGTTCGGCACCTACGAGCAGAACATCTTCCAGAACCCGCCGTTTGTAGTCTCTCCAACGGTCTCCAACACGAGCTTTGACAATCCCGGGGCCGTGGCCGCGAATGTGAATTATGCGGCACAGGTTCTTCGGGCGACGGCGCCACGTTTCAGGACGCCGTACAACCAGCAGTTCTCGCTCAACCTGCAACAGCAGATCAAGGGAGGATTTGTAGCCGAGGTTGGCTATGTTGGAAGCACACAGCGACATCTGTTGGGCTTGGTGGATATCAATCAGGCGCCAGTAGGAGCGTTTGCAGCGGCCAATCCGACAACGGCTGTTACGAGTTCAAACGTCTCGCTGATTAATCCGTATCGCCCATATAAGGGCTTCAGTGCGATCAATTCAGTCCAGACAATTTTTATGGGCAATTACAACTCGTTCCAAGCTTCAGCCCGCAAGGAATGGAAGCACAACTCGTTGGTGGCAGCCAACTATACATGGTCGCATGCGTTAACCAACGCTAACGCTGATCGAACAGGGGCTCCACAGATCTCGTCGCTTCCATCGGCGGAGTATGGACCAGCGGCAGCTGACCGGCGGCATATGTTCAACGTCAATGCTGTGTACGCTCTGCCGTTCTTCTATGAACAGCATGGCGTGGTCGGCCATCTGCTGGGCGGATGGGAGGTCTCTGGGCTGGGCTACTTCAACACGGGCCTGCCTCTGAATGTCACGACCTCAGGACTTGATCCGGCTGGTGTGGGTGTAGTGTTCGGCTCGAGCGTCTCCAGCGGACGGCCGGATCAGATCGCTAATCCTAACCAGGGGACATCAACGACTCCGATCCATAACCGGTTGCATTGGTTCAATGTGAATGCATTTTCAGCGGTTCCCACCGGACAGATTCGTGGTGGAAACGCTGAACGCAATGTGGTTCAGGGGCCGGGCTGGTGGCGTGTAGATACCGGGCTGTTCAAGAACGTCAACTTCACGGAGCGCGTGCATATGCAAATTCGTGGCGAGGCGTTCAACCTGTTCAATCATACAAATCCGGATACGATCCTAACCGGAAGCCTGATCAGCACCAGTGGACTTAGCTCAACTGCAGGCAATATCTCGGGTTATCGTGATAAGCGCATTCTGCAGCTTGGAGCGAAGATAATTTTCTAAAGCGGTCTAACTAAACAAAACTGAACGGCGTCCTGAAGATTTTGGACGCCGTTTCTGTTTAAAAAATGCCGTTCAATGCGAGATATTGCCATTCGCTGCTCGATGGGTGTCAACACTGCATAGTGAGTTTTGCTGGGTTGGCGAGGGACGGGTAGAATAGAGGGGTTAGCTACTGCGCGGGATATGTGCCCGCAAAGACTTTGGAGGAGTTTGATTTGTCGACACGCGACCGTTTTCTGTTTACCAGTGAGTCTGTAACCGAGGGGCATCCGGATAAGATTGCCGACCAGATTTCTGATGCGATTCTGGATGCCTGCCTAGCGCAGGATCCCTACAGCCGTGTAGCGTGCGAGACGCTGACCTGCACCGGTCTAGTGGTGATTGCGGGCGAGATTACGACGAAGGCTTATGTGGACTTCCAGAATCTTGTGCGCGGAACGGTCGCGGCGATCGGGTATGACAATGCGCTGTATGGGTTCGACTCGAACACGTGCGCGGTGATCTCGACGATCAATAAGCAGTCAGGCGATATCGCGATGGGTGTCGATACGGGCGGCGCAGGCGACCAGGGCATGATGTTCGGCTATGCGACCAACGAGACTCCAGAGCTGATGCCGACACCGATCTCGCTGGCTCATAAGCTGGCACATAAGCTCTCTGAGGTTCGTAAGAATGGGTTGATGTCGTACCTGCGGCCTGATGGCAAGAGCCAGGTGACGGTGGAGTACGACGCGAACCACAAGCCTGTGCGTGTGGATGCGGTTGTGATTTCGACGCAGCATGCTGAGACGGTGGGCAATGACGAGTTGCGCGCTGACATTCTGAAGAACGTGATTCAGGCTGTGATTCCGGCGAACCTGCTCGATGAAGATACGAAGTATCACATCAACCCGACTGGGCGTTTCGTTGTCGGTGGGCCGATGGGAGATACGGGGCTGACTGGACGCAAGATCATCGTCGACACCTACGGCGGCATGGGTCGTCACGGCGGCGGAGCCTTCAGCGGCAAGGATGCGACGAAGGTCGACCGTTCTGCAGCTTATATGGCGCGCTATGTGGCGAAGAACATCGTCGCGGCTGGGCTGGCGGATCGCTGCGAGGTGCAGCTTGCCTATGCGATCGGCGTGGCTGAGCCGGTTAGCGTGCTGGTCGATACATTTGGCACGGGCAAGGTCGATGAGACGACGCTTGAGACTCTGGTGCGGAAGAACTTCTCGCTGACGCCGAAGGGCATCATTGAGGGTCTCGACCTGCGCAGACCGATCTTCAAGGCTACTGCTGCTTATGGGCACTTCGGCCGCAAGGGCGAGGGCTTCAAGTGGGAAGAGACGGACAAAGCAGCTGCTCTTGCAGAGCAGGCTGGTGTCAAGACCGCAGCTAAGTAAACCGAAAAAGCATTCTAGGATGCGGGGTGGACTCTATGAGTTTCACCCCGCATCGCATTTAAGGCGAAAAAGCAGGATAGACTTGCCGCTCAGGAACTTTTCGCATCGCAGTAACAAGGGCCTCCTGCGACTGGCCGAGGATATCTATGCTGATACGTTCCGAGTTCGACATTCAGTTTCATCTTCCACAAGAGCTAACGATGGTTGCGATGCTGCGACTTCATCCTTCTGTCGACCCGCTCGTGCGCGAACCGGAAGAGTTGACTCTCGAATATATTGAAGCTGATCCTCAGGGGCTGGAGTCGAAGACTTCGATTGCAGCGGAGGAATATTTGGACAGCTTCGGCAACCGCTGCTCCCGGTTTGTGGCGCCGCAAGGAACGTTGCGAGTGAGCGGCAAAAGTCTGGTGGAGGACGATGGCCAGCCCGATCCGATTTTTACTGAGGCCATTCAACATCCTGTCGAAGAACTGCCAACGGAGACGCTGCAGTTTTTGCTGAGCAGCCGCTACTGCGAGGTGGACCAGATGTCGCAAGTGGCGGGCGATATGTTCGGACACACGACACCGGGATGGGCGCGGGCTGTGTGGATCCGCGACTGGGTGCACAACCATGTGCGCTTTGACTACAACACGGCGCGCCCGACGAAGACTTCTCTGAATGTGTTTACTGAACGCGTCGGCGTGTGCCGCGACTACCAACATCTTGCGATTGCGATGACGCGGGCTATGAATATTCCTGCGCGGTACGTGACGGGTTACCTCGGGGACATTCGCACGCCTTATAGTGGTCCGGGTGATTTCAGCGCATGGTACGAGGTCTTTCTCAGCGGTCGATGGTGGACGATGGATGCTCGTCATAACGAGCCGCGCATCGGGCGCGTGCTGATGGCGATTGGGCGCGATGCTACGGATGTGGCTATCACAACCAGCTTTGGTGTAGCGGAGGTAAAGAACTTCTATGTCGAGAGCTACGAGGTGGATGAGCAAGGAGTTACAGTGCCACTTGTGGGTGGGGGGACGCGCGACAAGAAGTGGGTTCCTCCGTTCGGACTCTAGCTGGAAGTTCCATTCAGAGTTTGATTGAACGAAACGGAGTGTGACGAGGAACGAGTGGTAGGAAGATACTGGAATGACGATGACTAGAGCTAACAACATTCCGAGTCTCTTTCCTGGCAAGCAGTGGCAACAAGTGCTGGAACGTGATGCAAGCGCTGACGGTCAGTTCTTTTATGCAGTGAAGTCGACGCGCATCTTCTGCAAGCCGAGTTGTCCGAGCCGTAGACCTACCCGCAAGCAGGTACAGTTCTTCCCGACGACGGACGCGGCGCAGGCGGCCGGCTATAGACCATGCAAGCGATGCGAGCCAGAGCGAACGACACCAAAGGCCGACCCACAGGCCAACGCGATCGCCGCGGTGACGAAGTATCTGCGGGAGCATGCGGACGAGAGGATGAAGCTGGCTGATGTTGCGAAGGCTACCGGAGTTGGGCGGCTTACAATTCTGCGCGGATTCAAGCGTGTGCTTGGGGTGAGCCCGGGACAATACGCAAAGGCGCAGCGGCTGGAAAAGTTCAAGGACAAAGTCAGAGAGCCGAAGATGCGAGTGACGGATGCGATCTACGATGCGGGGTTCGGGTCGAGCAGCAGACTGTATGAAAATAGCGGGGCGCGGTTGGGAATGACTCCGCGCGAGATGCGTAATGGTGGGGCGGGGCTTGCGATTCGGTATTGCATCGCGGACAGCCCGTTGGGGCGAATGCTGGTGGCAGCAACCGATGTAGGCGTGTGTACGATTGCGTTTGGCGATAATAATGCCGAGGTGATGGAGATTCTTCAGGGTCGTTTTCCTAAGGCCGAGTTGGTGGCAGAGAAAGCTTCCACAGGATGGTTAGCTGAGGCCGTAACTTTTGTCACAAGCCAAATGGGCGAACATCCGCTGGCTGCGAACTTTCCTCTCGATGTGCGAGCTACGGCCTTTCAACAACGGGTTTGGAAGGCGCTGCAGGAGATTCCTCGTGGCGAGACGCGGAGCTATTCGGAGCTAGCGATGCAGCTTGGATCGCCAACGGCTACGCGGGCCGTCGCTGGAGCGTGTGCTGCGAATCCGGTGGCGGTGATTGTGCCTTGTCATCGCGTGGTTGGGAAGAGCGGGTCGCTGACTGGCTATCGCTGGGGCGTTGAGAGGAAACGGAGACTGCTGGCTGCTGAGAAGAATTGACCCAGTCGGCGCTCGACCGGGTACAGTAGAGCGATGGTGCAAGCGACAGCGATTGATGGACGTGCACTGTACGCGAAGATCACGCGGCGGCTGATCCCTTATCTTTTTTTGCTCTACATTGTGGCCTATGTTGATCGCGTAAACGTTGGCTTTGCCGCGATGGACATGAAGCGGCAACTACACTTCAGCGATACAGTGTATGGAACAGGCGCAGGAATATTTTTTCTTGGCTACGCGCTGTTCGATATGCCCAGCAACCTTATGCTGCGGAAGGTGGGTACGCGGCTTTGGATTGGGCGCATCATGATCACGTGGGGGATTGTGGCGGCTTGCATGATGTTCATCCATTCGCCGCGGTCGTTCTATACTTTGCGTTTTTTGCTGGGAGTAGCCGAGGCTGGGTTTGTGCCTGGGATGCTGCTTTATCTGACGTTCTGGTTTCCTTCGCATGAGCGGGCGCGGGCTGTGGCGAAGTTCATGACGGCGACTTCGCTTGCTGGAGTGATTGGTGGGCCAGTCTCGAGCGCTCTACTGCGGCTGGATGGAGTGGGTGGTTTGAGCGGTTGGCAGTGGCTGTTTTTGGCTGAAGGGATTCCGACGGTTCTGCTGGGGGTCTCTGTGCTGTTTGTGCTGCGGGACGGGCCGGAGAAGGCGGAGTGGCTTGATTCGCAGGAGAAGCTTTGGCTAGCAGGCGAACTCGAGCGGGACCGTACCCTGTATGGCGCCGGAGAGCACGGCAATCTGATGGATGTTTTCAAGATGCCGGCGGTATGGATGCTGGCTGGAGTTTATGTCGTTATTCAGATCGGCGTGTATGTGGTGAATCTCTGGATGCCGTTGATTCTGTCGAGCCTTGCTGATGGGCGTATGGGGCGCGACGCGAGTCTGATTGCTCGCTATGCTACGGTGCCGTACGTGCTGGCCGCCATCTTCACGGTGATTGTAGGGTGGAGTTCGGATAGGTGGAATGAGCGACGTGGGCATCTGGCGGGGTGTATGGTGCTGGTTGCTGTGGGGTTCGCCTGGGCTGCTGTGGCGCATGATGTGGCTGTGGCGTTGTGCGCATTGTCGCTGGCGGCTATTGGGCTGTGGAGCACGATGGGGCCTTTCTGGGCTCTGATGACACGGATGGTGAAGGGTGCAGCGGCGGCGGGTGGTGTTGCCATGATCACGACTCTTGGCGGGCTCGGCGGATTTACAGGGCCTTATCTAACGGGCAGGTTGCGTGATGCGACTCATAGCTTCGCGGGCGGGTTGTATGGAATCAGCGGGCTGGCGTTGTTTGCCGCGGTGCTTAGTTTATCGGTCAGGCAGCAAAGAGCATCTCACGAGAAACGATGAGAAACATGTTGAGATTGTATGTGAAAGAAGCGTTGTTGTTTGATGAATACAGGCAGCGCGGAGGGACGGTTTGTGGCTGGGATATGGGGCCCGAATGGTATCCTTTAGGTAGATCAGATTGGTCCATCACAACGACATTTGAACCAAGGAATGAGGTGCCGTAATGGCGACAGCAACTATCGATAAGTCTGTATTGGCGACGGAGTACAAGGTCGCGGACATTTCGCTTGCGGAGTTTGGACGCAAGGAGATTGAGATCGCCGAGCAGGAGATGCCTGGCCTGATGGCGATTCGCAACAAGTACGCTCCGTCGAAGCCCCTGGCTGGAGTTCGCGTGACTGGATCGCTGCACATGACCATCCAGACCGCTGTGCTGATCGAGACGATGGTCGCGCTGGGCGCTGACGTTCGCTGGGCAAGCTGCAATATTTTTTCGACGCAGGACCATGCGGCGGCGGCGATTGCTGCGGCCGGCGTTCCTGTGTTCGCCTGGAAGGGCGAGACGCTCGAGGAGTATTGGTGGTGCACGGATCAGGCACTGCGGCATAAGGGTGGCCTGGGTCCGCAGATCGTGATCGACGACGGTGGCGACGTTACCCTGCTCATTCACAAGGGTGTGGAGTTGGAAAAGGGCGACGGTTGGGTGAATACTCCCTCGGGCAATCAGGAAGAGGGCGTCATCAAGGACCTGCTGAAGAAGATCCATGCTGAGGATGCGACGTACTTCCAGAAGCTCGCCAAGGAGTGGCGTGGTGTTGCTGAGGAGACGACGACTGGCGTTCACCGGCTCTACAAGATGATGGAGCAGGGCAAACTGCTGGTTCCGGCAATCAATGTGAACGACTCTGTTACAAAGTCGAAGTTCGACAACCTGTATGGCTGCCGTGAGTCGCTGGTTGACGGTATCAAGCGTGCGACCGATGTGATGGTTGCGGGCAAGGTTGCCGTGGTTTGCGGCTACGGCGACGTGGGCAAGGGCTCTGCGGCTTCGCTGCGTGGGCTCGGTGCTCGCGTGGTGGTGACCGAGATCGATCCGATCAACGCGCTGCAGGCGGCGATGGAAGGGTACGAGGTCACAACGCTCGAGGAGACGCTGGGACGCGGCGATATTTATGTCACCTGCACCGGCAATCTCGACATCATCACCTTTGAGCACATGCAGCAGATGAAGGATCAGGCGATCGTCTGCAACATCGGGCACTTCGATAACGAGATCCAGATGGATCAGCTCAACAGCGCCAAGGGCGTTACCAAGCTGAACATCAAGCCTCAGGTAGACAAGTACACGTTCCCCGGCGGCAACAGCATCTTTGTGCTGGCCGAGGGCCGGTTGGTGAACCTGGGCTGCGCTACTGGCCACCCGAGCTTCGTGATGTCTTCGAGCTTCTCGAACCAGACGCTGGCTGCGCTCGACCTCTGGAAGAACAAGGACACGTACAAGCCGGGCGTCTACATCCTGCCGAAGAAGCTGGATGAGGAAGTTGCCCGTCTGCACCTGGAGAAGATTGGCGTGAAGCTTACGACTCTCTCTCCAAAGCAGGCAGAGTATCTCGGCGTTTCGGTGGATGGTCCGTATAAGGCTGAACAGTACCGGTACTAGTATTCTCCTATCCCCCCAAAAGTGGGCAAAGTATTGATTTTAAAAGGAAAGGCCTCGGTGATGCCGAGGCCTTTCTTTTTGCTGTCTCTTTCAAGTATAGCGGTTTGGATGGAATGGTTCGGCAGCGGTATCTCATTGGTGAGTAATGGAATATGGGTGTGGGTGTATTGACAGGTTTTCTTGTGCAGATGAGACGTAAACGGTAGGAACAACTGGAAGGCGAAATGCGGAGGTCTCTCCACTGCGCGACTCACGATGAACTGTGACCCGTTGCAGTCGAGATGACGATTTCTTGGTTGATTGAATGGAGCAACAGCCACAACACAAGCAGGTCCCCTTCGGGGATGACAAGCAAGAAAAGCAAAGACAACCGCAATGATAGTGGCGGAAATAATGAAGGCCGCCAGAGAGTTTTTCTGGCGGCCTTGGCTTTGCAGGAAGAATTGTTTGTTATGCGCCGGTCTTCTTGGCGTTGTGCTTGTCGCGATAGATACGCTTGGACTCCTGGTTCTGTTGCTTGTTGATGAGAGATTTGTCGGCCTTGGTGAGATGACCGTTGTCCTGGGCGCGCATTCCCTTCTCTTCTTTGTTGATGCCGGCTTCCTGGTGCTCGAGTTTTGAGGTTTCGCCAGCGGTGAGCTGACCGCTCTTTACGCCCTGCGCGATGCGATCCTGCTGGTTTTCTTTGCGCTGGTTGATGGTGGCTGACGTGGGTGCAGTGGCAGGAGCCTGAGCGAAGATGGCTACCGGGGAGAGGATAAAAGTGGCTGCGAGTGCGAGTTTTGTCATGTTCATGATGAAGCTCCTGTGCTAATTTTCATGGTGGCTTGGATGTTGCTGCCGTTGCCTACGGTGGAAATAGACACAGGGGTTGAATGGGTGTTGCGGAGATTTGCGGAAGTATATTTTTCGCGTGGGACGCGACTTTTGAAGGCTTAGCGTGTAGGGAAGCTAGCTTGTCGCTGTCGGGGAGACGAAGTCAGGGGCGGTGATGACCTGCAGGCCGGGGGCGGTGAGGAGTTGTTGATCGATCAGGACGACGGTGCTGGCCGAGCCTGAGGTATAGGTGACCTGGGGGCCGCTGTAGGTGAGTACCGTGGTGCTGTTCGGGATTGTTCCGGTGGGCACCATGGCGAGGCTGTAGGTACCGACGGGAATGTTGAGGTAGCCGGTATTGATGCCAAAGGTGAGATTGGTGTAGACAGGCGTGACGTCGGTGAGCTTCGAGCCGGAGGGGATGAGATAAACATCGACAGCGGCGATACGGGTGGCCTGGTCGATGAAGCGGAGAGCGATCTGGCCGGAGGGAGCGGCCTGGCTTTGGTCCTTAAGGGTGAGTTGCTGCAGGCTGGCGGCTACGTTTCCGATGAGCACGGTGTACTGGTTGGCGGTGACGAAGGTCGTCTTGGAAGAGGAGAGAACCTGTTTGGTTCCGAAGGCGTTGGCGGTGGTCGTATAGGTCCCGGGATCGATGGGGACGTAGGATGTAATGGAGCCGAAGCCTAGGTTGCTGGCGATGATGGCAGAATTTTGATAGATATCGAGCCCGGGCGCGTCCGGCGAGGCGTTGATGATGCGGACCTGGGACATCGTTGGACTATTGACGATGCCCTGGCAGCCGGAGAGCGCAGCGACAACGGAGGCGACGGCTGCGAAACAAGCGGCTTTGCGGACGAGATAGGTGAATGACATAAGCCGTTGGCCCGGGTTCAGCGTCTTAATAAAGGACATTGATATGAAACACTCTAAACGATTTCGAGTGGATAGGCGACGACACCTTTGGGGGATCGGGGGCGCTGTACTGGTGTTGATACTGGGTGTTGGTGCGGTTGCCGGGGCACAGACGGGCTCGACGACAGCGACGGCTGTTCCGACGGCTCCGGTGAGTACGGTTCGGGTGGGTCCGCGGGTGGAAGCGGTGGTGAGTATGCGGGACAAGCCGGTGATCAGCGCAGCGGCTATTCCGGCACATAAGCAGAACTATGAGTTCACGCTGAAGGATGGAGAGTGGCTGGATACGGGCGTTGTGCTGGGCGCGGGTGAGACGGCGAATTTTACGGCGACGGGGAGCTTTACGTTGTCGGATGCGCGTGAGACGGGGCCGGATGGGTTGGCGAGAGGATGGAAGGATCTGTTGCGGCAGTTTCCGCTGAACCAGGCTCCTGTGGGTGCGCTGATTGGGCGGGTGAGTGATATGGGGGCTTCAGTTCCCTTCTCGATTGGGGCTAATGGCAATGTGACGATGCCGACGAGTGGGACGCTCTATCTGCGGGCGAATGTGAGTAGCGATCTGACAGCTTCGGGGAGTTTTACGGTGAAGGTGAAATTTGCCCCGGCGGTGAAGGCTGCTAGTGCTGTGTCGACTGCACCGGTTACGCCGGTGAGTTCGCTGGTTTCAGCGGCTACGTTTGCTGATGTTCCGCGGCGGGTGACGGATCAGGCTGCTCCCGGTGGCAATGAGGGGGACATGGTTAATTTTGCCATGGTAGGGACTCAGGAACAGGTGGTGGCGGCTTTCAAGGCGGCGGGGTGGGTGACGGTGGATAAGTCGGTGCAGGATGCGATTGTGAGTGGGTTGATGGCTACTCTGAATAAGGAGGCTTATACGGCTATGCCTATGAGTACGTTGTACTTATTCGGGCGACCGCAGGATATGTCGTATGCGCGGGCGGACCCGTTGATGGTGGCGGCAGAGCGGCATCATCTGCGAGTTTGGAAGACGGATAAGGTGATCGGTGGGCGGCCGGTTTGGGTGGGGTCTTCGACGCATGATATTGGGTTTGAGAAGGATCAGCGGAATGGAAAGGTGACGCATAAGATCGACCCGGAGATCGATAAAGAGCGGGATTATTTGCTGCAGAGCTTCGATGCGGCGGGAGTTTTTTCTAGTGCGGCTTATGTGAGTCCGGATAATCCTATGCTTGAGGCTAGGACGGCTACTGGGGGAAGTTTTCACTCGGATGGGCGGATTGTGGTGATGGATTTGAAGTAGGTTTTTGGTGGTTTGTTGGTGGAGAATTGCTGGGCAAGCGTGGTAAATGGGTGGAGTTTAGTGCGTTGATATACTTGCCCGATGTCCGAACCACGTGTGCTGCTGTTGTTTGATCCTGAGGCTCGTCCGCAGAACTGGAATGAAAGGATGTCCCCGGGGGAGTATGCGGTTTTGTACAAGCAAGAAAAGCAACTGCAAGGGCAACTGCAATGTGCTGCGGATGGGTGTATGGATCAGTGGATGGCGCAGATCAAGAGTGTCATGTCGTCGTGCTGGGGGGCTCCGGCGGTGAAACGGTCGGCGGCCTGGACTATGCAGGTGATTAGTTGCTGGGCGGTGGTGGAGCAGGCGGGTTGGGTCAGCAGGGTTTGAGCGGCGGCGACCATGTTGGCTTCTCCCCACTCTTCTTCGGCGGCGTTCATGGCTTCGGAGATGCCGTCGGTGAAGGCTATGAGGACGTCTCCGGGTTGGAGGCGGACGGCGGAGCGGGTGTACACGACGTTGGGGATTAGGCCGATGACGGTGCCGGTGGCTTCGAGAGGGATGGTCTCGGTGCCTCGGAGGACGAGGGGTGGGTTGTGGCCGGCGTTGACGTAGGTGAGAACGCGGGTTTCGGGGTCTAGTTCGGCGTAGAAGAAGGTGGCGTAACGATTGGTGGTGGAGGACTCGTAGACGAGGCGGTTGACGTGGCGCATGAGGGTGGCCAGGTCTCCGGGTTGGAGTTGAGCGGCGCTGCGGAGGCTGGCGCGGAGGCTCGCCATGAGGAGGGCGGCGGAGATGCCCTTGCCGGAGATATCGCCGAGGGCGAGGGCGAGGCGCTCTTCGTCGCCGCGGTATGGAGGGAGGATGAAGAAGTCGTAGTAGTCGCCGCCTACGGCCTGGGCGGGGCGGCAGAAGCCCGCGAGGTCGATGCCGGGGAGGTTGGGGTAGACCTGGGGGTAGAGGCGCTCCTGAACCTCGCGAGCGATCTCCATCTCGCGGGAGATGCGTTCGCGATGGGAGATTTCGGTGGTGAGGTGTTCGAGTAGTTCGGCGTTCTCGAGGGCGAGGCCGGTTTGCGAGGCGATGGACTGGAGGAGCTGGCGGTCGGTGCGGGAGTAGGGCTCTTCTGACCGCTTGGGGCCGAGGGCCATGACGCCGGCGAGGTTTTTGCGACCGGGGAGGGGGACGAGGAGTTCGGTTGAGAGGTCAGCGAGGGCGGTGCGCTCGGCTTCGGATGCATCGACGAGCCAGCTGGAGGGGTCGTCGCGGTAGACGTTGGCGGGGGAGCGGCCGCGAGTGAGCGTGGTGATGGTGGTGGATGTGGCTGGGAGGGTGAAGCTGGCGGCGAGAGGAGCTCCGGTAGCTAGCTGGAGGTGGTAGGTGTCGCCGGAGCGAAGGAAGACGGCGATACGGTCGACGTGGAGGGTGTCGCCGATGCGCTGGGTGATGGTGTTGAGGAGTGGGGCGACCTCGGTGAAGGTGCGGGCTTCGTCGGAAATTTCGGAGAGGACCTGTTCGGTGGAGTAGGCCTCACGGAAGAAGCGCTGGTCGATCTTTTGCTGGATACGCCTGGAGATGATGAAACGGAAGGTGAAGAAGAAGAGGATGATGCCGAAGATGCGGACGACGTCGACGACGCGGTGGTGGCCGGGGCTTGAGAAGAAGCGGCTGATGTTGTAGGCCATCCAGATGGTGAGCAGGATAGAGACGATGACGATGGATTGGCGGGCGAAGAAGTATTTGGTGCCCTGACGGATGAGCAGGCGAACGTCCATGGCTCGCTGGACGACGACGACGTAGGCGAGGGTGAGGGGGAAGAGGAAGAGGATTCCTACGATGGTGAGGACGATCCACTCAGGCATGGCCTCGCCGACGTCGGTTTTGCGGATGAGAGCGATGAAGAGGAGTACGAAGAATGGTGCGAGGCCGATGGAGGTTCCGAGGTAGAGGATGCGAAGGCGGCGACGAGCGTCACCGGTGGCTGTGCGGATTCGGGGGAGGAGACAGATGAAGAAGTAGCAGATGGCGAGGAAGCTGGCGATGGTATCGATGGCGAAGATGCGGGTTAGATGGGGGTCTAGCCAGCGCACCAAAGCGAAGTTGTAGTTGTGGCCGAACAACTGCAACATATCGAAGGGCATGAGCGAAACGATGAGAAGGATGAAGATCCACTTGATCCAGGGAAAACGGATGTCGATCGGCGACCGCTCGGGAAAATAGATGCCGAAGCCCATGAGGGAGAGGGGCATGGCGGTCTGCGAGATCACGGACCAGATGATGGCGATGGGCATCAGCGGGCCGAGCAGCGAGGATGGCGAGATGAAGAGAGCGTCGAAATAGCCCAGGATGCCGAGAATCAGCCATGCATGTGGGTTGCGGGGTTTCGCCAGAACGACGTAGAGGCCAGTGAAGAGGCAGAAGGCTGCCAGGAGGGAGATGACGGTGAGGACGATCCAGCCCCAGAAGGTAGTGGCCTGGGTATGGATGGGCGCGAGGACGATGCTGGCGTGCGACGGTGCGGGGTTGCCGGGGCGGACGAAGGTTACGTCGAGGAGCTGGTTTGGTTGGCTGTGACGGACTTCCTGCAACAGGACTATGTTGCCGGTGAAGGGGCGGCCATTCACGGTGAGGATGGTGTCGTCTGCCTTGAGTCCGGCGGCTGTGGCCTCGGGCAAAAGGGAGGTGAGGGTGGCTCCGCGAGTGTTACCGAAGAAGGGTACGCGGGCGAGGTAGCGGCCGTTGGCCTGGGTATAGAAGTTCTGCTTGAAACCCAGGTAGAGGTGCGTGAGCGCGAAGAACGCCACGATTGCGAGAAGGAGATATTGGAGGCGAGCCGATCGTTGCAGCATAGGAAGATGGCAAGACAAAGGCTGGCTGCATGGTAGCAGTCAGCCTTGTGGGTGTGGCAGAGATTGTTTTGGTTACTTGGACGGCGCGTGCTTGGCGATGATGAGGTTCTTGATGCCGTCGTAGGTCTTCTGGGGGATGATGCCCTTGCTGGCGAGCTGGTCTTTGCTGGTGAAGGGGCGATTGTCGATGATGCGCTTGGCGTAGGCGTCGCCGATGCCCGGGAGGGCTTTGAGCTGGTCGGGGTTGGCGGTGTTGATGTCGAGGAGGCCGGTGGCGGCTGCTGGCGCGGGGGTCTTGGGAGTCGGGGGAGCGGTCTGGGCTACGGTGAAGATGGGGGAGGTGAAGAGGAGAGCGGCTGCGAGAATTTTGTGGCGAAGCTTGAGCATGGGGTGGGTCTCCTTGAGAGCTGCTGACTGCTTTCTTGCCGAAGGGTACGCAGCGGGAACGAGGTCGTCAATGACCTTTCCGGGGAATTTCATTGGTGGATGCGTCGTCGCGATTTGACTTATGCGGGCGTGAAAGTTAGGCTGAAATGGAGATGAATTTCGTGAAGCACCATCACGGGCATCACCATCATCATGCGGAGAGCGTGTTGGCGGCTGTGTCCGGTGTGGCGAAGTAACGAACGCTTACTAAGGACTTCTGAAAGGCCCGCTAACGCGCTAACCGCGAGCGGGCCTTTTTCTTTGTGTTTTGCAGGACAACGAAATGGAGATTGTGATGGCAGATGCTGTGAAGATCGATTTTGCGAAGATGGATGGGCTGGTCCCGGGGATCGTGCAGGATGCGAAGACGGGCGAGATGCTGATGCTGGGTTTTCTAAACGAAACCAGCTACGCGAAGACGCTGGAGTCAGGGTTTGTGACGTTCTGGAGCAGGACGCGGAGCAAGCTTTGGATGAAGGGCGAGACGAGTGGGAATCGGCTGCGGGTGATTGAGGCTTCGACCGATTGTGACAACGATGCATTGCTGTTCAAGGTTGAGGTTGAGGGCGATGGGCTGGTGTGCCACGAAGGTACGGTGAGCTGCTTTACGAAGAAGATTGAGACGGAGACGAAATGAGCGAGACGAAAAAGTTGAAGCTGGGGATTCCGAAGGGCAGCCTGCAGGATGCTACGGTGGCGCTGTTTGAGCGGGCTGGGTGGAGGATCTTCGCGAATGGGCGGAGCTACTTCCCTTCTATCGACGATGAAGAGATTGAGTGCATGCTGGTGCGGGCGCAGGAGATGGCTCGGTATGTGGCGCATGGGGCGCTGGATGCTGGGCTGACTGGGAATGACTGGGTGATGGAGAATCAGCACGATGTTGAATATGTGACGAGTCTTACGTACTCGAAGCAGAGCCGGCAGAAGGTGAAGTGGGTGCTCGCTGTGCCGGAGGATTCGCCGTTTCAGAAGCCCGAGGATTTGGCGGGGAAGATTATCGCTACCGAGTTGGTTGAATTTACGAAGAGGTATTTTGCTTCGAAGAATATTCCGGTGACTGTTGAATTTAGCTGGGGTGCTACGGAGGTGAAACCTCCTACGCTGGCTGACGCGATTGTTGAGGTAACGGAGACGGGGTCTTCACTGCGGGCGAATCGGCTGCGGATTATTGAGACTCTGATGGAGAGCGAGACGCAACTGATTGCGAATAAGGACGCTTTCAAGGATGAGTGGAAGCGGAAGAAGATTGAGAATATTTCGCTGATGCTGAATGCGGCGATTGCGGCTCAGGGGCGTGTTGGGTTGATGCTGAATGCTCGTGTTGCTGATTTGGATGCTGTAGTGGGTGTGTTGCCGGCATTGAACTCGCCCACGATCTCGCATTTGAGCGATCCGGAGTGGGTTGCGCTGAATACGATTCTGGATGAGAGCCTTGTGCGGGATGTGATTCCGAAGCTGAAGGCTGTAGGCGCTACGGGGATTGTGGAGTATCCGCTAAGTAAGGTTGTTATCTAGTAGACGAAAGGCTTAACACCGATTTGCACCGATGACACCGATTTTAAAAAACGATTGGATTGGTTTGATCGGTGCTTATCGGTGTTAAGTTCTACGGAGTTTGTTGATGAAGCTGGTTAAGACGTTTGGACGGAGCGCTAAGGCTGCGGCGGCTTTGATCGAGAAGATCGAGCAGCGTGGCGCTGTAAGTACGGCTAAGGTTGAGCCTGTGGTGCGGCGGATTCTTGCGGATGTTCGCAAGGGTGGGGATGCTGCGCTGATGCGGTATGCGGCTAAGTTCGATGGGCTGGGTAAGAAGGCTTCGCTGCTGGTTTCTCGTGAGGAGATGCAAGCGGCGTGGGAGGCTACGGCTCCGGAGTTGCAGGCTGCGATGATGGTGGCGCGTGGGAATATTCTGTCGTTCGCTGAGGCTCAGTTGCCGAAGGAATGGGCGTTTGCGCCGGTAGCTGGCGTGAAGACGGGGCAGATTGTACGGCCGTTGGGGAGTGTGGGTTGTTATGTTCCGGGTGGGAGGTATCCGCTGCCTTCGACGTTGTTGATGACTGTGACTCCGGCGCAGGTGGCGGGTGTGGAGCGGATTGTGGTTTGTTCGCCGAAGCCTGCGAAAGAGACGATGGCTGCGGCGTGGCTTGCTGGAGTGACTGAGTTTTACCGGGTGGGTGGGGCTCAGGCGATTGCGGCCATGGCTTATGGGACCGAGTCCGTTGGGCGCGTCGATAAGATTGTGGGGCCAGGAAATCTATTTGTAACTGCGGCGAAGACAATTGTTTCGAGTGAATGTGGGATTGATATGCCTGCTGGACCTACGGAGATTGTTGTTACGAGTGAGACGGGTGATGCGGCTGGGATTGCAGCGGATCTGGTGGCACAGGCGGAGCATGATCCTGAGGCTTTGGCGGTTTTGATCACGAGCAATGCGGATTTGGCTGAAGCGGTGCTGGGAGAGGTGAAGGCTCAGGCGAAGGGTAATGGGATTGCGAAGCAGTCTTTGGCGGCGCAGGGTTGCATATTTGTAACTGCTACGGTTGCAGACGCTCGGGAATTGACGAATCGACTGGCTCCGGAGCACTTGACTGTGGATTCTGCGGCGGATTTGAAGTGGATTAGGAATGCGGGGAGTGTGTTTGTAGGGGCATATGCTCCGCAGTCTATGGGAGATTATGTCTCGGGGCCGAATCATGTTTTGCCTACAGGACGTGTGGGACGTGTCCGCGGTGGGTTGAGTGTGGCGGACTTTGTGAAGGTGATCACGGTGCAGGAGTACACGCGCAAGGGGCTGCGAAAGATGGGGCCTCATGCGATTGCACTGGCTGAAGCTGAGGGTTTGGTTGGGCATGCTGAGAGTGTGCGAGTGAGGATGCGATGAGTATTGCTACAGAAACGAAGACTGTTAGGCCGCGGCGTGCGGTGCTGGAAATGCCGGAGTATCATCCGCCATTGGCAGGACGTGAGGTGCTGCGGCTGGACTTCAATGAGAACACGCTGGCGCCTTCTCCGAAGGTGATCGAGCGGGTGAGGCAGATTACGGCTGAGGGGTTGACGAAGTATCCGGAGCGGGAGCCGGTGGAGCGGAAGGTAGCGGCGCACTTTGGTCTGCAGGCGGAGCAGGTGCTGCTGACCAATGGGGTGGATGAGGGGATTCACCTGATGTGCTGCGCGTTTTTGGATGAAGGCGATGAGGCGTTGATCGCGCCGCCTACGTTTTTTATGTATGACGTGAACATCAGCATCATGACGCGTGGGCTGGTGAAGGTGCAGTCGGATGAGTCGCTAGAGTTTCCGTTTGAACGGTTTATGGCTGCGATTACGGAGAAAACGAAGCTGATTATGGTGGCTACTCCGAATAATCCGACGGGTGCGCCGGTGAGCCGGGAGCATCTGCTGGCGATTGCAAAGGCTGCTCCGCAGGCAGTGTTGATGGTGGATGAGGCTTACTACCACTTTCATGGCGAGTCGGTGATGCAGGATTTGGCGGATGTGCCGAATCTGATTGTGGCGCGGACATTTTCGAAGGCGTATGGGCTGGCGAATCTGCGAGCTGGGATGCTTGCGGGAAATGCTGAGTTGCTGCGGTATGTGCGGAAGGTGTGCTCGCCTTACAACATCAATGGCGTGGCGCTGGATTGTCTTTCGGTTGCTATTGAGGATGAGGCTTATCTGGCCTGGTATGTCGATCAGGTAAAGACTGGGCGCGAGCAGATGATGGCGGGGCTGGCGGAGTTGGGGGTTCCTTATTTTCTGAGTGAAGCGAACTTTGTGCTGATGAAGATTGGGCCGAAGCATAAGGAACTGGTGGCGGCTATGCGCAGTCATGGCGTGCTGCTGCGGGACCGGTCGGCTGATCCTGGGTGCGATGGGTATGTGCGGATCACGATTGGCGTGGAGGACCATGTGACTCGCGGGTTGGAGGCGCTGAAGGCTTCGCTCGATGAGATTGGATGGGTGCCGGTGCAGGGTTCGGTCGGCGGTGTTAACGATGGTGTGCGGGAGTTTGAATAATGGCGAAGAGTGCTACTGGTGTGCGGACGGCTACGATCAAGCGAGATACGACGGAGACGCAGATTGCGTTGAAGCTGGTTGTCGATGGGCAGGGTGTTTATAAGGTTTCGACGGGGATTCGTTTTTTTGATCACATGCTGGAGTTGTTTACGCGGCATGGTGGATTTGATTTGACGCTGAAGTGTACGGGCGATCTGGATGTCGATCAGCACCATACGGTGGAGGATGTCGGGATTGCGCTGGGGGAGGCTTTCAATAAGGCTCTTGGCGATAAGAAGGGCATTATGCGGGCCGGGTACTTTGTGATGGCGATGGATGAGACGCTCGCGGTGGCCGCTGTGGATTTGAGCGGGCGGGTGGCTTATGTCGTCGATGACAAGGTGAAGGTGCGGCTGGTTGGAGATTTTCAGAGTGAACTGCTGGCGGATTTCTTTGATGGGTTTGCGAGGGGCGCGAAGGCGAATGTGCATGTGAAGACGATGTATGGGCGCTCGAATCATCATAAGATTGAGGCTATTTTTAAGGCTTTTGCTCGGGCGTTGCGAGGGGCTTGCTCGCGGGATGAGCGGATGCGGGAGATGCTGCCTAGTACGAAGGGACTGCTGTGATGACAAAACACGCCAAGATCGGCGTTGGAATTCTTGTAGTCGGTGTTTATCTAGCCTTGGGCATTCGAGGATGGTTGGGAGTCAACGTGTCTGATACACCTGATCCGGACGGCAAGTATGTTGCCAGCGTCTATTCGCATTCGCCACTGCTCTTACCGTTCGCAAAAGTGTACGAAGTTACTTTGCCTTCGCAAGGCGACCTAAATTCTCACGTAGTATTTCGAATTTCAGGAATTCGTAAATCTGTGAAGGTGTCATGGAACGACAGATCGAATCTCATAGTTATCTGTCACCACTGCGATGAATACAGATTAGTTACCAATCGGATCGACGATATCCACATTCAATTAAGAAAACAATGATTCAAGTTATCGACTACAAGGCGGGGAATCTTACGAGCGTGGTGAAGGCGCTGCGCTATCTGGGCGCTGAGACTTTGGTGACTCAGGATCCGGAGGTAGTGCGCGGCGCGGCTAAGGTGGTGTTGCCGGGGGTGGGGCATTTTCAGGCTACACAGTTGTTGACTGACCTTGGGTTGACTGAGGCTGTGCGGGAGAGTGTAGGTAAGGGGGCTTGGTTTCTGGGGGTTTGTGTTGGGTTGCAGTGGTTGTTTGAGGGGTCTACGGAGGCCCCTGGGGTGGCTGGGTTGGGGCACTTTGCGGGGATGTGTGAGCGGTTCCCTGCTCTGTTTGAGGGCGCGGAGTTGAAGGCGCCGCATGTGGGTTGGAATTCGCTGGAGGGTGTGCGGGAGGATTCGCGGTTGTTGAAGGGCGTGCAGGATGGTGGGTTTGTTTATTACACGCATTCGTGGCGGGCTCCTTTGGTAAAGGCAACTGCTGCGGTTACGAATTATGGTGGGGCGTTTACGGGAGTGGTTGAGGGTGGGAATGTGATGGGTGTGCAGTTCCATCCGGAGAAGTCGAGCGCTGTAGGGTTACAGGTTTTGAAGAACTTTGTGGAGTTGTGAGATGCCATTTCTTTATGAGTTGAAGGTTGCAGCCGAAGAGCCTTCATACACGTTTGTGCAGCAGCTGGTGCCGGCCGGATCGCTGGTCGGAACAGGGCAGGCAGTTTGTACGCTGACCGATGGGGCGATGGAGTTCCATGTGCTGGCGCCAAAGCAGGGATTGCTGGTCGAGTGGTTCGTGGAGCATGGGGCGGTGATCGAGAATATGGATTCGGTGGCTCGGATTGTTTGTGAGGGTACAGAGGTTGCCGTGCCGGCGGCTGTGCCGATGAGGCTGGGATAGATGCTAACGAAACGGATTATTGCTTGTTTGGATGTGCGGGATGGGCGCGTGGTGAAGGGTGTTCAGTTTGTAGACATTGTGGATGCGGGTGATCCGGCGGAGTTGGCGCATCGGCATGCGGCGGCGGGGGCGGATGAGATTGTGCTGCTGGATATTACTGCTACGCATGAGGGGCGCGGGACTCTGCTCGATACGGTGAAACGGACGGCGGCGGCGTTGTTTGTGCCGTTTACCGTGGGTGGGGGGATTCGGAGTGCGGAGGATGCGGCGGCGGTGTTCGATGCGGGGGCCGATAAGGTTTCGATTAATTCAAGCGCGATTGCGCGGCCGGAGTTGATTGGGGAGATTGGTGGGAGCTTTGGGGCTCAGGCGGTGATTGTGGCGATCGACGCTCGGAGAGGGCCGCTGGGTGTGGAGGATGCTGAGGTTTATGTGAGTGGCGGACGGAAGCCTACTGGTCGGCGGGTGGTGGATTGGGCTCGTGAGGCTGAAGAGCGGGGGGCTGGGGAGATTTTGTTGACCAGCATGAATACGGATGGGATGCGGGCTGGGTTCGATTGTGAGTTGACTGCTATGGTCTCGAGTGCGGTGCAGATTCCGGTGATTGCTTCGGGCGGCGCGGGAAGTGCGGCTCACTTTGTGGATGTGTTTGGGCGCGGGCGAGCGGATGCCGCTCTGGCGGCTAGTATTTTTCATTTTGGGGTTACGGATTCTCGGGAGTTGAAGGGAGAGTTAGCGAAGGCGGGGGTTTCGGTTCGGCTTCCTTGCTGACAGATGCGACCACGGATTTGCACGGAGATCGCGGATTTAAGAACAGGCAACTACAACGGCGAAAGCAGGTCCCCTTCGGGGATGACAACTAGAAAAGCAAAGGCAAATGCAAAAGCGAAATACAGGGATTCTTCGCTGCGCTCAGAATGACGACCTTATAGATTAGGGGAAAGACGATGTTGATACCTTCGATTGATTTGATGGGTGGGCGGATTGTGCAGCTGGTTCAGGGCGAGAAGCTGAAGCTGGCTTTTGATGATTTTGAGTATTGGATTGAGCGGTTTTCGAAGTATCCGGTGGTGCAGTTGATCGATCTGGATGCGGCTATGCGGCAGGGGGAGAATCGTGCGCTGATTGAGATGATCTGCAAGCGGCTGCCTTGTCAGGTGGGTGGTGGGTTGCGGACTGCGGCGGATGGGCGGGCTCTGCTGGATGCGGGGGCTAAGCGGGTGATCTATGGGTCTAGCTTGTTTGGTGCTGCCGAGGTGGGTGAGGTGCGACGGCATAAGTTGATCCGGCTGGAGTTTGCGGAGGAGTTGAAGAAGGCGCTGGGAGAGGATGCTCTGGTGTTCAGCGTGGATACAAAGGGTGGGCAGGTCGCGGTGAAGGGGTGGAAGGATTCGGTTGCGCTTACGCCGGAGGAGGCTGTGACGTGGCTCGAGGATTATTGCGCGGCGTTTCTGTATACGCATGTCGATACAGAGGGGACGATGACTGGGTTTCCGATCGATGTGGCGGCTATTTTGCGGGCGACTACGGCGAAGCAGTTGATTGTGGCGGGGGGAATCAAGGAGCGGGCTGAGGTGGATGCTCTGGATGCTATGGGGGTGGATGCTGTGGCGGGGATGGCGGTTTATTCGGGGGCTATGGAGGCTTGAGGGCTGGATAGATGGGCAGGAGCGGTCGCGCTTCGCGCGATGCCCACCTTAGCGCGATAAGACTGCGCGAAGATGGGGCACGCGACTGCTTGCCGATTCGATCAGTTGTTGTCGGGGCTGTCGGCTATGGCGTAGTAGCCTTTGCGGGCCTGGACTTTTTGGCCGGGCTGGCAGGTGATGTTGAGATTGCGGAAGGTGCCGTCGGCCTTGAGGTTGAGGGGGGTGTAGCTGGCGAGGTATTGGGTGCGGAGCTCGTCCTGGATCTGATTGAAGGCGTCCTGGAGCTTCTTGCCGTTGTTGCCCACGTTGATGACGCGGCCGCCGGTGTCTTTGGCGAGGCGCTCCATGTCGGCGGCGCCAGAGTCGGCGAGGTTGATGCCAAAGCCGCCGTAGAAGCCGCGGTCGGCGATGAGGATGACATAGATGATGGCGTTGGCCTTCTGCGCGGCTTCGGTAGCGGTCTTGAGGGTCTCTTGTGAGCCCTGGTCGCCGCCGTCGGTGAGGAGGATGAGGATCTTGCGACCGGCTTCCTGACGGAGCTTGTCGTTGGATGCGAGGTAGACGGCGTCGAAGAGCAGGGTTCCACGGGGGTTGCCGTTGCCGGTGACGGAGCCGGTGCCGGCACCGGTGTTGATCTGGGCTTTGTCCATGGCGCGCTTGATCTCGCGAGGGCTGTTGGTGTAGTCGGCGAGGAGATCTACGTTGATATCAAAGGACATAAGGAAGGCTTCGTCCTTTGGGGTAATGACGTCGCGGAGGAACTCGGCTCCCGCTTCCTGCTCCAAGGGAAGGACGTTTATCTGGCTTCCGCTGGTGTCGAGGAGCATGCCGATGGTGAGGGGAAGATTCTTTTCCTGGGTGAAGTTCTTGGTCTTCTGGAGAGCCTTGTCCTCAAAGATGCTGCAGTCTTGTTTTTTGAGGTTGGTGATGTATCCCTCTTTGTCGCGAACGGAAAAGTAGACGTTGACGAGGTTGACGTTGACCTTGAGGGTTTCGGTGTCGAGGCCTGCGATGGGCTGAGGGGCAGCTTCGCTGGCGGGGGGTGGGCCGCCGGGGGAGGGAGCCTCCTGTGCGCGGAGGACGGGGATGAGGGAGAGGCAGAGAGTCGCAGCGGCGAGCACGGAGGGGCGCATATGTCCCATTAGACGATGAATGGAGGCTTGGAGTCAGCGGGAAAATGATGGGTATAGAGAAAGCGTAGATGTGTGGATGTCCAGCACAACGTTGGGGGTGGGGTCTACGTCAAAAGAGAAGTGACTGGTGTAGGATGGCGGCGCGGCGAATGCGCTGGTAATCTGGTACTTGGCATAGCTGGGGCCGGAAACCGGCCGGCTGGAAGAGTATGGGGGTTGTTGCGTGGTAAGGAATGGTTTATTGGCAGGTGCTTTGGCGTGCATGGTGCTTGGGCAGCCTGCTCAGCAGACGGCGGCGCAGGATGTAGCGCAGCAGTCGATCCCTGATGCTCCGAGGCCGCAGGGCTTACCCGTTACAGGAACCAGGCCGGGTATGGGTACGACGGCGACTTCAAATGGGGATGAGGCGCCGGATCCGCAACAGCCAACCGCACCGACGACCAGTCTGCCGCAAACCAAGCCAACTGCCTCGAATCCCGATGAGGGTGCCGCGCCGGAGGTTCCGGCGGCGGGTCAGGGTGCGAAGGCGTTTACGCTGCCGTCGATCCAGGTCAACCTGGTTGAAGTGCCGTTTACTGTGAAGGACAAGAGTGGCAAGCTGGTGCCGGGACTGACCTGGCGCGATGTTCGGGTCTATGAAAATGGACTGCGGCAACAGATGAGGCTCTTTACCGTGGATCCATGGCCGCTGTCGGTGGCGGTGGTGATCGATCAGAGCCTGACCGTCGACAACATGGCCAAAGTGAACGCGGCCATGACCGCGCTGTCGGATGCGTTTTCACCCTATGACGAGGTTGCGGTCTTTACCTACAACAATGGGCCGCAGATGCGTACACCTTTCACGGCGGGCCAGAGTGATCGGTTGAAGTTCGTACTGGATTCGTCGAGGACGACGGGGCGCGAACCACTGCAACCGCTGGGTGGACCGCTGGCGCAGACGATTGTGCGTAACGACCAGCAATTTGATCCGAATACGTCTGCGAACCGCAACCGCGCGAGCATGCAGATCAATCCGCCCAGAGAGGTTCACACGCTGAACGACGCTATTCTGGCCGCTGCAATCGCCACGTCGAAGGCAGGTAAAGGACGGCGGCGCGTGGTCTATGTGATCAGCGACGGTAAGGAGTATGGCAGCCAGGCGAAGTATAAGGATGTGGTGAAGTATCTGCAGACGAACAAGGTTGCCGTGTATGGGACTCTGGTGGGCGACTCTTCCCTGCCGGTGGTGGGCTATCTCGACAAGATCCACCTGCCGCTGATGATGAAGGACAACCTGCTTCCGGCTTATGCGAGCGAGACGGGCGGGTACTTTGACGCTGAGTTCCGGCAGAAGGGCATCGAGCAGAGCTTTGCACGGATTACGGAAGAGGCTCGGAACCAGTACACGATCGGGTATTACACGCACGAGCCGTTCATCGATGGGAAGTATCGTCCGATCGAGGTCAAGGTGCTGAAGCCGGGCCTCAATGTCATCGCGAAGAAAGGCTATTTCCCGTCGGCCACAGATATAAAACCGGCGAATCCGGTTACGCCCCAGTAGCTTTGAGCAGTTCGAGGTAGAGACGGCGCAAGACGGCGAGTGCTGTTTTGCGCTGGTTCTTTTTGGTGTGTCGTCGAAAACGGTCCTGCTTTCCTGATTTGGAGATCTCTGGATGGATATGCTGCTGCATGGGAATGCCCTGCTAGCGCTGGCGGCTGCTGTGCTTTGGGGTGGTGGGGATTTTTCGGGCGGCATGGGGGCGAAGACCGCCGGAGGCACGATGGGAGCCGCGCTGCGGGTGGTTTTGCTGAGCCATGTTTGCAGTTTTAGCGTGCTGCTGGCGATCGAGTTGTTGCGGGGCGATCCGTTTCCGCATGGTGCGGCTTTGTGGTGGGGCTTGACCGCTGGGGTGATGGGCGGGCTTTCACTGACTGCTTTCTATGTGGCGCTGTCGCGGGGCGCGATGGGGGCTTCTGCGGCGGTGAGCGGGTTGCTGGCGGCGGCGATTCCGGCGGGGGTTTCGATCGCAGGGGAGGGGTCGCCGGGAGTGCTGCGCATGGTGGGTTTTGTGGTGGCGGGGCTGGCGATCTGGCTGATTGCGGCGGGGGATAATCCGGAGGCTGTGCCGGCTTCGGCGGGTACGGTTTGGCTTGCGGTGCTGGCGGGATCGGGATTCGGAGTTTATTTTGTTGCGCTGAAGTTTGCCGGAGCGGCGGGGGTGATCTGGCCGATGGCTACGGCTAGGATGGGGAGTTTGAGCGTCTGCTCGGTGATGCTGATTGCCACGATGCTGTTTGGGTCGGATGAGGTGAAGCGGGGGCGGTTGACGCGGGTCGCGATGCTTTGGGCGATGGGGACGGCTCTGCTGGATACTTCGGGGAATTTGTTGTTTATTGCAGCAACGCGGGCGGGGCGGCTGGATGTTGCGGCTGTACTGGCTTCGCTTTATCCGGCCTCGACTATTTTGCTGGCGGCCTGGACGCTGCATGAAAGGCCTACTCGGCGGCAGGGGGTGGGGATGGTGGTTGCGGCGGCGGCTGTGGTGATGATTACGCTTTAGCGGGGTACTAAACGCGACAACAGCACTCGGGTCGCTTCGCTCCCCTCGGAAATACAGGGATTCTTCGCTGCGCTCAGAATGACGAGCAAAGACAAAGGCAACAGCAGATCCCTACGGGATGACAACAAGAAAAGCAACGACAACGGCAACGGCACAGGCTAGAGCTTGATTTTGGTGGGGTCCATGGTGGGTGGGGGGTATTCGAGCTTTAGGCTCTTCATGGCGTCGACGAGGATTTGGGAGATCGCTACGTTGCGGTACCGCTTGCGGTCGGAGGGGATGATGAACCAGGGGGCGTGCTTTTTGCTGGTGGCGGGGATGAGGTCGTTGTAGGCCTCTTCGTATTGGGGCCAGAACTCGCGCTCCTTGAAGTCTCCCTCAGCCAACTTCCAGTGTTTGTCGGGGTCGTCAATGCGGGACTGGAGGCGGGCGGTCTGCTCTTTTTGAGAGATGTGGAGAAAGAATTTGAGGATGATGACATCGTTGTCGAAGAGCATGGCTTCGAATTCGTTGATGTCTTCGAGGCGGCGGCGGACGGTTTTGGGCGAGATGAGCTTGTGGACGCGGGGAGCGAGGACGTCCTCGTAGTGTGAGCGGTTGAAGATCTGGATCATGCCGCGCGGGGGCACCTGGGCGTGGACGCGCCAGAGGAAGTCGTGGCGGGCTTCGATGGGCGTGGGGACTTTGAACGGCGCGACGTCGCAGCCTTGAGGGTTGATGCCTGAGAAGATGTGGCGGATGGTGCCGTCTTTGCCTGCTGTGTCCATGCCCTGGAGGACGATGAGCAGGGCCTTCTTCTGGCTGGCGTAGAAGACTTCCTGGAGGTTGGCTAGTTGTTCGCGGTGTTTTGTGAGGACGGCGGCGGCAGCGGTGTCGGTCTCGAAGCCGCCGGTTTCTTCCGTGGAAAGACGCGACAGCTTAACTGCCGCGTGTGGTTTGATCAGGTACGGCGACTTCAATTTCATGCTGTTGGTCTGGCCTCGATGGAACCGGACGACACAAGAAGAGAGCGCGGCGCTGAATCACCGATATTCCGTTTAGGAATGAGCGGATTACTTGACTGATTCTTCAGGCTTTGGAGTGACGGCGTGCGTGTCAGCAGGCTTGTTGACCTCATCGGTAACGCCCTTCATGCCGTCCTTGAAGCCGCGAAGTCCTTCGCCGAGCCCTTTGCCGAGTTCAGGCAGCTTCTTGCCACCGAAAAAAACCACCACGATGATCGCAATCATGATGAGATGCCAAGGTTGAAATAGATCGCCCATATAAATTCTCCCTGCAGCCGGGACTTGTACCGACCGGCACTCCCCCTATTGTCGCACAGCTGCGATCTACTAGCAGATACGTTGCTAAGGACGGGGCAGATGGGCTCCGGACGTTATATCTTGGATAAGTGACCGAAACGCAGGAGAAGATGTTGGACAAGAAGATGCGGGGAATGGTGTTGCAGCAGAAGACGACAGGGGCGCGGAAGAACGGGATCCGCGCAGTGACTGGGATGCTGGCGGCGGTGATGCTGCTAGCGGGTGCGGGACGGGCGATGGCGCAGGCAACACCAACGGGTAAGAGCAAGATCGGCCCGTCGGCTCCAGTGACCTACGACAACAAGTATGAGATCTATGGCGGCGCCAACTTCATGAACTTCATGGCGGGACAAGACCTGCCGAAGCGCGTGAACATGGGCGGCGGCGAGGTTCTGGGAACGTACTGGGTCACGCCAAAGCTGGGCGTGGGCGCTCAGTGGCGCGGCGAGTGGGGTAACACGCCTGTGCGTGCGAATCCCTTTGTTACGAACCGGCCGTTGGTTTCGATGCAGATGGCTCTGTTTGGCGCTCAGTATCGCGGGCCGAAGAACCACTATGCGGCGATCAACTATCACGCGTATGCGGGTCCGGCGTTTGGTAATTTCACGCACAGTACGGGGAATGTTCCGCCGACGGCGCTGCCGTTGCTCGGCCTGTACACGAACCGGACGGCGTTGGTCGTGGCACTGGGTGGAAGCGTCGATTTCAATGTGAAGAAGGATTGGGCGGTTCGGTTTTCGCCGGATTTGATTCTGGAAAACTTTGGGTTGAACACGCGGGAGTTTTTTGCGATCTCGGGTGGTGTGGTTTATCGGTTTGGGAAGCGGTAGGGTTTTGTATTGGCCTGAGGAGAAGACTTAACACCGATCTACACCGATTGCACCGATCAAAAAAATGCAGATAGAAATGGGCGGAGAGATAAGACCTCTCCGCCCGTTTTCTTTGCTTGCTGCCACTTTTCTTTGCTTGCTTCTATGACCAGTGGGTTCCTTGCTGGAGGAAGTCTGGTGAGACGGGGTTCTCGTAGACGGAGTAGTCGCGGGTGACGACGGTGAGGCCGCTGGCGGAGACGAAATAGTTCTTCTTGTCTTCGGTAGCGTCGTAGCCGATGACAGTTCCGTCGGGGATGTGGACGTCGCGGTCGATGATGGCGTGACGGATGCGGCAGTGGCGACCGATGTTGACGTGGGAGAAGACGATGCTGGAGTCGACGTCGGCGTAGGAGTTGACGCGGACGTCCTGCGAGACGACGCTGTTGCGGACAACGGCACCAGAGACGATGGAGCCGGCACAGACGATGGAGTTGATGGCCATGCCGGTGCGGCCGGGCTCGCCGAAGACGAACTTGGCGGGCGGGTACTGGTAGGGGCGGGTTCGCATGGGCCAGGACTTATCGTAGAGGTTGAAGGTAGGGGAGACGCTGGCAACGTCCATGTTGGCCTCGTAGTAGGCCTCAAGCGTGCCAACGTCGCGCCAGTAGAGGGCCTTCTGGCGGTTCTCGTCGACGAAGTTGTAGGCGTGCATCTTGAAGCGGCCGAGGATCTTGGGCAGGATGTCGTGGCCGAAGTCGTGTTTGGAGTCGGGGTCCTCGGCGTCCTTGAGGAGTTCAGGCAGGAGGACGTCGGTGTTGAAGAGATAGATGCCCATGGAGACGTCGACCATCTCGGGGTTGAAGGGGGAGCGGATTCTGGTTTCCTTGGGTTTCTCTTCGAAGCCGGTGACTTCGCCGTTGCGGGCTACTTCGACGACACCGAAGGCGGAGACCTCGCTGGGGGCGATGGGAAGGGTTGCGAGGGTAACGTCCGCGCCGGAGTCCTGATGTTGCTTGAGCATGAGACCGTAGTTCATCTTGTAGATGTGGTCGCCGGAGAGGATGAGGACGTATTTGGGCTCTTCGGAGCCGATGGAGTAGATGTTCTGGTAGACGGCGTCGGCGGTGCCCTGGTACCAACTCTTGGATACGCGCTGCATGGGGGGCAGGATTTCGATGAACTCGCCGAGTTCGTTGGCGACGACCGGGCCCCAGCCCTCGCGGATGTGGCGGTTGAGCGATAAGGCTTTGTATTGCGTGAGGATATAGACGTGCCGCAGGTCGGAGTTGATGCAGTTCGAGAGAGTGATGTCGATGATGCGGTACTGGCCCGCGAAGGGGACGGCAGGCTTGGCGCGGTCTCGGGTTAGGGGGAATAGTCTTTCTCCGGCTCCACCGGCTAGTAGAACTCCAAGCGTATCTCTCATAACCCGACCACCTCGAACCTTTAACTTAGAGTCACTTTTCTCGGATGCACCAAAGATTAGGCGTGTCTCACGAGAAACGCGAGTCTACCACGATCAGATTGATTTTGTGATCTTTCGCGGTCCAGAGGCAGGCAGGAATAGAAGCCCAACGGTGGATGTTGGGCCTCGGCTGGTGACGGGCGGCGGCTTATTCTTCCGGTTCTGGAATCTCTGAGGCTTCTTCGGTGAGGCTGATACGCAGGGATTTCAGGAAGGTCAGGTCGCTCTGGGTGAACGGGCCCTCTTTGGTTTCATCTGAGGTCTCCGCAGCTTCGCCAGTCTCCGGTTCGACCTCGTTCAGGCCGATGGTGGCCTCGAGCATAAGGAGGACATCAAAGCCTTGTTCGCGAATGTTTTTGACGACGCCAGCGATGTCTTCAGACTCTGAGACAGACTCGTGGATCGCTTCGCCTAACTTCTGGATAAGGTTTTTGACGTTTTGATTCAATGCCACCTCCGGGCTTCCCTATGTATGCATCCACCGCGCATCGGGTATTCCCGGCCAACAAGACCGGCGGGAACGGCATTGCGGGTACGGCGATTACTGGATACAGGATACGCCCGGCTTCTACCGGCTGCAATGACATTTGAATTGTTGAAATGTACCGACCTAGACGACCCTATGGTGGTGGGTCCGGGCTACTTCGAGACGATAGGCCAGCTCATTGACGGAACGTGTGCGGGCGGGACTCCAGACCACGAGGCCTACGGCGGCGGCGCAGAAATCACAGACAACCAGGGCAAGATTCTTCATAGCGTTCGCCTCCCTGCCGGGGCCCGTTTACTGCTGACAGAGGATTGGATGCAGGTAAATGCGATGGCGTTGATTCGAGTTTGGAACTATCGCAAGGGCCGACGACGGGCTACACTTTTGGGTATGGACTCGGTTCGCTTCGGTCGTGCGCTTGGTGTGGGAGCCCGTGCGGCTGCAAAGACGCTGGTAACTGCCGTAGATGCGGCGACTTCGCCTAATCCTTCGGCTGGGGCAGCGCAGGCCAGGGCAGGAGCGGCGCCGGAGAAGGCTACGGCGCCGGGATCGACTACTGCTGGTAGGTTGGTGGATCAAGCCGCTAAGGCGACTGCTCAGGTGCTCCAGAACAAAGAGGGTCTGGCACGAGGTGGCAAGCGGTTTGGGGAGACCGTGTGGGGGAATTTCACGAAGCTGTCGGGGGTTCTCTGGCTGGAGTTTACGGGGGTATTCTTCGGTATCTTTGCACTGTTTGCTGCGACGGGTGCCTGGAAGCTACGAGGAAGCCTGCATGAGACGGCCGCGAACCATGAAGATCATGTGCATTTGCTGGTCTTGAGTGGGGTGGCGGTTGGGTTTGGGTATTTTTTTGTCAGCAGCTTTTTGCGGGCGAGGCGCAAAGGGCGCGGACGCTAGGGGTTGATGCTACCGGTTACACTACAGCGTCATGCCAGAGAGACCTAAAACCAGTTCTGGAATTCCTGTTGAGCTTGTCTATGGACCGGAGAGCCTGAAGGGGCCCGACGGACTTGATGGGTTCGACTTTGCTGCCGAGGTCGGGGAGCCGGGGGCTTATCCGTTTACGCGCGGGATTCAGCCGACGATGTATCGCGGGCGGCTTTGGACGATGCGTCAGTATGCCGGGATGGGCGATGCGGAGGAGTCGAACCGGCGATATAAATTTCTTCTGGGGCATGGGACGAAAGGGCTTTCGGTGGCGTTCGATCTGCCGACGCAGATTGGGTATGACTCGGATTCGCCGTTGGCGCTGGGCGAGGTGGGGAAGGTCGGAGTTGCGATTGATTCGATCGAGGACATGGAGCGGCTGTTCGATGGGATCCGACTAGATGCTATCTCGACTTCGATGACGATCAATGCAACGGCTTCGATTCTGCTGGCGCTGTACGTTGCGGTGGCGCGACGTCAGGGTGCGGAGGTGAAGAGGCTGAACGGGACGATTCAAAACGATATTTTGAAGGAGTACATTGCGCGGGGAACGTATATCTATCCGGTGCGACATGCGATGCGGCTGGTGACGGATATCTTTGCATGGGCGGCAGATGAGGTACCGGAGTGGAATACGATTTCGATCTCGGGTTATCACATGCGCGAGGCTGGGTGCACGGCGGTGCAGGAGGTGGCGTTTACGCTAGCCAATGGCATGACGTACGTGCAGGCGGCAATTGATGCTGGGCTGGATGTGGATGCGTTTGCTCCGCGGCTGAGTTTCTTTTTCAACTCGCATAACAATCTGCTGGAAGAGGTGGCGAAGTTTCGCGCGGCGCGCCGGATGTGGGCTCGGATTATGCGGGATCATTTTGGTGCGAAGAATGCGCGGAGCTGGATGCTGCGGTTTCATACGCAGACGGCGGGGTCGACGCTGACGGCTCAGCAGCCGGAGAACAATATCGTGAGGACGACGCTGCAGGGGCTGGCGGCGGTGCTGGGGGGTACGCAGTCGCTGCATACGAATGGATTCGACGAGGCGTTGGCGTTGCCTACGGAACAGGCGGCACGGATTGCTCTGAGGACGCAGCAGATTCTGGCGCATGAGAGCGGCGTGGTGCAGACGGTGGATCCGCTGGCGGGATCGTACTATGTGGAGTCGCTGACGAATGAGATCGAGCGGCGGGCGGATGAGTACATGGCGACGATTGCAAGGTTCGATCGCGATGGGAAGTACGGAATGTTGCGTGCGATCGAGCAGGGGTATGTGCAGCGGGAGATTCAGAATGCGGCTTATGCTTATCAGGGGGCTGTAGATGAGAAGGAGGCCGTCGTTGTTGGGGTCAATGAGTTCACCAGCGATGAGATTGCGGTGCCGATCCAGCGCGTTGATGAGGCTCTGGAGGGGCGGCAGGTGGAACGGGTACGGGCTCTGCGGATGTGGCGGGACGCGGGGATTCATGCGGCGGCGTTGCGTGGGGTGGAGGATGCTGCTCGGGGCGGGGAAAACCTGATGCCACGGATTTTGACGGCAGTGGAGAGCTACGCGACGGTGGGGGAGATTGCGGATGTGCTGCGACAGGTTTTTGGGGAGTATCGGGAGACGGTTGTGGTGTAGTCGATATCTGACTGGGGTGTTTTGATGCGACTTGTTTGGGGACAGCTTGTTCTTGCCATGGCTTTGCTGGGCGGAGGTTTGGCTGTGGCCCAGTCGCAGAGTTCGCGGATCCCAGTGACACATGGGACGACGTTGGCGGGCACGCAGGTCACGCTACCAGATGATCTGCGAGGTAGAGTGGGTGTGCTGGTGCTTGGCTTCTCCAAGAGCTCGGGCGATGTATGTAAAGGTTGGGGACAGCGATTGGCGGCTAGTTATCCAGCGCCCAGCGTAGTGATGTATTACCAGATGCCAGTACTGGAGTCGGTGCCGAAGTTGATCCGAGGCATGGTGGTGAAATCGATCAGATCAGGAGTGCCGGAGTCGGAGCTAGTGCATTTTATGCCGATGTTCGCCGGTGAATCAGAGTGGAGAAAGATTGCGCGATATGCGAACGCCGATGATGCCTATGTTCTAGTTGTCGACGGAGATGGCCAGGTGCGATGGCAGACCTCAGGCAAGGTCACAGATGCAGGGTTTGGGGCGTTGAAAGAACAGGTGGCTGCTTTGCGGGCGCCGACTTCGAGTTCGGCTACGAAGTAATCGGGAACGAGACCTGTGGATTGGGGATGCGGGATTTTTCTGTGCGCGGGATGCTATCGTTGAAGATTGCGGGTTGATGTTTTCCAGAGGGAAAATAATCGTATGGCTGAAACAGGAACACTGCGCAAAACTGCGCTGAATGCGGTACATCGAGCGGCGAAGTCCAAGATGGTTGACTTTGGCGGCTGGGATATGCCGGTAGATTGCTGCGGGCTGACTGCGGAACATATGGCTGTACGTACTGCCGTCGGAGTCTTTGATGTTTCGCATATGGGAGACATTCAGCTGCGGGGACCCGGGTCTTTGGCGGCAGTGCAGAAGCTGTGCATGAACGATGCTTCGAAGCTGCAGGTGGGGCAGGCTCACTACTCGGCGATGCTGTATCCGAATGGGACGTTTGTCGATGACGTGGTGCTACATAAGCTTTCGGATAATGACTATCTGATTGTGATCAATGCTGGGACGCGAGAGAAGGATGTGCAGTGGGTTCGGTCGCAGATTGGCTCTATGCCTGGCGTGCATGTTAACGACTTCAGCGACTACTACACGCAGATTGCGATTCAGGGATCTCGCGCGGCTGAGACGCTGCAGAAGCTAACGCCGGTAGATTTGAGCCCAATCAAGAATTACTGGTTTACCTGGGGGCAGGTCTGTGGGCTGCATAATGTCATGATCGCGCGGACTGGCTACACAGGTGAGGACGGGTTTGAGATCTATATTCCTTCGGATGAACCGACCAGTGCGCGGGTTTGGGGCGAGGTGCTGGAAGCCGGTAAGGAGTTCGGAATTCTGGCTTGCGGGTTGGGAGCGCGCAATACGCTGCGGCTTGAGGCGGCCATGGCGCTGTATGGGCATGAGATTTCGGACACGATTAACGTCTTTGAAGCGGGACTGGGGCGGTATGCCAAGCTCGATAAGGGAGACTTCGTAGGGCGGGATGCTTTGCTGGCGATTCAAAATGAGGGTGGGCCTAAGAGAAAGCTGGTTGGGCTGGAGATGATTGAGCGCGGGATAGGCCGGGATGGGTATCCTGTGTTTTCGCTGAACGGGGAGCGGCTTGGTGAAATTACAAGTGGGTCGCCTTCGCCGTTTTTGAAGAAAAACATTGCCCTGGCTTATGTGCCGGTTGATTACTCCGCGCTGGATACAGAACTGGCGGTGGAGATTCGCGGTCAGATGGTGAAGGCGAAGGTTGTGCCTACACCCTTCTACAAGCGCCCCAAGAAATCGCTTTAAAAATAGCAAGGAGCTGCTTTGCAATTTCTCATTTTGAGTCGACGCCGTACGGAGGTGTTCCCTCCGGAAGCCTGGACGCCCGAACTGATTGAAGCTGAGGGACAAAGGGTACGTGAGCTTTATTCTGCCGGAATCATTCGGAATATCTGGCGGCGAAAAGATATGCCCGGAGCCGCGATTCTTATGGAAGCAGCCAGTGAGGATGAGGTGCGCGCTGCAGCAGCGAGTCTTCCACTGGCCAAGCGGGACATGCTCGACGTTGTTGTAGTGACGCAGCTCGATCCTTATCCGGGTTTTGGGCCACGCTAAAACGACCCCGTCGCAACGCTAATTTCCGGCTTGAACACACTACAATTGAAGATGGAGAAAACGCAAAGATCATGTCATATCCTGCCAATTACAAGTACACGAAGGAACACGAGTGGATCGAGGTTGACGGCGCGAAGGGTACCGTCGGCATAACGGATTACGCGCAGAATTCGCTGGGCGATATCGTCTTCGTCGATCTGCCGAAGGTGGGCGATACGCTGGAAGCACACAAAATCTTCGGATCGGTGGAGTCAGTGAAAGCTGTCTCGGACTTGTATTCGCCGGTGTCCGGAACGGTTACGGCTATCAATGAAGAGCTTAAGGATGCGCCGGAGAAGATCAATGCCGATGCAAACAATACATGGATGCTGAAGCTTGATCTGAGCAATTCGGCAGAGCTGGATGGACTGCTTGCGGCCGCGGACTACGAAAAATTCATTAGTGAAGAGACCGGACACTAAACGACATGCGCTATTTGCCGAAGTCACCTACCGATCGTGAGGAGATGCTTGCCGAGATCGGTGTCTCGTCGATTGACGAGCTGTTTTCCACAATCCCTGCCGAGTATCGGCTGACGCGCGATCTTGCGATTCCACGACAGCATAGCGAATCGGAGATCGTGGATAAGTTTCGTGCTTTCGCTGAGAGCAATGCCACGGGTTATGCGAGCTTTCTGGGTGCCGGTGTATATCGACACTATCGGCCGGTGATTATCGACTCGCTTGTGCAGCGCGGAGAGTTTCTGACGAGCTATACGCCGTACCAGCCGGAGATCTCGCAAGGAACGCTGCAGGCGATGTTTGAGTTCCAGACGATGATCTGCGAGTTGACCGGCATGGAGATCGCCAACGCTTCGATGTACGACGGCTCGACCGGCGCGGCTGAGGCGATCATGATGGCTGTGCGTGTGACTGGACGCGATGGCGCGGTCATTGCAAGGACTGTGCATCCGGAGTATCGCGAGGTGATTTCAACGTATGCGCAGCACCAGGAGATCCCCGTCACTGAGGTTGCTTATGCGTCGAATGGACGGGTCGATTTGGCGACGCTCGATGCTGCAGTTACGAGCGACACCGCGTGCGTGTTAATTCAGTCGCCGAACTTCTTTGGCACGATCGAGGATGTGGCGGCGATTGCCGAGATTGCACATAAGAAGGGCGCTCTGCTGATTGTGTCGATTGCCGAGGCGGTATCGCTGGGGATTGTGAAGCCTCCCGTGGAAGCAGACATCGTGTCCATGGAGGCGCAATCGTATGGCGTGGCTCTGGGCTACGGTGGGCCTTACTGCGGTGTGATTGCCTGCAAGGAGAAGTTTCTTCGGCAAATGCCGGGAAGGCTGATCGGCGAGACCAAGGACATGAATGGCAAGCGAGGCTTTGTGCTGACCATGTCGACGCGTGAACAGCACATCCGACGCGAGAAGGCGACCTCGAACATCTGCACCAATCAAGCTCTTGTGGCAATGATGACGACGATCTTTCTCACGGTTTACGGCAAGCAGGGCATGAAGGAGCTAGCGGAGCAGAATCTAGCGAAGGCTCATTATGCCCAGGGCGCTTTGTCGAAAGCTGCTGGGGTAAAGGTGTTGTTTGATGGCGCGCCGCGGTTCCACGAGTTTGTGCTGGAGCTTCCGAAGAGTGCTGCAGAGACCAATACTGCTCTGCTCGACGACAAGATCATCGGCGGACTGGCGTTGCAGAAGTGGTATCCGGAACTTGGGCCGAACGCGAGCCTGTGGTGTGCGACGGAACTGACGACGCGGAAACAGATTGATGCCGCAGCAACCGCCCTCGCAGGCAAGAAAGCATAGCGATGGACGTCTCGGCGATTGTCGGTGAGGAGCTTGTAGCGGTGGAGTTTGTGCAGGACTACCTGCAACTCCGTTTCGCTGCTCCGCTGTTCACCCTCTACAACTGGCCGCATGTGCTGCTGCCCGATTTTTCGGTGGCCTATGGCGAGCCGGAGTATCGCAATGCACTATGCGCGCAGATTGGCGAGAAGGTTGTGCAGGCTTCGCTGGAGGAAGGCGATGCACTGACGATTGAGTTCGAGAATGGCACGGTGTTTGGCCTTTCGTTGCGTGAGGAAGATTTGGATGGTCCGGAGTCCGGAAGCTACTCGGAGACCGGTGATGCAAGTGATGCGCAGGAGTTTTAGCAATGGCAGATGAGAAGTTTGTAGGTTCGCCCAAGAAGGCGACGACGCATGTCAATCAGAACGAAGATCTGATCTTTGAGAAGTCCTCGCCGGGCAAAAAGGCGTATAGACTCGCCGAACTGGATGTGCCGACAGTAGACTCCGCTTCCCTGCTGGGTACGGCTGTGCGCACCGATCTGGGTGTAATGCCTGAGCTGAGTGAGATCGAGATCATCCGGCACTTTACGCGGCTTTCTACCTGGAACTATGCCATCGACCTGGGGATGTATCCACTGGGTAGCTGCACGATGAAGTACAACCCGCGTGTGAATGAGGCTGTTGCGCGGTTGGAAGGAATCGCCGAGGCTCATCCCTATCAGCCAGAGTCACTGTCGCAGGGCTGTCTGGCGATCATCAAAATGATGAAGGAAGTGCTGGTCGAGATTACCGGAATGGATGCGACGACGCTGCAGCCAGCGGCAGGCGCGCATGGAGAGTTTACCGGCATCCTGATGATTCGGGCTTACCACGAGAGCAAGGGTAATCCGCGGAAGAAGGTGCTGATTCCGGACTCGGCGCATGGTACGAATCCGGCGACTGCAGCTGTCTGCGGATATGAGGTTGCGAACCTGAAGTCGAACGCTCAGGGGATGGTAGATATCGCCGAGTTGGAACGGATGGTCGATGAAGATACAGCCGCGTTGATGCTGACGAACCCTTCTACGATTGGCGTGTTCGAGAGTGAGATTCATAAGATTGCCGACATTCTTCATGCGAAGGGCGCGTTGCTCTACATGGATGGCGCGAACATGAATGCACTGGTGGGTAAAACGCGACCAGGTGATTTTGGCGTCGATGTCATGCATTTGAATCTGCACAAGACGTTCTCTACTCCGCATGGAGGCGGTGGTCCGGGATCAGGGCCGGTGGCTTGCAAGAAGATCCTGGAGCCGTTTCTGCCGACGCCGCTTGTGGTGACGCGTGAAGATGGTTCGCTAGCATTGGAGTACAACCGGCCGCAGAGTGTGGGACGCGTGCGGATGTTCTATGGCAACTTCGGCATGTTCGTAAGGGCGCTGGCTTATATCCTGGCGAATGGACCGGACGGTCTGAGGCAGACGACCGAGGATGCTGTGCTGAATGCTAACTACATCCGGGCGAAGCTGGAGGGTACGTTTGATCTGCCGTACAAGACGCAATCGCTGCATGAGGTTGTGTTCTCGGACAAGTTGCAGGCCAAGAACGGTGTGAAGACAGGCGATATGGGCAAACGGCTGATCGACTATGGCTTCCATGCCTATACGGTGTCGTTCCCGCTGGTGGTTCAGGGAGCGATGATGATCGAACCTACGGAGAGTGAGAGTCGCGAAGAGTTGGATCTGCTGATCGATGCGCTGAAACAGATTGCGCGCGAGGCTGAGGAGAATCCTGAACTCGTGCAGACGGCTCCGCATTCGACTCGACTACAACGTCTGGACGAGACTACGGCGGCCAGGAAGCCGGTGCTTCGCTGGAAGGCTCCGGTTGCTTCTACTCCGCTTGCGGTCGATAGCGCCGATAAGGAGTGGTAACGTGTCTGTCTTCTATGACCGGCAGGATGAGCTTGAAAAATATGAGTTCATGATGGGCGAGGCGAGGGGGCGTCTCGCCGTCGCGCTGGATGTGCTGACGGATGCGCTGATTCTGGTTGGGCA
>Ga0209060_10000327_pt1 | contig 98900 bp, 87 predicted proteins | sample Coa_R1_8_FD_187155 | JGI IMG/M metagenome (GOLD analysis project Ga0209060, IMG submission 187155) | Surface soil microbial communities from Centralia Pennsylvania, which are recovering from an underground coalmine fire - Coalmine... | ecosystem: Environmental > Terrestrial > Soil >... | reverse complement strand
CGGGGCTAATCGGCCGGCGGGCCGACGTGCTGCGTGCGCTCGCGCTCGCGGCGCTGGTGCTGGCGCTCGTGTGGCCCGGCACGCCGCTCGACGTCTCCTTCCAGCTCTCCTTTGCCTCCGTGCTGGCGATCGTGCTCGGAACGCGCCGGCTGCCGCGGGCGACAAGCTGGCGCGGGCGGCTCGCCGCGGCGCTCGCCGTGCCGCCGAGCGCGCTGCTCGGGACGGCGCCGCTCACGGCGCTCCACTTCCACCAGGTATCGTTGGCCGGGCTGGTGGCCAACCCGCTCGCGATCCCCCTCTTCGGGTCCGTCGTCGTCGGTCTCGGGCTCGGGGGCGCGCTCGTCGAGCCCTTCGCCCCGGGCCTCGCGGTCCGGCTCTTCCAGGCCGCTGGCGTGGCGCTGCGCCCGGGGATCGCGCTCGTCCGCGCCCTCGGCCGGCCGACGTGGGCCGCGGTCGACGTCCCGATCCCGAGCTTGCTCGAGCTCGTGCTGCTCTACGTGACGCTCGCAGCGCTGCTCGCGCTGCGCCACCGGCCCGCTCGCGTGCTCCTGGTGGTGGCGGTCGTGGCCCTCGGCGCCGACGCGGCGTGGTGGGTGCACGAGCGCTACGGGCGCGCGACGCTGCGGGTGACGTTCCTCGACGTGGGCCAGGGGGACGCCGCCGTGGTGGAGCTGCCCGGCGGCCCGGTGTTGGTGGTCGACGCCGGCGGCATGCCGGGCGGGGACTTCGACACGGGCGCCGCCGTGGTCGGGCCGTTTCTCTGGACGCGCAAGATCCTTCGGGTCGACGCCCTCGTGATGACGCACGCACATCCCGATCACTCCGGCGGCCTGCCCTACCTGCTCGCCCACGCGCACGTGGGCGAGTTCTGGTGGACCGGGATCCCCGGCCGGGGGCGCGAGTGGACGCGGCTCGCGACGGCGTTGGCGACGAGCGGCGTGCGGCAGCGGGTGCTCGCGGCCGGCGCGATGCTGCCCCGGTTCGCGCGCGGCGTGCGCGTGCTGCATCCGGCGGCGGGCTGGCCGGCGCGGTCGCTGAACGACTCGTCGCTGACGCTGCGGGTCGAGCATGACCGCGCGAGCCTGCTGCTCACCGGCGACATCGAAGGGGGCGCGGAGCGCGCGCTCCTGAGCGCCCCGGAGGTCCTGCGCAGCGAGGTGCTCAAGGTTCCGCACCACGGCAGCGCGACGTCGAGTGGCGCGGCGTGGGTGGACGCGGTCGCGCCGGCGCTCGCCGTCATCTCCGTCGGAGCGGACAATCGCTACCGGCTGCCGGCGCGGACGGTGGAGGAGCGCTACCGCACGCGGGGAACCTGTGTGCTGCGTACCGACCGCTGCGGCGCGCTCACCGTGGAGACCGACGGGCGCACGCGCACGCTGCGCGCGGCGCGGCCAGCGTGCGGCTGCGCGGCCCCGAGAGCGTGACGCGCGCTCAGGCGGCGTTGGTGAGGCCGTGGCGCAGCGCGTACATGACCAGGCCCACGCGGTCGCGGACGCCGAGCTTCTGGAAGATGTTCGTGAGGTGCGTCTTCACGGTCCGCTCGCTGATCGCGAGCAGCGCGCCCACCTCCTTGTTCTTGTTCCCCGAAGCCACCAGGCGCACGATCTCGAGCTCGCGCTCGGTGAGCCCGGTCTCGCTGCGCACGCTCGGGGTCTCGCCGTCGGCGCCCATGCGCGCCAGCTCCTCGACCAGGACGCCGCTCATGCGCGGGTCCATCCACATCTCGCCCCGGCACACGGTACGGATCGCCTGCATGAGGGTCTGGCGCGCGGAGTCCTTGAGGATCACGCCCTTCGCGCCGAGCTTGAAGGCGCGGACGTGCTCCTCCTTCTCGTCGCACGCGGTGAGCACGAGGACCTGGGTGCCGGGGCTGATCCGGAGCACGGCGGGCACGGCGTCGAGGCCGTTGCCCTGGGGCATGCGGATGTCGAGGAGGAGCACGTCGGGTCGCGTGTGCCAGACCAGCTCGACGATGTCCTCCGCGCTCTCGACGTCGGCGACGACCTCGATGTCGTCCTCCATCTGAAGGATCGTTCGCAGCCCCTCGCGAAAGAGCGTGTGGTCGTCGACGATCACGACCCGCCGCTTGCGAGACGCCATGCTCATGCCTTCCTCCGATCCGCGACCCGTTGCCACGCGCCGGGCGGCGCCGGGACCACCAGCGAGACTTCCGCGCCACGACCGGGCCGGCTCCAGACGCGCAGCGACGCCCCCAGGGTGGCGGCGCGCTCCCGGATCGACCAGGGCGCCGCCGCGGGCACGAGGAAGCCGTCCGCGTCGGTCGTGCCGTTCCCGTCGCGGAAGCCGCTGCCGTTGTCGCGGACGACGAGGTAGAGGTGCGCGGGGCCCGTGGCGAGCTTCACGACCGCCTGGGTCGCATGCCCGTGGCGGACCGCGTTGCGCAGCGCCTCGCGCACGATCTGGGTGAGCTCGTAGGACGTCGCGGCCGGGAGCCCCGGATCCGCCGGCGGGCGCGCGAGATGAACGCGCAGGCGCTCCCGCAGGGAAAACTCGGCGGCAAGGCGATCGAGCGTCGCGCAGAGGTCGTGGGCCTCGGCCCCCGAGCCCCGGAGCACGGCGAGGTAGTGACGGACCTCGCGGTAGCCGCGGTCCACCGCCTGATGAAGGTCCTCGAGCTCGCGCGGGACGCGGCCGGGGTCGCGCTGCAGGAGGAGCTTGCAGGCCTCGACCCGCAGATCGATGCCGGCGAGCGACTGGATGAAGCCGTCGTGCAGGTCGCGCGCGATCCGCGCCCGCTCCTCGAGGACCGCGACCTCCTCCGCCTTCGCTTGCAAACGGACGGCCTCGAAGCCCGCGGCCGCCTGGCCGACCAGCAAAAGGAGGAACTCGAGGTCGTCGCGCGTGAACTTGCGCCGCGTCTCGCGCGCCACGACGGCCCGGCCGCGGAGCTGACGCTGAATCAGCACCGGCGCGACCAGCAAGGCTTGGGCGCGGCCGTCGCCGGGCAGCGGGATGTCGGGCGCGATCGCCTTGCGCTGCATGGCGCCGCTCACGACATCGTAGCAGAGCGCGGTCCCCGCGCCCGGGCGCAGCTCGTTGGCGAGAAAGCCCTCGGTCGAGGTGGCGAAGGAGAAGGGGAACGGCTCGCCGTCGGTGATGCGCAGGCCGATGCGGGATCCGCCCGGCCGGCGTGCCACCTCCCAGGTGAAGAACTTCCCGCTCTCGGGGTCGCGCAGCACGAGCAGCGCCCGCTGCGCGGCAAAGTAGTCGAGCGCCCAGCGCATGAGCCGCGTGAACCCGGAAGCGGGCGCCCGGTGACGCCGGAAGACCGTAGTGAGGTCGAGCATGAGACCGAGCTTCTGCTTGGAGCGGCGCTCGTGCTCGCCGAGGTAGGCGACCAGGTAGCCGAGCGCGAGGAGGTAGATCGGCCGGAACCAGTGTGCGCGCGCGAAGGGGAACGCGTCGGCGTCGATGACGTGGCCGGCGAAGAGGATGAGCCCGGGATAGAGGAGCGCGAGCAGCACCGTGATGGGCGCGGAGGCGGCGAGGCCCCAGCGCACGCTCACGCTCGAGATCACGAACATGTTCAACAGGAAGAACGGCGTGGCGCCGCCCTCCGTGAAGAGCGTGATGACCGCGATCCAGGCGATGTCCGCCGCGACCAGCCACCCACGGACCTCGGGCTTCACGTAGCCCGCGCGCGCCAGGAGGAAGAGCAGCAGGCTGAACCCGACGTAGGAGCTCAGAACGACCAGCCCGAGGTCGGGACGGAACGAGGGTTGCCGTGGGTCCACGATGAAGACCGCGAGCGTGGTCGCTGCGAGGAGCACGCGGCAGAAGGCGATGATGTTCTCGGTCTGGGAGAACGCCTCGAGCGGCGCCCCCCGGCGGAGGGCGCGTGGCCGGTAGTACGAGAGGGAGCGCATCATCGACGACAGGTTCGCAAAAGCCGATGCAGCAACCGGTGTGCCACGAACGGTGGCGGCCGACATGCAGGCCTGCCCGGGGTCCGCTCGCAGGGACGCAAGAACGGGAGAATCGGCAAGGCTCGCCCGGCGGCTCGGCCGTCCGGGCGCAAGTCGCACATTACATTGACTTTCCGCGGCGTCAACCCTATCGTCGTCGTATGGAGATCGCCTCGGACGCGCCCGAGGGGCCGGTGCTGCACCTCACGCCCCGCGCGGTGGAGATGGTACGCCAGATCCGGAGCAAGGAGGGGCTACCGGCGGCGCACGCGCTGCGCGTGTCGGTGGTCGGCGGTGGCTGCTCGGGGTTCAGCTACCAGCTCGACTTCGCGGAGGCGCCGCAGCCCGGCGACGTCGTGCTCGAGTACGACGACCTTCGCGTCGTCGTCGACCCGACCAGCGCGCAATACCTCCAAGGAACGCAGATCGACTACGTGAGCAGTCTCAGCGGCGGGGGGTTCAAGTTCACGAACCCGAGGGCCACGCACACCTGCGGCTGCGGCTCGTCGTTCTCCGCGTGAGCCGTCCGCGCGCGGGCAGCGGCTGGTGACGGGCGTCGCGGCTGCGGCCTACGAGCACGTCGCCTTCGACCTCGACGGCACCCTGATCGACTCGCGCGCCGACCTGGCTGCAGCCGTGAGCCACGTGCTCGCCCGCCTGGGTCTGCCGGCGATCGTGCCGGAGATGGTCTACGGCTACGTCGGCGACGGAGCGCGGGTGCTGGTGGAGCGCGCGCTCGGCGCCGCGCACGCGGACCTCGTGCCGGCCGGCATCGAGCTGTTCATGTGCCACTACGCCGCCCACCTCCTCGACGCGACGCGGCCGTACCCCGGCGTGGCCGACACGCTCGACCGCCTCGCGACACGGGGGGTCGCGCTCTCGGTCCTCACCAACAAGCCGCTCGCCATGAGCCGCGCGATCCTCGACGGCCTCGGCCTGTTGCCGCGCTTCGTCGAGGTGGTCGGTGGCGACTCGCTGCCCACGCGCAAGCCGGACCCGGCGGGCCTCGAGCTGCTCCGCGGCCTCACGGCGACGCCGCGCGAGCGCATGCTGCTGGTCGGCGACTCGCCGGTGGACGTGCGCACGGCCTTGGCCGGCGGGGTGGCGTTCTGCGGCGTCTCCTGGGGCCTGCAGCCCGAGGCGCTGCGCGCCGCGCGCCCCGAGCGGCTCATCGCCCGGCCGCAGGAGCTGCTGGCGATCGTGGGCCCTGCCTGATCAGCGGGCGACGTCGCGCAGGAACCTGGCCGCGTCCTCGGGCGGCAGGGGGTTCACGTGGAGCCCGCTGCCGCTCGCGAAGCCGGTGCGCGGGAGGAGCTGCGGCGTGACTTCGATGTGCCAGTGATACGAGGGGCTGTCGGTCTCGGCGAACGGCGCCGTGTGGACGAGGAGCGTGAACGGCGGGTCGTCGAGCAGGCGGTCGAGCGCCGCGAGCACCGCGTGCAGCACCCGCGCGAGGTCCTGCTGCTCGGCGGCCCACGCGCTCTCGAAGGCCGCGGCGTGCCGGCGCGGGACGATCCACGTCTCGAACGGCGCCCGGGAAGCGAAGGGGGCGAACGCGAGCATGTGCTCCCCGCCGGTGACCAGCCGCCGTCCGTCGTCGATCTCCTGCTGCACGATGTCGCAGAAGAGGCAGCGCTCGCGGTAGTCGTGATAGGCGCGCGCCTGCTGCATCTCCTCGCCGAGGATCGTCGGCAGGATCGGGGTGGCGAGGACTTGCGAATGGGGGTGCTCGAGGCCCGCTCCGGCCGCGAGCCCATGGGTCTTGAAGATGACCGCCGCCCGCAGGCGGTCGTCGCGCCGCAGCTCGAGGAGGCGGTCCCGATAGGCGCGTACGACGTCCTCGAGGGCGGCCAGGGGAAGGGCGCCCAGATCGCGGTCGTGATCGGGCGACTCGACGACGACCTCGTGCGCGCCGATGCCGGTCATGAGGTCGTAGAGCCCATGCCCGCGCCGCTCGAGCTGCCCCTCGAGCCGCAGCGCCGGGAACTTGTTCGGCACGACTCGGACCCGCCAGCCCGGCGAGTCGGGCGCCGGCGTGGGCGCGTCGCGGTATGCGAGCAGCTCGGGCGGCGTCTCGTGCTCGTGCCCGGGGCAGAACGCGCACGGCCCGCCGTGTCGCGGCGCGCGAGGAAATCGCAGGTCGGCGAGCCGCAGCACGCGCTCGGTTGCGATGATCACCCAGCGCGCGAGAACCGGGTCCTTCCGCAGCTCGGGCATCCGTAGCGACGGGAGCGGCGACGCCCGCGGAGGTTCAGGCGTTCGCGACGCGGGCCGCGTGGTCGGCGGGGGCCGGTGCGAGGGCCCGCTCGAGCACCTGATCCATGGTGTCCACGTAGACGAAGCGCATCGCCCCTCGGATCTCCGCCGGCACGTCCTCGAGGTCCTTCTCGTTGCGCTGCGGCAGGATCACGGTTTCGATTCCAGCGCGCCGCGCGGCGAGGACCTTCTCCTTGATGCCCCCCACCGGGAGCACCTTGCCGCGCAGCGTGATCTCCCCGGTCATCGCGACGTTCGGCCGCACCGGCCGGCCGGTGAGCAGCGAGGCGAGCGACGTCGCCATGGTCACCCCGGCCGACGGCCCGTCCTTGGGGATCGCCCCCGCCGGGACGTGCACGTGGATGTCCATGTTCTCGTAGAAGTCGGGCGCGATGCCGAGCCGATCCGCGCGCGAGCGGATCCAGCTGAGCGCCGCCTGCGCCGACTCCTTCATGACGTCGCCGAGGTGGCCGGTGAGCGTCAGCGTCTTCTTCCCCGCCATCCGCGTCGACTCGATGAAGAGGATGTCGCCCCCGTTGGGCGTCCACGCGAGCCCGACGGCGACTCCGGGCTCGTCGGTACGCTCGGCCACCTCGGAGAAGAAGCGCTCGGGGCCGAGCAGCTCGCCGACCTTCGCGACCGTGCACACGACCGGCTCGGTGCGCCCCTCGGTGATCGCCCGGGCGACCTTCCGGCACACGCGGCCGACCTCGCGCTCGAGGTTCCGCAGGCCCGCCTCGCGGGTGTAAGCGCGAATGATGTGCACGATGGCCTCGTCCTCGAAGCGGAGATTCTCGGGCGTGAGCCCGTTCTCGCGCAGCTGCTTGGGGATCACGTGCCGGCGGGCGATCTCGAGCTTCTCGTGCTCGGTATAGCCGGCCAGCTCGATCACCTCCATGCGGTCGCGCAGGGGGGCGGGGATCGGATCGAGGACGTTCGCCGTGGTGACGAACATCACGCGGCTCAGGTCGAAAGGGACGTCGAGGTAGTGATCCTGGAAGGTGTTGTTCTGCTCCGGATCGAGCACCTCGAGCAGCGCCGACGCGGGATCGCCGCGGAAGTCCATGCCGAGCTTGTCGATCTCGTCGAGCATGAACAGGGGGTTGTTCGAGCCCGCGTTGCGGAGGTTCTGGATGATGCGGCCCGGCAGCGAGCCGATGTAGGTGCGGCGATGGCCGCGGATCTCCGCCTCGTCGCGGATGCCGCCGAGCGACAGCCGCACGAACTTCCGCCCCATCGCCCGGGCGATCGAGCGGCCGAGCGAGGTCTTGCCCACCCCCGGGGGGCCGACGAAGCAGAGGATGGGGCTCTTGGAGTCCCGCTTGAGCCGGCGCACCGCGAGGTACTCGAGGATGCGGTCCTTGATCTTTTCGAGGTCGAAGTGGTCCTCGTCGAGCACCGCCCGCGCGTGCTGGAGGTCGAGGTTGTCCTCGGTGGAAATCGCCCACGGCAGCGCCGCGAGCCACTCGAGGTAGGTCCGCACCACGGTGTGCTCCGCCGACTCCGGCGGGATCAGCCGCAGCCGATCGAGCTCGTGCTCGGCCGCCTTCTGCGCCTCGGGCGGCAGGTGCGCCTCCTCGATCCGCCGGCGGATCTCCTCGAGCTCGGCGGTGCGCCCGTCGCCCTCGCCGAGCTCCTTCTGGATCGCCTTGAGCTGCTGGCGCAGGTAGAACTCCTTCTGGTTCTTGTTGAGCTCCGACTGCACCTGGGACTGGATCTTGTGGCCGAGCTCGAGCAGCTCGATCTCGCGGTTGAGGATGGTCACGAGGCGCTCCATGCGCACCCGGACGTCGAGCGCCGAGAGGAGATCCTGCTTCTCCTCGACCGAGACGTTGAGGTTCGAGGCGATGAGGTCCGCGACCTTGCCGGCGTCCTTGATGTTCATCACCACCACCTGCAGCTCGTCCGGCAGGTAGGGCGTCATCGAGACGAACTTCGCGAACTGGTTCACCAGGTGCGCCTGAAGCGCGTCGAGGTCCCGCGACCGCTCCTGGATGTCCTGGAGGTGACGGACCTCCGCCTTGAGGTACGGCTCCTCGGCGGTATAGCGGACGACCTCGATCCGTCGCAGGCCCTGCACGAGGATGCGCACGCTCGCGTCGGGATACTTGAGCATCTTGAGGATGCGCCCCGCAGTGCCGCGCGAGAAGAGGCCGCTCGGGGCGGGGGCCTCCTCCTCGGGGTTCTTCTGCGAGATGAGCCCGAGCGTACGGTCGCCGGCGAGGCAGTCGTCGACCAGCTTGAGCGAGGCGGCGCGCGAGATGAGCAGGGGGACGATCGCCGAGGGAAAGATCACGACGCCACGCAGGGGCAGGATGGCGAGCTGGCTCGGGACCGCCACCGCGCTCGTGTCCTCGTCGAAGCCGATGAAGCGCTGCGGGGCGTCGGGCTCGCCCGCCTCGCCCGGGGTAGGTTCGTCGTCGGCCATACCTTCTAGTCCTCCGCGCTGATCCCCGCGCGTCGTGCCCGACGCGACCGTCGCCAGCGGGACCGTGCAGGTGCCTCGGCGCAATGCGAGGCAATCTAACCCACGCTCCCCCGGCAGACAAGGCGCGCGCCCTCGACACGCCGGGAGCGAGCGGCTAGCATCCGGTCGCGTGCGTCCGGCCAAGCTCTTCACGGTCGAAGCCGCCAACGGCCTGCTCCCGCGGCTCGGCTACCTCGTCGAGCGCCTGCAGGACGGCGCGCGGCGGCTGCACGCCGAGCTGCGCGACCTCGCCCACACCGAGGGGATCGATCCCGACGCGCTGTCGACACCGGAGCTGCTGCGGCGGCGCCCCGGCGCGCGGCGGCTCGTCGAGGAGCTCGACGCGATCGTGCACGAGATCGAGGAGGAGGGCGCGGAGCTCAAGGACATTCAGCTCGGCCTCGTGGATTTCCCGGCGGAGCGCGACGGGCAGGCGATCCTCCTCTGCTGGCAGCTCGGGGAGCCCGAGGTGGCCTTCTGGCACGGCCCGACCGACGGCTTCGCGGGCCGCCGCCCTCTGCCGCACGGCGCGCGCCTGCCGCCGCTGCAGTGACTCGCTCGGCGGGCTACCGTGGCGTCCTGCTCGACCTCTTCGGCACGCTGATCGGCGTCGACGAGCAGCGGCTGCCGGAGCTGCGGGTCGAGGGGCGGGCGTTGCGCACGACAGTCGGCGGCCTCGCGCCGTTGCTCGAGCGCTGGCTGCCGGGAACGCCGGTGGAGACGTTCTGGGGGGCGTTCGTGGCCGTGAGCGAGGAGATGGTGCGGGCACGCGCCACGAGCCACGTCGAGCTGCCCTCGCGGGAGCGCTTCCGGCGCGTGCTCGCCCGGCTCGGCTGCGAGCGGGGCGCGCTCGCCGAGGCGGCGGTGCAGCTCTCGCGCGCGCACCTCGCGATGATCGCCGCGGCGACCGTGCTCCCGCCGGCGCACCGCACGCTGCTCGCCGCGCTGCGCCGCGGCCATCGCGTCGGCCTGGTCAGCAACTTCGACGACACCGGGACCGCGTACGAGATCCTCGCCCGCCACGACGTGCTCCGCTTGCTCGACACGGTGGTGGTGTCCGAGGCGCTCGGGCTGCGCAAGCCGCATCCCGCCCCCATCCGTGCCGCGCTGGCGGCACTCGAGCTGGCAGCCGACGAGGTGTTGTTCGTCGGCGACACGTTCGCCGAGGACGTGGCCGGCGCGCGGGCGGCGGGCGTCGATGCGGCGTGGATCGACGCCCGGGGCGCCGGCTGTCCGACGGGCGACGTCGCGCCCCGGCACGTCGTGCGCCGCCTTCCCGAGGTCGCCGCGATCGTGGGCGTCGCGCTCAGAGACGACGCGGAGCCGGCGCGTCGCTGAAGCCGCGCCGCAGGCGCTTGCGCAGCAGCGGGATGGCGTTGATGCGGAGCGGACGCAGCAGGTCCCAGTAGATGCCGCGCGGCCGCGGGTGCGCGGGACGCGTCGCCACCACCTCCGTCGGCATCACCAGGAAGTCGACCGGGAGGTCGTGCGGGAGCATGCCGATGCGCTCGGTCAGGATCTGGAGCGGGTGGACCGTGGTGAGGATGGGCGTCGACTCGCGCAGCTTGCCCTCCTCGCGCAGCACCCCGTACTCGAGATCGCAGTAGCCGCCGCCCTTGCCGAGGCGCGCGCCGTCGCGCCCGACGGCCACCGAGCCGCACACGACCAGATCGACGGGACGCATCTCGCGCGGAGAGACGGGGCGGCCGTACCGGCAGGCGCCCGCGATGGTCGCGGCGAGCGTGGCGCGCTTGCCGAAGCGCTGCGGGTCGATCTCGAGGAAGCACTTCTCGCTGCGCAGGTGCGGCACGGCGAGGTAGAGGATCTTGCCTTCCGCCAGCGCGAGCCGGCGCACCGGGAGCTGCGGCGCGTCGGCGTTGACCTTGACCACGAGCGCGCGGCGCCACACCGCCATCTCGCGTAGCAGATTCGCGGCCTGCTCGGCGCCCACGAAGTTGGGAACGCGTCCGGACGCGCCTGGGAACCGCGCCACACCTGCCCGCTCGAGGGTCTGCCACACTCTCTGGCGGACATCCGCCTTCGTCATCACGAGCACGTCCCCGGGGTGCGGGCGCTTCGTCGAGCACGGCTACTACAGGGTCCCGCCGGAGTCAATTCTCGGATGCGTTGCGCAGGGCTCGGCGGTGCGGCGCGCGAAGATCAGGAAGCCCGTGTGGGCGACCATCCGGTGCTCGGGGCGCAGGCTGCGCCCGCTCGCGTGCCAGGGACGCAGCAGCGTCTCGAACGTCTCGACGACGGCGAAACCGCCGTGGGCGCGCAGCGCGTCGACCAGCGCCTTCACCTGGAGCGCCGTCGGGACGAAGCCCGTGAAGGCGCCACCCGGCCGCAGCGCCGCCGCGGCCGCGTCGAGGAGCCGCCAGGGCTCGGCGAGGTCGACCACCATGCGGTCGACGTCGCGCTCGAGGATCCCCGCGAAGACATCCACGACCCGCACGGTCCAGTTGGGAGCGGGGCCGTGGAAGCGGGCGACGTTGTCGCGGGCCATGGCGGCGAAGTCGGGCCGCGCCTCGTAGGAGACGACCGTCCCCTCGGACCCGACGGCGCGCAGCAGCGCGATCGTGAGCGCCCCGGGGCCGGTTCCCACCTCGACCACGCGCATGCCGGGCGCGACGTCGCTCCAGAGAAGGATGGGGCCGACGTCCTTCGGGTAGATCGGCTGCGCGCGTCGAGGAAGGCGCGGCACGAGCTGGGCGTACGTCGGCCGCAGGAGCAGGAAGCGCTCGCCGCGCGGCGTCTCGACCGTGCTGCCCTCGGGCAGGCCGATGAGCGCGTCGCAGAGAAGGGCGCCGCCGCGTACTGCGACCTGGCGACCGGCGCGCAAGAGGCGCAGGTACGCGCGCTCCTTGCGGTCGACCAGCAGCACGGCGTCGCCGTCGCGGAGCAGGGCCCGCGTCGCGGGGGGGCTCGCCGGCTCCGGGCCGACGGTCACGCGCACCCGGCGGGTGCCCGGCGGCGCTCGACCTCGCCCAGGAGGCGGCAGAACGAGCACGACGCGCCGTAGGACGGCATGCCGCAGCGCTCGCACGCGCGCGGCGGCTCGTCGTCGCCCACGGCGAACGCCTGGCGCCCGCTGCGCAAAAACTCCTTCACGAAGCGCAGCTTCGTGCCGGGGCTGGCGGCCTCGATGCGGTCGAGGGCGTCCTTGTGGGCGAGCTGAGTGGCTCCGGCGGCGTTCGGGCACTCCTCGACGATGTAGTCGATCCCGCGCATGAACGCGTAGACGGCGGTCTCGTACTCGCTGACCAGGTGGAGTGGCTTCACCTTGCGGACGAACTTCGGGTGGCTCGGCAAGAGCACCGGCCGCTGGCGGGCGAGGTGGTCACGCCGCCAGCCGAGGACGTTGCCGAGCAGCCGGGCCGCCTCGTCGTCGAGGTTGTGGCCGGTCGCGAGCACCGGAAAGCCGCCTTCGAGCGCTGCGGCGTCGAAGTGGTGTCGCTTCATGGTTCCACACGCCGCGCAGGGCGCGCGGCGCGTGGCGGCCGCGACCGCGGGCACCGCCAGGCCGGGGCCGGTCGCGGCGAGGTCGACGATGCGCAGCGGCAGGTTGCGCGCGCGCGCGAAGGCCGCCGCCTTCTCGTGCGAGCGGTCGGAGTACGTCCCGATGCCGAGGCCGAGATAGAGGCCGGTGGCGTCGTAGCCGAGGTGGACGAGAACGTCCCACAGGGCGAGGCTGTCCTTGCCGCCCGAGACGGCCACGAGCACGCGCTCGTCGCGGGTGAACATCCTCTCCGCGACGATCGCCCGCTCGACCTGCCGCCGGAACACCAGGAGGAAGCAGGCGCGGCAGAAGGCGGCGTTGTGCGCGCGCAGCTGGACCTCGGCCTTCGCCCGGCAGCGGGTGCACCTCACGCCGTGCCTCCGGAGACGACGGCGCGCACCTCGAGCTCGTCGTTCTCCTCGACCATCTCGCCCTCGGTGAGCAGCACGTCGCCGCGGATCACCATCGCCGTGCCGGGGAGGATGCCGAGGTCGGCGAGCAGCCGCCCCACCGAGCGCCGGCCCGCGAGCTCGACGGTGCGCTGCTGGGGGCGCAGGTGCACGCGCATGCGTCCCGAGGGCTACCACGCGACCCGCCGGCCCTCAAGGTGTCGCGCCGCGGGCACCCGGGCGACCTTGACACGATTGGGCGGAGCCCGTAAGAAAACACGATTCACGACCGGCCCCCGATGCGCGGGCCCGTCGACCGAACGCCGGGGATCGCGATGGCGGAGAAGAAGGCCAAGACGGCGGAGAAGAGCGGAGACGCCGGGCGGAAGCACCTCTGCCCGGCGTGTGGCGCGGAGACCCGGGTCGTGCAGTTCACGGGCTTCGGACCGCGGGGCTACTTCTGGGTGTGCGAGAAGAGCTGCGGCTACACGCAGCGAACCCGCTGAAAGAGGAGCAGCACGGATGGCACGGGCGCGCAAGACCGAGAAGGGCGGGGGCACCAAGGCGAAGAGCTTCAGCGTCTTCGACGAGGAGGATCACGCCGCCGACGACGGGGAGGAGGAGCTGCCGAAGGACGAGGCGGGGCGCCGCAAGATCAAGCGGCAGTACGAGGAGCTCCTCGGCATCCGGATCGAGAAGCTGAAGGGACGGATCCTCAACCGCGAGCGCATCAACAAGACCATCGAGGGCATCTACTTCATCTGCGCCTCCTGCCGGAAGGTGTGCCACAACCTCGACGACGGCCTGGTCGAGGATCCGAACAACGTGAACAACCTCTGCGCGGCCTGCGCCACGGCGAAGGAGCCGCGCGGCGGCAAGGGCAAGGCGGCGGCAGCCTAGCCGAGCCCAGTCGAAAGCCTGGAGTCGACGGCCGCGAGCGCCTGCATGTCCGCCGGCAGCGGGCTCGCGAGGCGGATCCTCACCCCGTCGGCGGGGTGCGGCAGCACCAGGCCCGCCGCGTGCAGGGCGTGGCGACCGGGGGCGAGCGGCGCCGGTGGCCCGCCGTAGAGCGCATCGCCGAGGACGGGGTGACCGAGCAACGCGAGGTGGGCGCGGATCTGATGCGTCACGCCCGTGTGCATGCGCGCGCGCACGAGCGCGCGCCCGCGGCCCACGGCCAGCGTCTCGACGTCGGTCACCGCGTCCCACGCGCGCTGTCCGGGCCGCGCCGGCGCCATGCGGCGCCGGTCGCGGGGATCGTGGGCTAGGGCCGTGTCGGCGCGCGCGTGCCGGGGCGGGGTTCCGGCCACGACCGCGAGGTAGGTCTTCTCGATCGCCCGGCTGCGGAACGCGGCGCGCAGCGCAGCGAAGGCTGCGGCCGTGCGGGCCGCGACGAGCAGGCCCGAGGTGCCGGTGTCGAGGCGGTGCACCAGCCCCGGGGCGAGCGGATCGCCGATCGCGGCGGTCTCCGGCCAGCGCCCGAGCACGAACGCGCCCGCCGTCCCGCGCTCGCGCGGGTCGAGGGCGTGCCCGGGCGTGCCGCCCGGCTTGTCGAGGACCACGAGGTGCGCGTCGACGTGCACGACCGCCAGGTCGAGGTCGGCCTCCGGGGCGAGCGTCGGCCACGGCGGCAGCAGGACCTCGTCCCCGGGTTGGAGGAGCGTCCCCTTGTGGCCAGGGCGCCCGTTGATGCGGACGGCGCCCTCGGCGATCAGCCGGCGCACGAGGCGGCGGGAGAGCCCGGGACGAAGCGCGCGCACGAACCCCTCGAGGCGCAGCGGCGCTGGCCCCTCGACGACGCGCCGCTCGACGTCAGCCGTGGGTGCCACCCAGGCCCGCCGTCGGGCCGGCCGGCGGCGCATCGAGATTCTCGCGCACCAGCGCGGCGACGCGGCGCGAGACGAGCATGGCGGCATGGCCGAGCCCTTGCACCTCGACGTTGAACGCGCCGGCGTAGTAGCCGTTCGTTGCGGGCACGACCACGGCATCGTCGGTCGAGTAGATCGCCACGACGTCGGTCAGGCGGGGAACGGGGTCGTCGCGACCGAGGCCGACGAGCAGCCGCGAGCCCGGGTCGAGGCGGAGCCAGGCGCAGGCCGTTCCCTGATGGGGGGTGGCGAGCGTCACCAGCCGGCGGATGCCGGCCGCGGGCCCGCGCGCCCGCACGTAGGCGCGGACGATCAAGCCACCCACGCCGTGCGCGACCACGTCCACGGTGGCCGCTCCGGTCTCGCGTCGCAGCCGCTCGAGCGCGCGCCCCACGCGCGCCGCGCCGCGCTCGAGGTCCGCGAGGGCGGAGTAGCCCGCCGAGGCCACCTGTCGGCCGCCCCGGCGCAGCCGGCGCCCGAGCCAGAGGCGGCAGGCGGCGCGTTGCACGTGCCCGTGGACGAGCAGCACGGGAGGCGGCTCGTCCACGCCGGCGGGGCGCGCACGCGTGCGATGCAGCGCAAAGGGCAGGGAGAGCACCGCGAGGAGCGCGAGCAGGGCCTCGCCCACCACGTGCGCGGCGCGAGCGCCCCAGGGCGGGGGAGGGTCGTCCTCGGCCGGACACGCCGGGAGCGGCCGCGCGCGCGCCGCGGCCACCTCGAGCGTCGCGTGCGCCAGCACGTCGGCGCCGGCGATCAGCGCAGCGGCGACGGCGAGGAGCCGCGGCGGCGACATGGAAGGAGGAGGCCGTCTCCGTCGGCGGAAGTCAAGCGCGTCGGTCCACCTTGATTTTCCTCGAGGCCCCGCCTACTCACTGCCCTCATCCCGTGTCACGCGCTCCGCGCCACGCCGTGCTCCTGGCCGGCGGCTCGGGCACGCGCTTCTGGCCGCGCAGCCGGCTGCGCCTCCCGAAGCAACTGCTCCCGATCGCCGCGCGGCGCACGATGCTCGAGGAGACGCTGGCCCGCCTCGCGCCGCTGGTGCGCCCGGCGCGCACGTGGGTGGTCACCACCGCGCCGCACGCACGCGCGGTGCGTGCGGCGCTGCCGCGCGTGCCCGCCGGCCAGGTGCTGGTCGAGCCGGCAGCCCGCAACACGGCGGCGGCGATCGCGCTCGCGGCGCTGCACGTGGCGCGGCGCAGCCGCACCGCGCCGATGGCGATCCTTCCGGCAGACCACGTGATCGGCGACGCGCGGGCCTTCCGCGCCGACCTGGGGCTCGCGCTCGAGGTCGCCGAGCGCACCGGCGCGCTGGTGACGCTCGGCGTCGTGCCCACGCAGCCGGAGACCGGCTACGGCTACATCCGGGTCGGCGAACCCGTCGAGGGGCAGGGAGACCGCGTTGCCTGGGTACGCGCCTTCGTCGAGAAGCCCGACCGCAGGCGCGCCGAGGCTTTGCTCGCCGAGGAGGGCACGCTGTGGAACGCCGGCATCTTCGCGTGGCGCGCCGACGTGGTCCTGGACGCGCTGCGCCGGCACCTCCCCGCAGTGCTCGCGCCGATCGAGGCAGCCCTGGCGCGCGGCGGGCCGGCCGCGATGGCGCGGGCCTACCGGCGCGTGCCGACCGTCTCGATCGACACGGGGCTCCTCGAGCGGGCGCGGCAGGTGGCGGTGGTGCGCACCCGCTTCGCCTGGAGCGACGTCGGGAGCTGGTCCGCCCTCGAGGCGCTGTGGCGCGACGGGGGTTCCAACGCGGTGCGGGGACGCACGATCGCCATCGACAGCGCCGGCTGCGTGGTCGACAGCCCGGCGCGGCTGGTGGCGTTGCTCGGCGTCGAGAACCTGGTCGTAGTCGACACGCCCGACGCGTTGCTCGTCTGCCGCAAGGACCGGGCGCAGGACGTCCGCCTCGTGGTCGAGGAGCTGCGCCGGCGACGGCTCGGACGCTACCTGTGACCAAGGGCTCCGGACAGATCGTGCTCGCCGCGGACGCGAAGACCCCACCTGCCGTGCGCGAGCAGCCGTCGGCGATGCTCGAGCGGTTCGGCGTGCTCGCCCGTCTGCTCGTGCACCTCGCGTTCCGCCACGTCCGCGTCCGCCCCGAGGCGATCGACCGGGTCCGGCAGCTCGCGCGCCAGGGTACCGTCATCTACGTCATGCGCTACCGCTCCGCGATCGACTATCTGCTGGTGAACGCCGTCCTGCTGCGCGAGGGGCTCCCGCTGGCGCGGTTCGCACCGGGCGTCTCGACGTGGTGGTGGCGGCCGTTCGGAGAGTGGCTGCGCGGCGCGCGGCGCCGGGCGTCGGCCGACCGCCAGAGCGCGCACGCCGCCTGTGGGGCGCTCGTCGAGGCCGGCGAGCCCGTCCTCCTCTTCATGCGCAGCCACGCGGTCACCGCGCGCCGGCGGCGGGCGCTGGCGGCCGCGCGCATCGGCCCGCAGTTCCTCCGCGACGTGGTGCGGGTGGCGGAGCGGGCGGCGCGGCCCGTGTTCCTCGTGCCGGTGGCGATCTTCCGCGGCACCGGGCTGCGCCGGCGCGAGTCGCGGTTCGCCTCCCTGCTCTACAGCGTGCAGGAGGCGCCCGGAGAGGCGAAGCGGCTGTTCACCTACGTGTGGAACGCCGAGCAGACGCAGCTCACGCTCGGGCGGGAGATCGCGCTCGCGCGCTTCCTCGAAGAGCGCGCCCGTGAGGGCGAGGATCGCATCGTTCGCCGGCTCGCGCGCGCGTTGCAGATATTCCTCTACCGGGAGGAGCGCGTGGTCTGGGGGCCGGCGTTGCTTCCCCGGCGGGTCGTGCGCGAGCAGGTGCTCCGCGATCCCGAGCTGGCGCGACTGGTGCGCCGCCTCGCGGCCGAGCGCGGCGTCCCCCGCCGGCGCGTGCTCAAGGAGGCGCGCGGGTACGTGGACGAAATGGCGGCCGATTTCAAGGGCCTCTACTTCGGCGTGATCGAGATCCTGTTCAACCGCATCTGGCCGCGGGTGTTCGCCGGGCTCGAGATCGTGGGGCTCGAGCGCGTGGTCGAGTGCATGAAGCAGCACCCGATCGTGCTCGTCCCCTGCCATCGCAGCCACTTCGACTACCTGATCCTGAGCTACATCTTCCACACGAACTACCTCTCGCCACCGCACATCGCCGCCGGCAACAACCTCAACTTCTGGCCGCTGGGCCCACTCTTCCGCGGCGCGGGCGCGTTCTTCATCCGGCGCAGCTTCGACGACAACGAGCTCTACAAGATGGTCTTCCGCAAGTACCTGACGTTCCTCATCCGCGAGGGCTACACGCAGGAGTTCTTCATCGAAGGCGGTCGCACGCGCACGGGGAAGATCCTCACGCCGAGGCTCGGCATGCTCTCGGCGATCGTGAACGCGTTCACGCAGGGTGTGCGGCGAGATCTCTACTTCGTGCCCATCTCGATCCACTACGGGCGCATTCCCGAAGAGGAGGCGTACTCGCGCGAAGTCCTCGGCGAGGCGAAGGAGCGGGAGTCGCTCGGGGCGCTGCTGCGCGCGCGCAGCGTGCTCACGCGCCGCTACGGCACCGCGTACGTGAGCTACGGCAAGCCGATCTCGCTCCACGAAGCGCTCGGCCCCTTGCGCGCCCGCTTCCAGGAGGCGCCGGGCGACGCCGCCGTCGAGGAGGAGAAACGGCGCTTCATCCAGCGTCTTGGGTTCCGGCTGCTGCGCGAGGTCAACGCGGTCGCGGTCGCGGGCGCCACGTCGGTGAGCGCCACGGCGCTGCTCGGCGCGCCGCGCCCGGCGTGCCGGCTCGCCGACTTCCTGAGCAGCGCCCGCGCCCTCGTCGACCTGCTGCGCGCCGAGCGCGTGCACCTCACCGCCTCGCTCGTCCGCAACGAGGCCTCGAACTTCCGCGAGAGCCTCGCCTGGCTCGAGGGCGGCGGGCTCGTCGAGCGACTGGCGGACAGCGAGGGGGTGGTGCTGCACGTCCCGAGCGCGAAGCGCGTCAACCTCGACTTCTACAAGAACAACACCATCCACTTCTTCCTGCTGCCCGCGCTGCTCACCCGCGGGCTCCTCACCGGGGTGCCGCTCGACGGCCTGCAGCCCTACGTGGCCTGGTGGCTGGACCTCTATCGCTGGGAGTTCCCGCTCCCCGACCGCGACGCGCTCGGGCCGGAGCTCGCCCGGTGCCTCGCCTACTATCGCGCGGCGGGCGCCGTGCAGGGTGACGTCGTGCAGCGCGAGCATCCGCTCGTGCGCGCGACGGCAGAGCTGCTCGAGAACTTCCGCGAGGCCTATCTGGTGGCCGCCCGTACGGTGGCGGGCCAGAAGGAATGGCCGATCGCGGAGACGGCCCTGATCGACCGGATGCGCCGCCAGTTCGCCACCAGCCGCCTTCTCGGCGAGGTGCGCAAGCGTGAGGGCAGCTCGGTCATCACCTTCGGCAACGCGCTCTCGCGGCTGGCCGAGCTCGGTCACGTGCGTCGCACCCAGGGTGGCCGCGGCGCGCGCGAGCGCTGGGTCGAGCGCGGGCCGGGGCTCGAGCGCCTTCCGGAGCTCATACGCCAGCTCCGCGGATAGGCCGGGCCGGCCCCCGGCCTTCGGGACGATTCGGCGTGCAGCGCTGCACGATCGCTGCGGGGCGGCGCGGCGGCGCCCTGCGATCGGCGCCGGATTCGCGATGCCGAGCGAAGGGCGCGCCTGGCACCGGACTTGCGCTGCGCTCGCCGCGTATCGTGCGCGCGCTGCTTCCGCTCGTCGTCCTGCTTGCCGCCGCTCACGCGGCCGAAGCCGCGCCGGGCGTCGTCGCCAAGGCCGGGGACGCATCCCCGATCGGCGTCCTCTCGAGCTTCTCCGATCCGACCATCGACGCCCGGGGGCGCGTGGCGTTCGTCGCCGCCTCGACCGGGCTCTTCGCCGTCCGTGGCGGCGGCGGGCTCGCGCATCTCCTGATCGCCGGAGATCGCCTGCCCGACGGCCGGACGGTGACCGACGTGGGCGTGCCGGCGCTCGTGGCCGGCGGCTGCCTGGTCGTGCGCATCGTCACCGCAGGCGGTGACGGCGTCTACCGCCGCTGCGGGGCCGACGTCTCGCCCATCGTCGAGCGGGACGTGGCAGCCCCGGGGGGCGGGCGCATCGTCGCCTTCGGTCCGCTGCTCGCCGCGAGCGCCGCGGGCCAGCCCCTGTTCACCGGGACGATCGACGACGGCACGACGGGCCTGTTCACCGTCGCCGGCGCGGGTCTCGTGGAGATCGCGCGCACCGGGCAGCCGTCGCCGGGCGGCGGAACGTTCTCGAGCTTCCGTCCGATCGGCGTCTCCGCGGCCGGCCACGCGGGCTTCCGCTTCACCGCGAGCGGCGGCCCCGACGGCTTCTTCTGGTGGAACGGCAGCGCGCTCGTGCGGGTGGCGCTGGTGAACGATCCGACGCCGGTCGGCTCGCAGTTCAAGGAGCTCGACCAGGCCACGATGAACGCGGCCGACGGCTGGGCGTTTCTCGGGCAGCTCGCCGACGGGACCGGCGGGGGCGTGTTCCGCGCCGACCTCTCCGCCGGGTTCGCGCGCTTGGCGGTCGTCGTGCGCAGCGGCCAGGCGAGCCCGCTCGGCGGGACGTACAAGCAGTTCCCGACCTCACTCGCCCCATGGGTGAACGCCAGCGGGGCGATCGCGTTCCGCGCCACGCTCGACGGCGCGCTCTTCAGCTCGGGCGTCTTCGTCGCGACGCCTTCGGGCACGGTCACCCGCGTCGTCGCGACCGGCGAGCAGACGGCCGTCGGGAAGCTCGTCCAGGTGCGCAATCCGCTGCTCGCGGACGACGGCAGCGTCCTCGTGCCCGCGACCCGCAAGGGCGGCCGCGCGGGCTACTACGTCGTGCGCGACAACCAGGTGCACGAGCTGGCGGCGCTCGGCACCCCCACCGACGTGGGCAGCGCCTACACGTTCACGGCGGCGAGCGTGCGCGACACCGCGGAGGGCGCGGTGCTCGCGGGCGAGCGCGCCGCGATCCTCGCGGCGGAGCCGGGTGGCTCGCTCGCCGCGGTGGCGACGCTCGGCGAGCGGACGCCGCTGCGCGGCGTCTACGCGGCCTTCGACCCGCCCGCGGCCGGACCGCCCGGCCGCCTGGTGTTCCGCGCCCAGATCCAGGACGCGCGGGTCACCGAGGGGCTTTTCCTCGCGCGCGGACGGCAGGTGCGCGCGCTGGTCCCGGCGCGGCGGCGCGTCCCGGGCGGCCGCATCATTCAGTTCGATTCCTCCGGGCTCGACGCGGTCATGCGGCCGAGCGTCGTCGGCGGGCGGGTCGGCTTCCAGGCGCGGGTCGAAGGGAAAGGGACGTTCACCGCGGTCTACGTGGCCGGCGGCCGCGCGCTCCATGCCGTCGCGCGCTCCGGGCGCCGTGCGCCCGGCGGGGGGCAGTTCGCCGTTTTCGACGTTCCGGCGCTCGCGCCGAACGGGAGCCTCGCCTTCGTCGCGCGCCTCGAGGGAGCGCACGGCGACAGGGGGCTCTTCTTCCGCCGCGGTGCGGTCCTGCGGGCGGTCGCGTACACCGGGCAGCCGACGGGCACCCGCCTCGGTGCGCGCTTCCGCAGCTTCGATCAGCCCACGACCGGCGCCGTCGGGGTGGTGTTCCACGCCGCCCTCGATCAGCCCGGGCTCGACGGGCTTTTCGTCACCGGGGGCGGGGCGGTCGCCGCGCTCGCCGGCAGCGGGGATGCGCTGGCGGGCGGCGGGGCGCTCGGAGCCATGGCGACGCCCGCGGTGGCCGGCGGGGCCGTCGTCTTCGTCGCCACGGCGACCGGGGGCGCTGCGCCCGGCGGTCTCTTCCGCGTCACGGTGCCCGCCTCCGGGCCGCCGGTGCCACTGCTGCGCTTCGGTACGGCGTCCCCGCTCGGCGGCGAGGTCCTCGACGCCGGCCAGCCGGCGGCGAACACGGCCGGAGCGGTCGCGGTCACCTCCGATCTCGTCGACGCCCCGGCAGCAAGCGCCGTGCTCGTCGTCGGCCCGTGAGCGGCGCGCTCCTTCCTTGACCGGCCGGGCGGAAGCCAGTAAAAAATCGCGGCTTTCCGAGAACGCCGAGGCATGCCCGACGACCGTGACGAGGAAGGGACCGGGCGCCGGGGCCCCGGGGCGGCACGCCCGACTGCCGCTGCCCCGGGGGCGGTGCCCCCACGAAGGATCCCGCCGGACGCCCGGCCGGAAGGTCCGGCGTGAGGTGGGAGCTCTTCGTCGGGCTGCGCTACCTGCGCTCGCGGCGGCGCCGGCTGCTCTCGCTGATCTCCATGGTGTCGCTGCTCGGGGTCACGATCGGCGTGGCGACGCTCAACATCGTGCTCGCCGTGATGACCGGCTTCGAGCAGGACCTGCGGGACAAGATCCTCGGCTTCAATCCGCACGTCGTCGTGCTCAACTACGGCGGTGCGCTCGAGGACTTCCCCGCGGCGCTCGCCAAGATCGAGCGCGTCCCCGGCGTGATGGCCGCGGCGCCGTTCGTCTACGGGCAGGCGATGATCGCGCTCGGGCGCAGCGTCTCGGGCGTGGTGGTCCGCGGCATCGACCCGGCCCGCGCCGGATCGGTCGTGGACGTGGAGCGGCACCTGCGGAGCGGGAGCCTCGCGGCGCTCGGCGAGCGGCATCGCATCGTGCTGCCGGCGGACGAGGGCGGCGGGACGGTCGAGCTCGGCGGGCTGCTCGTCGGCCAGGAGCTCGCGCGCCAGCTCGGCGTCGCGCCCGGCGACGTCGTCACCGTCCTTTCCCCCCTCGGCACGCCGAGCCCGGCGGGCATGGTGCCGCGGGTGAAGCGCTTCGTCCTCGTCGGCACCTTCGACTCCGGGATGTACGACTACGACACCACGCTCGCCTACATGGGGCTCCCCGACGCCCAGCAGTTCTTCGAGATGAAGGACGGCGTGACCGGCATCGAGGTCCGGGTGCGTGACGTCTACGCCGCGCGCCGGGTGGCGCGCGCCATCGAGGCGGCCCTCGGCGGCTTCCCCTACCGCGCCCGCGACTGGATGGAGGTGAACCGCAACCTCTTCTCCGCGCTCAAGCTCGAGAAGGTGGTCTACGGGATCGTGCTCTGCCTGATCGTGGTGGTGGCGGCGTTCAACATCCTCGCCACGCTCACGATGGTGGTCAAGGAGAAGCGCCGCGACATCGCGATCCTGAAGGCGATGGGGGCCTCGGGCGCGGCGATCGGGCGCATCTTCATCCTCGACGGCGCGGCCATCGGCGTGGCCGGCACGCTCCTCGGCAATCTCCTCGGCGTGGCCGGGTGCTGGGTGCTCGCCCGCTATCAGTTCGTCGAGCTGCCGAAGGACGTGTTCCTGGTCACCACGCTGCCCGTGCGGATGGACCCGACCAACTTCGCGGTGGTCGCGCTCGTCTCGGTGGCGATCTGCATCGTAGCGGCGGTGTCGCCCGCGCGCCGCGCCACGAGCCTGGTCCCGGTCGAGGTGATCCGATATGAGTAGCCGGCCATGGGGGGGCGGGTGACGCCTTTGGTGGAGGCGCGCGGCCTCGGCAAGTCGTATGCCGACGGGCCGGCCGTCGTGCGCGTGCTGGCGGATCTCGACCTCGCCGTGATGCCCGGCGAGCGCATCGCGGTCGTGGGGGCGTCGGGCGTGGGCAAGAGCACGCTGCTCCACCTGCTCGGTGCGCTCGACCGCCCAACGGCCGGGCAGCTCGTCTTCGACGGTGTCGACCTCGCTGCCCGCTCCGAGAACGAGCTGGCGACGTTCCGCAACCGGGAGGTGGGTTTCGTCTTCCAGTTCCACCATCTGCTGGGCGACTTCACCGCTCTCGAGAACGTCATGCTGCCGGCGCTGATCGCGCGAGAGCCGGCGCGCCTGGCGCGCGCGCGGGCTCGTGATCTGCTCGCGCGCGTCGGGCTCGAGGAGCGCCTCCACCACCGGCCGGGCGCGCTCTCCGGGGGGGAGCAGCAGCGGGTCGCCGTCGCCCGAGCGGTGATGCACCGGCCGCGGCTGGTCCTCGCGGACGAGCCCACGGGCAACCTCGACCCCGTGACCGGGGAGACCGTCCAGCAGCTCCTGCTGGACCTGAACCGGGAGCACGGCTCGGCGCTGGTCGTGGCCACGCACAACCCCGGCCTGGCGGGCGCGCTCGGGCGCGCGCTGCGCCTCGCCGACGGCCGGCTCACCGAGGAGGCGCCGGCGGCGGCGCCGGCCGCGCGCCGCGGCGGTCGGGGCGGAGGCGCGCTGTGAGCCCCCGCGCCCGCCGGGTCGCCGTGGCGCTCGCGGTGCTGCTCGGGGCGCCGAGCACGACGCTGCGGGCGCAGGGGGAGCCGAGCATCGGGCAGGTGCGGATCACCGGCAACATCCGCGTCGAGGAGGACGCCATCCGCGTGCATCTCCACACCCAGCCCGGCGCGCCCTTCGACAAGGACACGCTCGACCGCGACATCCGCTCGATCTACGGGATGGGCTTCTTCGACCAGGTGGACGCCGACGTGACGCCCGCCGAAGGCCATCACGTCGACGTGACGTTCCGCGTGAAGGAGCGGCCGCTGGTGCGCAACGTCAAGGTCGAGGGCCTCGTCAAGCTCAAGAAGGAGGAGGTGGAGGGCGCGCTGCGGATACGGCCGCACACGATCCTCGATCCGGAGAAGGCGAAGCAAGGCATCGAGGCGGCCAAGAAGCTGTACGCGGAAAAGGGCTATCTCGACGCCCAGATCAGCTACCGCACCGAGCCGGTGGGGGAGAACGAGGTCGACGTGCTCTACACCGTCGACGAGAAGCAGCCGGTGCGCATCAAGACGATCGCCTTCGAGGGGAACCGGGCGTTCGGCGCCCGCACGCTGCGCGGCATCATGCAGACGAAGGAGCGCTGGCTCCTCTCCCCGATCACCGGCGCCGGCAATCTCAACCGCGACGTGCTGCGCACCGACGTCGAGCGCCTCACCGCCTGGTACTATGACCACGGCTACGTGACGGTGAAGGTCGACGAGCCCCGCGTCGAGCGCCAGGCCGACGGCCTGCTCGTGACCATCAAGATCGACGAGGGCGACCAGTACCAGGTCGGGGACGTCACCTTCGAGGGCAAGAACCTGCCGAAGGACGTCGCCCGGCTGCGCAAGGACCTCGCCACGACGCCGGGCGACGTGTTCAACGCGAGCGCGCTGCGCGACGACGTCCAGAAGCTCACCGAGCGGCTCTCCGACGACGGCTACGCGTTCGCGACGGTCGAGCCGCAGACCTCCGTGGACCAGGAGCACAAGAAGGTCGACGTGGCGTTCGCGGTCGACCGTGGCAACCCGGTGACCGTCAACCGCATCGAGATCACGGGTAACACCAAGACGCGCGACTACGTCATCCGCCGTGAGATGCGCCTCCAGGAGCAGGAGCCCTTCTCCGGGACGCAGCTGCGCAAGAGCCGCGACGCGCTCCAGCGCCTCGGCTTCTTCAAGGAGGTGAACGTCACCACCCGGCGCGCCGAGACCGGCGACCAGCTCAACGTGATCGTCGACGTGAAGGAAGGGCAGACCGGCGCGCTCAGCGCCGGCGCCGGCTTCAGCTCGGTCGACGCGGTGCTGGTCAACGCCAGCATCCGCGAGAACAACCTCTTCGGCCGCGGCCAGCAGCTCGTGCTCAACGGCGACATCGGGTTCCTGCAGCGCAACATCCTGCTCTCGTTCACCGAGCCGTACTTCCGGGAGACGCCGCTCACCCTGGGGGCGAGTCTCTTCAGCTGGCGCTTCCTCTTCAACCAGTTCACCACCGGCACGTTCGCGCGCGGCAGCACGGGGGCCGGACTACAGTCGGACTACCCGGTGACCGCCCTCGGCCGCGACTCGCTCTGGGGCCTGCCGCTCGAGGAGGTCCGCGCCGGCGTCGACTACCGCGGGGAGGAAACCACCATCAGCAACCTCGGCATCGATGCCACCCGGTCCTTGCGTGCCGAGGAGGGTAACGAACTCATCAGCATGATCTCGCCGCACCTCTCGCGCAACACTCTCAACCACGCCTTCGATCCCACGGCGGGATCGTATCAGTCGCTCAGCTTCGGCGCCGCCGGCCTCGGGGGGCAGCAGTTCACGAAGATCGAAGGCCACGAGCGCTGGTATTACACGTTCCTGCACTCGAAGGCGCTCGGCGACTTCACCTACTCCCTCGGCGGCAACCTCGGCTGGGGCTTCGGCCACGAGGGGCTCAACGGTGACTCCCTTCCCCTCTTCGAGCGCTACTTTCCGGGCGGCATCGACACGATCCGCGGCTTCGAGCCCTTCACCCTCGGCCCGGTCGAGGAGACGAAGGACCGCTTCGGCCGGGTGATCGCCCGCACGCCGATCGGCGGAAGTGAGCAGCTCATCCTCAACAACGAGATCATCTTCCCGATCGTGAAGAGCATCGGGCTCAAAGGGGTCGTGTTCACCGACGCCGGCAACGCCTACTCGGCGTCCGCCGGGCCGACGATCGACGAGACGCGGCTCTCGGCCGGCGGAGGGTTCCGCTGGCTCTCGCCGATGGGGCCGCTGCGCGTCGAGATGGGCGTGCCGTTCAACACGAAGCGTTCGGACAAGAGGAGCCTGCTGCTGTTCTCGTTCGGCGGGCCCTTCCAGATGTGAGCGCGAGGAGGAATCGGGGCACATGATGGATGGACGAACCGGCCGCCGCGGGCGGCTCGTGGTCGCCGCCGGCGCGGGGATGCTCGCGCTGGCGGCGGTGGCCGCGGCGGAGGTGCGGGTCGCGGTGGTCGACATGCAGCGCGCGCTCAACGACTGCGATGCGGGCAAGAAGGCCAAGGAGCAGGTGAAGAGCAAGTTCGAGAAGGCGCAGGATCAGCTCAAGCGCGAGCGCGAGGACCTCGACCGGATGCGCGAGGACTACGACAAGAAGGCGCTCGTGCTCAAAGACGAGGAGCGCCGCAACCTCGAGAAGGACTTCGAGACCCGGCAGCTCGAGTTCAAGCGCAAGTACGAGGACTTCCAACGCGACCTGAAGCAGACCGACGCCGAGCTCACGTCCGGCATCGTCGAGGACCTCTACGGCGTGGTGCGCGATTACGCCCAGCAGCAGGGCTACACGCTCGTTCTCGAGGCCTCGAGCGGGGCGTTGCTGTACAACGACAAGGCCGTCGACATCACCGACGAGATCGTCCGGCTGTACAACAGCAACCCGAAGAGCAGCGGCTCGCACAAGGCCAAGAGCAAGGAGTAGGAATTGACCGGCAGCCAGGACCCGCCGCTGTTCCCCTATCGCCTGGTCGATCGCGTGCTCAGCGTCGAGCCGGGCGTGCGGGCCGTCGGCACGAAGCTCGTGAGCGGCAACGAGCCATACTTCGCCGGACACTTCCCGAGCGCCCCGGTGATGCCGGGCGTGCTCATCTGCGAGGCGCTGGTCCAGCTCGGCGCCCACTGCGTCGCGAGCGCGCGCCCGCTGCGCCTCACCGGGGTCCGGCGGGCGCGCTTTCGGCGGCCCGTCCTGCCCGGGGACGCGCTGCGGCTCGAGGTGGCGCGCGCCGCCGAGGCGGAAGACCGCTTCGTGGGGACCGTCGAGGCCGCCGGGGCGATCGTGGCCGAGGTCGAGTTCGCGGCCGAGGTTTCCCGCGGGCCGCGCATCCATCCGACCGCGGCCGTGGCCGCGGGGGCGGAGCTGGCCGACGACGTGGAGATCGGGCCCTACGCGGTCGTGGGCGCGCACGTGCGCGTCGGCCCCGGCTCGTGGATCGGACCGCACGCCGTGGTCGAGGGCCGCACGACGCTGGGGGCACGCACCCGCGTCTTCCAGTTCGCGAGCATCGGCGCGCCGCCGCAGGACCTCAAGTACCGCGGCGAGCCGAGCACCCTCGAGCTCGGCGACGACAACACGATCCGCGAGTACGTGACGCTCCAGCCGGGGACCATGGGCGGGGGCCTCGTGACCCGCATCGGCAGCGGCTGTCTCTTCATGGTCTCGGCGCACGTCGGCCACGACTGCCGGGTGGGGAGCAGCGTGATCCTCGCCAACGGGGCGGCGCTCGGTGGCCACGTGATCGTGGAGGACTACGCGATCGTGGGCGCGCTGGCGGGCGTGCACCAGTTCGTGCGCGTCGGCGAGTCCGCGCTGTGCGCCGCGGGAGCCATGGTGTCGCTCGACGTGCCGCCGTTCTGCATCGCCGCCGGCGACCGCGCGCGCCTCTACGGCCTCAACGCGGTCGGGCTGCGCCGCCGCGGCATCTCGCGGGACAGCCGGGCGGCCCTCAAACGCGCCTACCGCCTGCTCTTCCAGGGCGAGCGGCTCTGGCGGCGCGGGGTGGGGACGGTGCGCGGCGAGCTCGGCGCGGTGCCCGAGGTCGAGCGCTTGCTCGCCTTTCTCACGGCCTCGCGGCGGGGCATATGCCACTGACGATGGAGCGCATCGGTCTCATTGCAGGTAGCGGGCGGTTCCCGGTGCTGTTCGCCGAGACCGCGCGCCGGCGGGGCGTCGAGGTCGTGGCGGTGGCGCACCGCGGCGAGACCGCCGCGGGTCTCGAGCGGGTCGTCGACGCCATCGTCTGGATCCAGGCGGGTGAGCTCGAGACGATGATCGAGGCCCTCAAGCGCCACGGCGTGCGGCGGGCCGTGCTGGTGGGGGGTATCGCCAAGCCCCGCCTGTTCCACGACCTGCGCCCCGACGCCCGCGCGCTCGCCGTCATCCAGCGCGTCGGGAAGCTGCGCGACGACCTGCTGCTGCGCGCGCTCGCCGAGGAGCTCGAGAATGAGGGTATCGCGGTGGTCGAGTCGACGTTGTTCCTCCAGGAGATCATACCGGCGGCGGGCGTGCTCGCGCGCCGGGCGCCGACGGCGGAGGAGTGGTCGGACATCCGTTTCGGCTTCCGCGTGGCCAAGGGCATCGGGCAGTTCGACATCGGTCAGAGCGTGGTCGTGCGCATGGGGGCGGTCGTCGCCGTCGAGGGCATCGAGGGTACCGACGCGACGATCCGGCGGGCCGGCGCGCTCGCCAACGGTGACGTCGTAGTGGTGAAGGCGTGCAAGCCGACCCAGGACCTGCGCTTCGACCTGCCCGCGGTGGGCCCGGAGACCATTCGGGCGCTCTCGGCGGTGCGCGGCCGTGCGCTCGCCGTCGAGGCGGGCCGCACGGTCATCCTCGATCGTCCCGAGATGCTGGCGCTCGCGGACGCCGCGGACATCGCGGTGGTGGCGGTCGATCCGGCGGGGGTGGGCGCGTGAGCCGGCGCTTGCGGGCGGCGGTCGTGGGCGTCGGATACCTCGGGCGCTTCCACGCCGAGAAATACGCCGCGCATCCGGGTGCGGAGCTGGTCGCCGTAGTCGACGTCGACGGCGAGCGGGCGCGGAGCGTCGCCGCCGCCCTCGGCGTCGCCGCGGCGACCGATTACCGCGGGCTGGTGGGGCACATCGACTGCGCGAGCGTCGTGGTGCCGACCCAGCAGCACGGCGCCGTCGCCCACGACCTCCTCGCCGCCGGGGTCGACGTGCTGGTGGAGAAGCCGCTCACCACGACGATCGAAGAGGGCAAGAGCTTGGTCGAGGCGGCCGTGCGCGGTGGGCGCGTGCTGCAGGTGGGGCACCTCGAGCGCTTCAATCCGGCGCTGCGCGCGCTCGAGGGGCTGCTCAGCCAGCCGCGCTTCATCGAGTGCGTCCGCCTCTCGCCCTTCATCGAGCGCGGCACCGACGTCGACGTGGTGCTCGACCTCATGATCCACGACCTCGACGTGATCCTGAGCATGGTGCCGTCACCGGTGCGCGCGATCGAGGCAGTCGGCGTGCCGGTGCTCACCGGCTCGGTGGACATCGCAAACGCGCGGCTGCGCTTCGCCAACGGCTGCATCGCGAACGTCACCGCGAGCCGGGTCTCCGCGAAGCGCGAGCGGAAGCTGCGCATCTTTCAGCCCGACGCGTATTTCTCCGTCGACTACGGCGAGCACCGCGTGCGCATCTTCCGCCGCGAGCCGCGCCCGGACGGGCAGCCGTGCCTCGTCGCCGAGGAGCGACAGGTGGCCGAGGCCGATGCGCTCGCCGCGGAGATCGACGCGTTCGTCCACGCCGTGCGCCGGCGGGAGACGCCGCCTGTGACCGGCTGGGACGGGCTGCGCGCGCTCGAGGTGGCGCACGTGATCCGCGAGAGCGTGGAGACCGAGGTGCGTGCGGCGCAGGTGACGGCGCTCTCATGACCGCGGGCGGTGAAGCCTCCTCCATGCCGGCGCCGGGGGTCGTTGCCGTGGCGCCGCGCCGCGTGCTGCTCGTCGCCGGCGAGGCATCGGGCGATCTCCATGGTGCCGACCTCCTGCGCGCCGTGCGGGCCCGGTGCCCCGACGTCGAGGTCTTCGGTATCGGCGGCCCGCATCTCCGCGCCGCCGGCATGACCACGGTGGCCGACGCGGGCGAGGTCGCCACCGTCGGCGCGGTCGAGGCCGTCGGCGGCCTGCGGACGTTGCTGCGCGCCTATCGCCGGCTCGCCCGTGAGCTGCGGCGCGCGCCGCCCGACCTGTGCGTGCTGATCGACTTCCCCGAGTTCAACCTGCGGCTGGCGCGCGTCGCCAAGCGCGTCGGCGTGCCCGTCCTCTACTACATCGCGCCGCAGGTGTGGGCGTGGCGGCGCGGGCGAGTGCGCAAGATCGGCCGCCGCGTCGATCGCCTCGCGGTGGTCTTTCCGTTCGAGCCCGACCTCTACGCCGGCCAGGTCGCCGGCGTCGAGTTCGTGGGGCATCCGCTGCTCGACCGGGTGGCCGTGACGACCGCGCGCGCCGAAACCCTCTCCCGCCACGGCCTCGACCCGACGCGCCGGACGGTGCTGCTCCTGCCGGGCAGCCGGCCGAAGGAGATCGAGTACTGCCTGCCGCCGCTCCTCGCGGCGGTGCCGCTGCTCGCCCGGCAGGGCGACTATCAGTTCGCGCTGGCGCTCGCGCATACGGTGGCGCGCGAGCACGTCGCCGCCCCGCTGGCGGCGGCGGGCCTCGACCTGCCGATCATCGGCGACGATACATACAACCTGATCGCGGCGGCCGACCTGGCGCTGGTCGCGTCGGGGACGGCGACGCTCGAGTGCGCACTGCTCGAGTGTCCGATGGTGATCGTCTACCGGATGTCGCCGCTCACCTTCGCGCTCGCCAAGCTCCTCGTGCGCGGCGTTCGCCACGTGGGCATGCCGAACATCGTCGCCGGCCACGAGGTGGTCCCCGAGCTGCTGCAGCGCGCGGCGACCGGGCCGCGCATCGCCGCGGCGGCGCACGCCCTGCTCGAGGACCCGGCGCAGCGGGCGGCCGTGATCGAGGACCTGCGCGAGGTGCGCCGCCGGCTCGGCCGCGGCGGGGCGGCGCGGCGCGCGGCGGTGATCGCGCTCGAGATGCTGGGGGCGGCCGCCCGATGACCCAGTATCGGCGCCTGCTCGCCTACCTGCGCCCGTACGTCTGGCCGCAGGGCGTGCTGCTCGTGCTGTGCATGCTCGCGTGCAGCGGCGTGGAAAGCGGCATCCCGTTCATCATCAAGCACTTCTTCGACGACATCTTCAGCGGCGCGCATCCCGAGTCGCTCGTCGTCGTGACCGGCCTCGCGCTCGGGGTGAGCCTGCTGCGCGGCAGCCTCAGCTTCTGTGCCGACTTCGGCACGGACTGGGTCGGGGGCCGCGTGGTAGCCGACATGCGCAACCAGGCCACCGCGCACCTCCAGGGGCTCGACACCGCGTTCTTCAACCAGCAGCGAGCCGGGCAGATCGTCTCCCGCGTGACCGCCGACGTGAGCCTCGTGCGCAGCGCGGTGACGGACGCGCTCGCCTCGATCTTCCAGCAGAGCACGACCCTGATCGGCCTGGTCGCGGTCGCGTTCTACATGGACTGGGTGCTGGCGGCGCTCGCGATCCTGCTCTTCCCCATCGCCGGGCTGCCGATCCGCTACTTCTCGACCCAGCTGCGCCAGAACAGCCGCAAGACCCAACAGGCGGCCGGCCAGCTGAACGCCGTGCTGCACGAGGTGATCCAGGGCAACCGGGTGGTGAAGGCGTTCGGCCGCGAGGCCTACGAGCAGCAGCGGCTGCGCGAGCACAACGAGGAGATCTTCCGGCTCGGGATGACGCTTAGCCGGCTGCGCTCGCTGCCGATCACCGAGGTGCTCGCCGGCTTCGCCATCGCCGGCATCATCTGGTACGGCGGCAACAGCGTGCTCTCCGGCGCGCGGACGCGTGGCAGCTTCATCGCGTTCCTGTTCACGCTCGTGCTCCTCTACGAGCCGTTCAAGAAGCTCGTGCGCACGAACTACACGATCCAGCAGGGGCTGGCGGGCGCCGACCGCGTGTTCGCGCTGCTCGACACCCAGCCTCAGGTCGTCGATCGTCCCGGCGCGCGGCCGTTGCGGGGCATCCAGGAGGGTATCGAGTTCCACGACGTGACCTTCGCCTACGATCCCACCGGCGACCCCGTGCTGCGCCGGATCAACCTGCGCATCCCGGCAGGCCGGGTGATCGCGCTGGTGGGCACGAGCGGCGGCGGCAAGAGCACGCTCGCCGACCTGATTCCCCGTTTCTACGACGTCACCGCGGGCCGCATCACGATCGACGGCACGGACATCCGCGACTTCACGCTGGCGAGCCTGCGCGAGCAGATCGCGGTGGTCACGCAGTTCACGTTCCTGTTCAACGACAGCGTGCGCAACAACATCGCCTACGGCTGCCCGCAGCGGCCGATCGAGGAGATCGTCGCGGCGGCCAAGGCGGCGAACGCGCATGCCTTCATTCGCGAGCTGCCGCGCGGCTACGACACGCACATCGGCGACCTCGGGGTGCGGCTCTCGGGAGGGCAGCGGCAGCGGCTGGCGATCGCGCGCGCTTTGCTGAAGAACGCCCCGATCCTCATCCTCGACGAGGCCACCTCGGCCCTCGACACGGAGTCCGAAGGGCTCGTGCAGGAGGCGCTCGAGCGGCTGATGGCGAACCGCACGTCGCTGGTGGTGGCGCACCGGCTGTCGACGATCCGGCACGCCGACCGGATCGCGGTGGTGGTGCGGGGGGAGATCGTCGAGAGCGGGACGCACGAGGAGCTGCTCGCGCGCGGCAGCGAGTACCGCAAGCTCTACGACCTCCAATTCGGCGATGGCGAGGTCGGCGGGAACGGAGCGCGGTCCGCGGCCACGGCAGCGGGGGCGCCGGCGGCGCCGCGCAGGGTCGCGGGCGAGTAGCCGGTGCCGCCGCGGCGCACACGGGCTGCGCGGGCGCGCGACGCCGCCCGCGCCGAGGCATCGCCGTTCCGCCGGCGGTGGAGCCGGTGGACGCGCCTCGAGGTGACGGTAGGGGGCTGGACGATCGGTCAGCTCCTTCGCGTCCTGCACCGCACGCTGCGGCTGCGGCTGCTCGACCCCGCGGACCGGCTGGGCGCGCGCCGGCGCGGCGAGCGCGCGATCTACGCCTTCTGGCACGACGCGCTGGCGCTCATGCCGCTGCTGGTGACGCGCGTCTACCCCGGGGCCCGGGCCGTGGTGATGCTTTCGTGGCACCGCGACGCGGAGATCGCGGCGCAGGCGATGCGTCGGTTCCGCATCCGCGCGGTGCGCGGGTCGTCGACGCGGGGGTGGGTCGGCGGGCTGCGCGGGTTGCTCGAGGCCGACGCGCGCGGCGAGGACATCGCGGTCGTGCCCGACGGGCCGCGCGGACCGCGGCACGAGGCGAAGGCGGGCGTCGTCCAGCTCGCGCGCGCGACTGGGCTGCCGGTGGTTGCCGTCGGCGCGGCGGCCCGTCCTGCCTGGCGGCTGGGGAGCTGGGATCGGCTCGTGGTGCCGTGGCCGTTCGCCCGCGTGGCCTTGGTGGCGAGCGAGCCGATCCCGGTGGGCGAGTCCGTGGAGGACGCGCGCCGGTCGGTGCAGGCGGCGCTGGCGCGGGTCACCCGGCAGGCTGCGGCGGCCGTCGGAGGGCGGGGGTGATCGAGGCGGTCGCCCGCGGCGCGTATCGGATGGCGATGGGCGCGGCGGCGCGCGCCGCGGGGCTCGCCGCGCGCCTGCCCGGCGCGCCGGCGCGCTGGCAGGCGTGGACGGCGCGGCTCGGCGGGCTCGAGCCCGGCGCTCTCGGCATGATGCGCTCGGGCACGGCGCTCTGGGTGCACGCCGCCTCGGTCGGCGAGCTGACCGCCGTGCGCCCGCTTCTCGGGCGGTTGCGCGAGCGCTACCCCGGGCGCCTGTGCATCGTGACGACGCTGACGCACACGGGCCTGGAGGTCGCCCGCTCGCTGCCGGAGGCGCACCTCGCGTTCCTCTTCCCGCTCGACGCCCCCCGCGTCGTACGCCGGCTCCTCGACCAACTGCGGCTCGAGGCGTTCCTGTTCACCGAGACGGAGATCTGGCCCACCTTTCTCGGCGAGCTCACGCGCATGCGCGTGCCGGCAGTCATGGTGAGCGGGCGGGTGAGCGCGCGCAGCGCCGCCCGGGCGCGCTGGCTGCGCCCCGTCTACCGCCGGGCGTTGGCGGAGGTCACGTGCTGCATGCAGACCGAGGAGGACGCGGCGCGCATCGTCGCCCTCGGGGCGGATCCACGCCGCGTCCACGTGGCCGGCAGCCTCAAGTTCGAGGCGGCGCCGAGCGAGCCGCCGCCGGGCGTGCGCCGGCTGGCCGAGGCGCTCGCAACCCCGGAGCGACGGTTGATCGTGGCGGGCAGCACGCACGCCGGCGAGGAGGAGGTCGTGCTGTCGGCGTTCGGCCGCCTCGCCCGCGCGCACCCCGACGTCGTGCTGCTGCTCGCGCCGCGCCATCCCGAGCGCTTCGCAGCCGTGGCGGCGCTGGTCGAGTCGCAGGGGCTGCCGCTGCTCCGCTACGGCGCGCTCCTCGTCCCCGTGCCCCCGAGCGCGGTCGTGCTCCTCGACGCCGTCGGGCCGCTCGCCCAGTGCTACGGCCTCGCCACGGCGGCCTTCGTCGGTGGCAGCCTTGTCCCGGTCGGTGGCCACAACCTCCTCGAGCCCGCCCGCGCGGGCCGCCCGGTGCTTTTCGGCCCGCACACCGAGCACGTACACGAGGTGGCCGAGCGGCTGGTGGCGGGCGGGGGCGGCGTGCGCGTGAGCTCGGCGGAGCTGCTGGCGGTGGCCCTCGACCACCTCCTGGCCGAACCCGAACGGGCCGCCGAGATGGGCCGGCGCGCGCGCGCGCTGGTGCAAGGCGGGCAGGGGGCGCTCGAGCGCCACCTCAAGATCATCGCCGCGCGCCTGGGCTCGGCGCGTTTCGCCCGCGACGCGAGCGCATGAGGCCGCACGGCCTCGAGGCTGCGGCCGCCGCGGTGTGGTCGGGAGCGACCCCGGCCACGCGGCTGGCGCGGGCGGCGCTGCGGCCGGCGGCGGCGGCCTACGGCGCGGCGGTGGCGGCGCGGAACCTCCTGTACGACCGGGGCTGCCTCACCCCCGCGCGCGTCCCGGCGCGGGTGCTCGCGGTCGGCAACCTCACGGTCGGGGGATGCGGCAAAACGCCGACGGCGCTCTGGCTCGCAACCGAGCTCGCCGCGCGCGGCCGGCGGGTGGCGATCGTGGCCCGCGGGTACCGCAAGCGGCGGCGCGGCGTCGTCGTCGTCGGGACGCAGGGCGCGGCGCTCGTTGGCCCCGAGGAGGGCGGCGACGAGGCGGTGCTGCTCGCGCGCCGTTTTGCCGGTCCGGTGGTGACCGGGGAGGGGCGCGCAGCGGCGGCGGCCCTCGCGGTGGAGCGCTTCGCCGTCGACACGGTCGTGCTCGACGACGGCTTCCAGCACCGGGCGCTGGCGCGCGACGCGGACCTCGTGCTGGTCCCCGAAGACGGGCTGCCCGCGCGGCTTTTGCCCGCGGGACCGCTGCGCGAGCCGGTGACGGCGCTCGCCCGCGCGCACGCGGCGCTCGCGGTCGGCCGCGGCGGCGCGTTTCCGGCGCTGCCCGCGGTTCCTTCGGGGGTGGCGGCGTTCCGGGGGCGCTTCGTCCCAACGGCGCTCGTCGCGGCCGCCGAGGGCGGGTGGCGGGAGGAGCCGGTCGCGGCGCTTGCCGGGCGACGGGTGACCGCGGTGGCGGGCGTTGCGCGCCCGGGGGCCTTCGTCGCCCTGCTCCAGGCGGCGGGCGCCGTCGTCGAGCGCGTGCTCGCCTTCCCGGACCATTGCGCCTACGACGACGTGGCGCTGCGGATGCTCGGCGGAGCCGCGGCCGGGGGCGACGTCGTGGTCACCGAGAAGGACCTGGTGAAGCTCGCCGGCCGGCCCGGCACGGGAGGCCTGCGCGCCCTGCGGATCACGCTCGAGGTCGAGGACGGCGCGAGGCTGATCGGCCGGCTCGCCGGCGCGGCCGGGTTGGATTTGTGCGCGGAATGACGCTATCGCAAGAACGGAAGGAGCGCGAGACATGGCGATCAGCAAGGAGCTCTTGGACCTCCTGGCGTGCCCCAAGTGCAAGGGCGAGGTCCGCCTGACGGAGCAGGGCGACGGGCTCACGTGCCAGGCGTGCAAGCTGCTGTATCCCATCCGGGACGACATCCCGATCATGCTGATCGATGAGGCGCAGCCGCTCGGCTGAGACCGCGGTGCGGCGCCTGCTGGTGCCGCAGACGAGCTTTCTCGGCGACGTCGTGCTGACCACGCCGCTGCTGAGCGCGCTGCGCGCCCGCGTGCGCCCGGCGCATCTCGCGGTCCTCGTCCGGCCGGAGGCCGCCGCGCTCGTGGCGGGGCATCCCGACGTCGACGCGGTGCTGATCGACGACAAGCGCGGGCACGACCGCGGGCTTCGCGGCCTGCTGCGCGCCGCGGCCAGGCTCCGGCGGGAGCGCTTCGACGTCGCGGTGTCGCCGCACCGCTCGCTGCGCACGGCGCTCGTGCTGGCAGCCGCGGGCATCCCGCGCCGCGTCGGCTTCCGTGACAGCCGCGGCGCGGCGCTCTACCACGTCCGTGTGCCGCGCAACCGCCGGCGTCACGACGTCGAGCGCAACCTGGCGCTGCTCGCCCCGTTCGGCGGCGCGCCCGGCGCTCCGCGCTTGCACGTCGCGGTGCAGCCGGAGGCGGCGCGGCAGGTCGCGGCGCTGCTCCCGGGAGGGAGCGGACCGCTGGTCGGAATCGCCCCGGGTTCGGTCTGGGCCACCAAGCGCTGGACGGCGAAGGGCTTCGCGGCGGTGGCGGCGGGGCTCGCGGCCGAGGGCGCGCGCTGCGTGGTCCTCGGCGGCGTCGAGGACCGGGCGCGCGCCGAGGAGATCCAGGCTCGTGCCGGCGGCCGGGTCACCGTGCTCGCCGGACGGACCGACGTCGCGGGCTTGGTGGCCGCGGTCGATCGGCTCGCGCTGCTGATCGGGAACGACAGCGCGCCGATGCACGTGGCTTGCGCGCGCGGCGTGCCGGTGATCGCGATCTTCGGCGCGACGACACCGGCCCTCGGCTACGGCCCGTGGGGAGACCGGACGACGGTCGTCGAGGCCGATGTCGCCTGCCGGCCATGTGGCCGCCACGGCGGACGTGCCTGCCCGCGCGGCACCGAGGACTGCCTGCGGCTGATCGACCCGGAGGCGGTGCTGACCGCGGCGCGCGCTGCGCTCGCCCAGGCGCCGCGGCCCGGCGCGCCGGTGTGAGCGGGGTGCGGGGAGCGCCGCCGGCGGTGACCGCGGTTGTGATGGGCGCCCGCGCGGGCGCACGCCTCGCCCGCGCCCTCGATTCGGTGGCCTGGGCGGCCGAGCGGGTCGTGCTCGACCCGGCGGGATCGCTTGCGGAGACGGCTCTGCCCGCGGACGTGCGGCGGCTGACGGCACCCGAGGCCGTGGTGGAGACGGGAGGTGCGCCGTGGCTCCTCCTGCTCCGCGAGGACGAGACGGTCCCGGCGGCGCTCGCCGCGGAGGTGGCCGCCGTCGCCCGCGCGGGCCCACCGCGCGCCTACCGGATCGGCCAGGAGCTGCGCGGGGCGCAGGGCAGGCTGCGGCTTCGGGGGGCATCCGTCCGGCTCGCGCCACGGGCCGGCGCGCGCCTCGTCTTCGAGCGCGGCCTCGCCTTGGCGCTCAGCGCTCCGGCGCCCCGCGCGCGGCTCGAGGAGCCGCTCGCCCGGGAGCTCGGCGACCTCGACGCGGCCCTCGAGCAGATCGACGCCGTGACCACCGCGCTCGCCCATCTGCTCGCCCTCCTCGGGGCGTCGTGCCGCGCACGCCGGATGCTGGCCGCCGCGGCGGCCACGGGCGCGCGGGTCCTCGGCGGTTCTGCGCGCGTCCGCCTCGGGTGGGGGCGTTGGATCCTGGCGGTGCTGGCGGCCTACGAGCCCGTGGTCACTTATGCCAAGCTGTGGGAGCTGCATCGATGCCGGCCGGTGCTGCCGTGAACCTGCCGCCCGCGTACACGCTGCTCACCGGGGCCTCCGTGCGGGCCGCGGTCCGGCGCGACCTCGCCACGGCGCTCGGCCCGTGGCTGCTCGCGCGCCGGCTCGCCACGCCCGCCGGGGCGGAGCCGATCGCCTCCGGGCGCGGCGCCGCCTACCGCGCGGTTCTTCCGGGCGGCGTGCGCGCGGTGGTGCGCCCCTATCGCCGCGGCGGGCTGCTCGCCCGTGTGGTGCGCGAGACCTACCTCGGCTGGCGCCCGCGACCCCTGCGCGAGCTGATGGTCACGGTCGAGGCCCGGCGTCGTGGCGTCGCGGCGCCGGAGGTCCTCGCGGCCCGGATCGAGGGGCGCTTCGCGTACCGCGGTACCCTGGTGACGGCCGAGGTCCCCGGCGCCGTGCCGCTCATCGAAGCGCTGCGCGCGGCACCCGACGCGGCGACCCGCCGCCGCCTCGGGACGCTCGCCGGGCGCGCCGTCGCCGTCCTCCACGCCGCCGGGGTGCTCCATGCGGATCTCAATTTGACCAACATTCTCGTGGCCGCCGACGCCGGCGGGGCGACCGTGATCGACCTCGATCGCGGCCGGGTCGTGCCCGCGCCGCTGCGCGGCCGGGCGCAGCGGCGGAACCTCCGCCGCCTGGCACGCTCGGCGCGCGCGCTCGACGCGGCGGGGGCGACAGTCGACGCCGCCGCGCGCCTCGGCTTTCAGGAGGGCTACGCGAGCGTGACGGGGCGGCCGTGCGCGTGCTGATCGTCCTTCCCGGCGCGCTCGGCGACGTCGTGCGCGCCCTGCCGCTGCTCGGCCGCCTACGACGCGCATGGCCCGCCGCAACGCTCGCGTGGGCGGTCGAGCCGCTCTCCGCGCCGCTGCTCGAGGGCCATCCGTGGCTCGACGAGACGCTCGTGTTCGCGCGCGACCGCGGGGCGAGAGCGTTCGTTCCCTTCCTCGCCCGCGTCCGCCGGGGTCGCTTCGATGTGGCCCTCGATCTCGGCCGCAGCGCGAAGAGCGCCGTGATCGCCTGGGCGTCGGGCGCGCGCGAGCGCCTGGCGTTCGGCCGGAGGGACGGCCGCGAGGGGGGGTGGTTGCTCGCCACCCGCCGGCTGCCGCCGCAGGACCCGAGCCGGCCGAAGCTCGAGCACTTCCTCGCCTTCGGCGACGCGCTCGGGCTGCCGGCGGCGCCCATCGCCTTCGGCCTCGCCCCGACCGCCGCGGAGGAGCGCGAGGCCGCCGCGTTCACCGCGGCGCTGCCCCGCCCGCTCGTCGCCGCCTGTGTCGGCTCGTCGTGCCCGAGCCGACGCTGGTTTCCGGAGCGCATGGCGGCGCTGCTCGAGCAGCTCGGTACCGGCGCCGTCGTTCTCGGCGCGGCGAGCGATGCCGCCTTCGCCGCCGCCGTGCTGCGGGCGGTGAGCGGCCGCGTCCGCGACCTCGTCGGACGCACGACGCTGCGCCAGCTCCTTGCGGTGCTCGCGTGCGCGGATGTCGCGGTCGGTCCCGACTCGGGCGCGCTTCACCTCGCCGCCGCGGTGGGCACGCCCGCGGTATCGCTCTGGGGCGCGACCAGCGCGCTGCGCTCCGCGCCGTTCGGCAGCGAGCGCTTCGCCGTGCAGGGGAGCGCCCCGTGCGCGCCGTGCTTCCTGCGCACCTGCCCGATCGACCGTGTGTGCATGCAGGCGATCTCGGTGGCGGCGGTGCAGGCGCGGGTCGTCGAGGCGCTCGCGGCGTGACCACGTACGTGCGCTGGGCCGAAGCGGGATGGCGCGGCTGGATCGAGCCCGCGGTTGCGCGGGAGGCGGCGTCCTGGCTCGCCGCGGCTGCGAGCGGGGCGGGCAGGGCGTCGCGGCATGCGCGCACGCTCCGCGTCGCCGGGCCCGCCGGCGTCGCATGGGTGAAGAGCTATCCGCCACCGGGTGCCCGGCGGGCCCGGCGGGCCTTCGCCATGGGTCGCGCGCTCGCTGCGGCGGGCTTCGGCGCCCCGACGGCGCTGCTGATGGCGACCCGGCGCGGGGCCGGCATTCTCGTGACACGCGAGGTCGGCGGCGAGGACCTGCTCGCGGCCGCGGCGCACGCGGCCCCCGGGGCGCGCCGCAGGCTCCTGCGTGCGCTCGGCGCCGAGGTGGGCCGGCTGCACGCCGCCGGGTTCGTGCACGGCGATCTCGTGCCGGCGAACGTGCGCGTGCACGGAGGCCGCTTCGTGTTCCTCGATCACGATCGCACGCGGCGGAGCCGCATCCTCGTGCGGCTCGCCGGCCGGCGCAACCTGGTGCAGCTCGGGCGCTTCGTGGTCTCCGGCGTGACGGTCGTCGACCGCGCCCGGGTGTTGGATGCGTACGCGCGTCAGCGCGGCCTCCGGCGCCGGGCCCGCCGTCGGCTCGCCCGGTGGGTGGTGGCCAAGACGATCGCGCGCCGCTGCGCCATCGACGCCATCGCGCCGGCGGTGGCCATGCGGGCGGGCTTCGCGGCGCTCATGCGCAGCGGCGGCCCGTTCGACCCGGCGGCCCGGAGGGCGACGTGAGGCGAGCGCTGGCCGCGCTCGCGCACCCGGGCCACGCCGGCATGCTGCGCGCGCTGCGGGCGCTCGACGAGGCCGCTCCGCGCTTCGGCTGGGAGCTCCGGTTCGTCGTGCCCGCCGGGCATCCGCTCACGGTCGGGCAGCTCGCCGCCGACCGCACCGTGGTTTTGCCCGCGCTCGGACGGGGCCGCCGGCTCGCCGCGCGGCTCGCCCTCCCGCTCACGGCCGCACGGCTCGCGCGCCTCGCTCGCGGCGCCGACCTTCTCTACGCGGTGACGCTCGCGAGCTTTCCCTCCTGCCGGCTGGCGGGGCGGCTCGCCGGGCTGCCGCAGGTCGTGCACGTCTATTCGAGCTACGGGGACCCGCGGCCGTACCGCAAGCACGGCCTCGCGCGCGCGCGCCACGTGATCGCGCCCTCGGCGGATTCGCTGCGGCTCGCCGAGCGCGCTCTCGGCGGCTTCGCCCCGGGCACGCGCGCGCGGGTCGCCTACAACGGGGTCGACGTGGAGGGCATCGTGCAGGCGGCGAGCGCCGCGGTGCCGATGGCGCTCGGCGAGGGCTTGCGCGTGGGCATGGTGGGCCACCTCGACGAGCGCAAGAACCCGCTGCTGCTGGTCGAGGCTGCGGGGGCGTTGCGCGCCACCGTGCCCGACCTGCGGGTGGTGCTCGTCGGCGCCTTCCCCGACGCGGCCTACGAGATGCGCGTGCGCGCGCGTGCGGCGGCGCTCGGGCTCGCCGACGCGCTCGTCGTCACCGGCTTTCTCGCCAACCCCTTTCCGGTGGTGCGCGGGCTCGACATCGTCGTCCATCCGGCCCGGCGCGACCCGTTTCCGCTCGCGCTCCTCGAGGCGATGGCGCTCGCGCGGCCGATCGTCGCGTCCGCGGTCGGGGGCATCCCCGAGATGCTGGTCGACGGCGAGAGCGGGCTCCTCGTGCCGCCCGACGACCCGCCCGCGCTCGTGCGCGCGCTCCGCGCGCTGCTCGAGGACGCGGAGCGCCGCCGCCGGCTCGGCGAGGCCGCCCGCACGCGGCTCACGACGGCGTTCACGCTCGAGGGGTTCGCCGCGGCCATGTTCGGCGCCTTCGACGAGGCCGTCGGCGACGAGGGGCGTTGATGCCGGACGTATCCGTGATCGTGCCCACCTACAACCGCCGGGAGCTGCTCGCGGCGAGCCTCGCCAGCCTGCGCGCGCAGGAGGGCGTGGATCTCGAGATCGTGGTCGTGGACGACGGCTCGACCGACGGCACGGCCGCATGGCTCGCCACCCTCGACGACCCGCGCCTGCGCGTGCTTGCGGGCCCGCATGCGGGGATCGCCGCGGCGCGCAACCGGGGCCTCGTGGCGGCGCAGGCGGACTTGGTCGCCTTCCACGATTCCGACGACGTGGCGCTGCCCGGCCGCCTCGCCCGCCCGCTCGCCTACCTGCGCGCGCATCCCGGAATCGATCTGGTGATGCAGAACGGCGAGATCGAGGGTGCGGGAGGGCGTGAGCCGTGGGTGCGCCCCGCGGTCGCGCGGACGCTCGTGCGCCGGCCGCTCGGGGTGGCGGAGGTCTTTCGCTGGAACCTGGGCCAGCTCCAGGGCACGTGCTTCACCCGCCGCTGCCTCGAAGCCGTGGGCGGCTTCGATCCGGCCTTCGAGGTGCTCGAGGATCTCGACCTCGTGCTGCGCGTGGCGGTGCGCTTCCGGGCGGTCTTCCTCGACGTGCCCGCGTTCACGTATCGCCGCCACCCGGCGGGAGCGTCCGCCGATCGCGCGCGGCTGCGCGCGGCGGCGATCCGTCTCGGGGAGAAGCTGGTTGGCGAGCATCCCGAGGTGCTGCCGCTGCTCGGCGCGCGCAGCTTCCGCCGCCGGCAGGCGCGCCGCTGGGCGCGTGTCGCCCGGGGATGCGCCGAGGCGGGTGACGTGGCCGGGGCACGGGCGGCGCTGGCGCGCGCGCGCGATCTCCGTCCGGCGAGCGTCCGTTACCACCTCCAGGCGCTGGTGCTCGCGCTGCGCGGCCGCTGATGCGGGTGGCGTTCCTCCACCGACGCCTCGCCGGAGGCGGCACGGAGGCCGACCTCTGCCGCATGGCGGCGGGCCTCGTCGCCCGCGGGCATCGGGTCCACGTGCTCGCGGCACGGCCGGGGGACGCGCCGGCCGGCGTGCACGTCGAGCGCGTACCGGTCCTGCGCGCCGGCCGCGTGGCGCGCCTGGTGTCGTTCGCCGTCCTCGCACCGCGCCTGGCCGCGCGCGGCGGATTCGACGTGGTGGTCGGCTTCGGCCGGACGTTGCGCCAGGACGTGGTGCGCGTCGGCGGCGGCACGCACCGGACTTATCTCGCGCGCATGGAGGCGGCCGGCCTGCGCGGCCGCGCCCGCGGCCCGTATCATCGCGCGATCCTCTGGATCGAGCGCCGGCAGTTCTCCCCCGCGGGCCATCGCCGCGTGCTCGCCGTGTCCGCCCGTGCTGCCGACGAGGTCGTGCGTGACTACGGCGTCGATCCCGCCCGCCTGCGCGTCGTCTACAACGGCGTCGACCTCGCGCGCTTCCATCCGGCGCGCCGCTCGGTGCTCGGGCCGCCGCTGCGCGCGGCCCTCGGCATTCCCCCCGGCGTGCGCGTCTGCGCGGCGATCGGCACGGGCTTCGCGCGCAAGGGATTCGACCTCCTCTTCCGGCTCTGGGAGGAGGATGCGCCGCGGGACACCGTGCTCGTCGTCGTGGGCGACGACGAGCGGCTCGCGGCGTACCGCCGGCGGGCGCAACGGCCGCCGCTCGCGGAGCGCGTCCGAATCACCGGACGCCGCGGCGACGTCGACGCGGTGCTCGCTGCCGCCGACGTCGTGTGCGTGCCCTCGCGGCAAGAGGCCTTCGGCAACGTGGTGCTCGAAGCCTGCGCCGCGGGCGTCCCGGTGGTGACCAGCCGCCGCGTCGGGGCGGCGGAGCTGCTCGACGGGCCCCTCGGGGAGCTGGTGGTGGACGATCCCGAGGATCGCCGCGCGCTGCGAGCGGCCCTCGACCGCGCGCTCGGTCCGCGGGCGCCGCTGCTGCGCGCCGCCGCCCGCGAGCGGGTGGCGGCGCTCACGTGGGAGGCGCACGTCGAGCGCGTCGAGGCGCTGCTCGGTGAGGCGGCCCGTGGCTGAGGGCGAGCCGGTGCGCTGGGGGGGGTGGCGGGCATGGGTCGCCACCGGCATCCGGCTGACGGAGGCGATCGCGCCGTGCGGCGATCCGGACGTGCTCCTCACGCGGCCGGACTGCCGGCTCGTGAAGTTCCAACGCAAAGTCACGGTGGGACGAGTCACGACCGCGGCCGGCCCGCTTTACGTAAAGCGGTACAGCGTGTTCGCTTGGCGAGTGGCCCTGGCGAGCATCGGACGCCTCTCGCCCGCCGCGCGAGCCTGGCAGGCCGCCGCGGCGCTCGCTGCGCGGGGCTTCGCGACGCCCGAGGTGGTGGCGGCCCTCGAGTGTCGCCGGGCCGGCGTGCTCCGGCGCAGCTTCCTCATCACGCGCGAGGTGACCGACGCCGTCACCGCCGACCGCCGGTGGGCCGACGTCCTCGCGATGCCCCCCGGCGCCCCGCGGCGCGAGGCGCGGCGGGCGCTGGCGCGGGCGCTCGGCGCGCTCTTCGGCAGGTTGCACGCCGCCGGCGTCTACCACGGCGACCTCAAGGACGTGAACGTGCTGGTGCGCGGAAGCGCCTCGGCGCCGGCGTGCGTCCTGCTCGACCTCGAGCGCGTACGCTTGGGCCCGGTCTCGCACCGACGCCGTGTGAAGAACCTGATGCAGCTCGAGCGCACGCTCGGCCGCCGGGCGAGCCGCACCGATCGCCTGCGCGCGCTGGCGGCGTACGTCGGGCAGGACGGCGACCGGCGGGCGCGCCGCGGCTGGGCGCGCGCGGTGCTGCGCGCCGCGGCGGCCAAGGACCGTGGCAAGACGCGCGGCCCGGAGCCCACGGTACCTCCGATCTCCTGCATCGTCGTGTGTCAGGACGAGGAGGCGCAGATCGCGGCCTGCCTCGAGAGCGTCGCCTGGTGCGACCGCATCATCCTGGTCGACGGCGGGTCGAAGGACCGCACGCTCGAGATCGCGCGACGGTTCACGAGCGACGTCATCCGACACCCATGGCCGGGCTACCGCGCGCAGAAGCAATTCGCGCTCGAGCAGGCCCGCACCGAATGGGTGTTCAACATCGACGCCGACGAGCGCGTCACCCCGGAGCTGGCGCGCGAGATCCGGGAGAGCCTCGCGCGGGTGCCCGCCGGCGTCGCAGGTTTCGCCATCCCGCGCATCGTGCCCTACCTCGGGCGCTGGTGGTACCGGGGCGGATGGTACCCGCGGCCCGTGGTGCGCCTCGTGCGCCGCGCGGCGACACGCTGGGGCGGGGTCGATCCCCACGAGCGCGCGGAGGTGGCGGGCCCCATCCGATTGCTCGAGCACCCGCTCGTTCACCACACCTACGCAAACGTGGCCGACCACCTTCGGGCGGTGGACAAGCTGACGGCGGTCGCGGTCGCGCAGGTCCCGAGCGGCCGTACGGCCGGCGGCGCACGACTCCTCGTCGAGCCCGGATGGCGCTTCCTACGCGCGTACGTGGCGCGGCGCGCCTGCTTGGAAGGCTTGCCCGGGCTCTTCGTGGCGCTGACCGACGCGTTCTACACGTTTCTGCGGTTCGCGCTCCTGCGCGAGCGCGCGCGTGGCGGCGCGCCGCCGGCGTGCTAGAAGGCCGCCGGTGACGGTCTCGGTCGTCGTCGTCAACTGGAACGCCGGTGCGGCGCTCGAGGCCTGCCTCGCGAGCATCGCCGCCGACGGGCTCGACGGGCGGGAAGTGATCGTGGTGGACAACGCCTCGACCGACGGCAGTCTGGCGCTGGCACGCACGCGCCATCCCGAGGCGATGCTCCTCGACATGGGTGGCAACGCGGGCTTCGCGCGCGCCGCAAACCGGGGCGCCGAGGCGGCGCGCGGCGACACGCTGGTCTTTCTCAACCCCGACGCGCGCGTGCTTCCCGGCGCGATCGCGGCGCTGGTGGCGGCGTTGCATGCGACGCCCGCGGCGGGGATCGCCGGCGGGGGCCTGTGCGACGCCGCCGGCCGGTGGCAGCCCGGCGCGGCACGCTTCGCCCCGGTCGCCCATCTGCTGCTCGACACGACCCTCGGGCGGCTGCCCGCGCGGCGCCGGCACCGGCCGTATCGGGTCGACTGGGTCTACGGCACGTTCATGGCGGTGCGTGCCGCCGTGTTCCGACAGCTCGGCGGCTTCGACCGGCGCTACTTCGTGTACGGTGAGGACTTGGACCTCTGCCACCGCGCCGCCGCCCTCGGCGTGCGCACGATCCACGTCCCCGCGGCGCGCGCGGTCCACGGCGGCAACGTGAGTGCCGTGCAGCGGTTCGGCCGCGGGCGCGAGGCTGCGGTCGTGGCCGGAGAGATGCGCTTCTATGCCGGCATCGGCCCCGGGGCCCTGTGGCGGTTCCGCACGCTGGCGACCGCGAAGTTCGCCGTCAAGGCGGCGCTCGCGGCCGCCGTCGGCCGTCCCGCCGCGGCGGCGACCTACGCGCGCGTGGTGCGCGCCTGCGTCGGTGGACCCGGCCAGCCGTGACCGGGGCCGACCGGGTCACGCTCGCGGTGCCGTGCCGCGCGGACGAGCCCGACCTCGGGCGCACGCTCGCGGCCGCGCTCGCGAGCTGGCGCGCCGAGCCCGCGGGCCGGCTCGAGGTGCTCGTGTGCGTGAACGGAGCCGGCGCGGCCCAGGCCCCCGCGCTCGCCGAGCTCGCGCGAGCGGCGGCCGCCGCCGGGGCGCCCCCGCCGCGCATCGTCGACGCCGACGCGCCGGGGACGGCCTTGGTGGCGGACCCGGCCCCGGTCGCCGTGGTCGGCCTGGTCACCGCGCGCACCGGGAAAGCCGTCGCGTGGAACCTCCTGCGGGCACACGCGCGCGGCGAGCGCATCCTCTTCCTCGACGCCGACGTCACCTTCGCGCCGGACACGTTCGCGCGGCTGCTGGCGGCCCTCGACGGGGCGCCCGGCGCCGTGCTCGCTTCGGCGCGTACCCGCGGCGTCCCGCGGCCGACGGCCTTCGAGCGCATCATGGCCGCGCCCTACGGCGTCGCCTTTCCCAACCTCTCGCCCCAGCTCTACGCCGCCCGCGCCGCCGGCCTCCCGCCGGGCATGCCCGAGGACCTCATCGAGCCCGAGCGCTGGCTCGAGCTGATCGTCGGCCCCGACCGCCTGGTGCACGCCCCCGGCGCCGAGGTGCGGGTGCGCCTCACCCGCGACCTGCGCGATTTCTTTCGGCAGCGCATCCGCATCGAGATGGGCAAGGTGCAGATCGCCCGCGACTACCCCGGGCTGAGCGCGCGCTCCGCGCCGCAGCCCGGGCTGCTGGCGGCGCTGCGCGGCCTCGGCGGTGCGGACCTCGCCCGGCTCGCGGTCTACCTCGGGCTGCGCAGCGCCGCCCGCGTCGTGGCCGAGTGGCGCTACCGCCGCGGGCGCACGGCCGGCGTGTGGCGGCAGGCGGCGAGCACCAAGATGTGGGACGGCCGGTGAGGGTGCTCGTGCTGGCGACGCGCTTCCCGGTGCCGCCCTGGCGGGGCGACCAGCTGCGCCTCTACCATCACCTGCGGCTGCTCGCGCAGCGCCACGAGGTCGCGCTGGCGGCGCTGGTCCTGCGGCCCCCGCGGGCGGCTGCGCGGGTCGCGGTCGAGGGCCTCGGCGTCCGGGTGGAGGTCGTGCCGCTCGGCCTGCTCGGAGCGGGCGTGTCGCTCGGCCGCGCGCTGCTCGGCGACCCGCGGCCCCTGCAGGTGCTGATGTACGCGCGCCGGCGCGCGCGGGCACGCGTCGACGCGCTGCTCGCCGGGGGTGGATTCGACGTGGTGCACGCACAGCTCGTGCGCACGGCACCTTACCTGCCGCCTCCCGCGGGACCGCCCGCGGTGGTGGATCTCGTGGACGCTCTCTCCGTGAACCTCGGCCGGCGGGCGGCGCTCGCGCGCGGACCGGGTGCGCGGCTGGCAGCGTGGGAGGCCCGGCGCCTCGCACGCTTCGAGCGCGCGCTCCTCGGGCGGGCCGCCGCCACGCTCGTCGTGTCGGAAGCGGACCGGGCGGCGGTCGGCTCGGCCCACGCGCGCGTCGTTCCCAACGGCGTCGACATCGCCCACTTCGCCTACCGCGAGGAGGGCCGCCCGGCCGCGCGGCTCGTGTTCGCCGGTAACCTCGGCTACTTCCCGAACGTCGACGCCGCTTGCTGGCTTGCCGAGGAGGTCTTCCCCCGCATTTGCGCGGAGGTGCCGGCGGCGACGCTGCGGCTGGTCGGGGCGCGCCCCGCGCGCGCGGTGCGGCGGCTTGCCGCGCGGCCGGGCATCTCGGTGGCGGCCAGCGTGCCCGCGATGCCGCCCGAGCTGGCCGCGGCCACCGTCGCCCTGATCCCCATGCGCGCCGGCTCGGGGATGCAGAACAAGGTGCTCGAGGCGATGGCCTGCGGCACGCCGGTGGTGACGACGCCGCGCGCCGCAACGCCGCTCGCGGCGCGTGCCGGCGAGCACCTGCTCGTCGCCGACGATGCCGCCGGCCTCGCGGCGGCGGCGGTCGCGCTGCTGCGCGATCCGGCGCGCGCCCGCACGCTCGGGCGCGCGGCGCGAGCCCTCGTCGAGCGACGCTACCGCTGGGAGGATTCGGCCGCCGCCGTCGAGGCGGCCTGGGAGGCGAGCCGGGGTTTCTGACCCCCCGAAGCTTCTGGTATGTCGCCGTCGTGCAGCGGCGGGACAGCGGATGGCGCCTGCGCGGGGCTTTGCTCGTCGCCGGCGACCTGCTGGCCGCCTGCCTCGCGTACCTCCTCGCGTTCCTGCTGCGGGTGGTGATGCCCCTGCCGCTCACCACGGGCTATCTCCCGGCGCTGCGCTTCGGCGAGGTCAACCACCATTGGATCGCGATGCTCGCCGGCCAGGTCGCCACGCTCTACTTCCTCGGCCTCTACGAGGCGCGCGCGCTCGCCGACCCGCGCGAGTTCTTCGGGGCCCTGGCCCTCGCCCCGGTCCTGCAGGCGCTCTTCCTGATCGCCGTGTACTTCTTCCAGTCCGACCTGACCTTCCCGCGCTCGATCTTCGTCGTCTTCGCCGGGCTCGATGCCGGGCTGCTGGTGATCTGGCGCCTCGCCTGTCGCAACCTGATGGGCCAGCCACGGCGCCGCGTCCTCGTGGTCGGCGCGAACGAGGGGGCCGCCGAGGTGGTACGTACGATCCGGCACCACCATTGGCTGCGCATGGACGTGATCGGCGCCGTCGCCAACAACGGCACCCGCGTCGCCGCGCTCGACGGCGTCCCCGTGCTCGAGGCGGGCGAGGGGCTCCCGGCCCTGTGCGAGCGTCACCAGGTCGACGAGGTGATCATCGCCTCGCAGACGTCGTGGCAGGACCACTTGGTGGACGCGCTCGGGCGCTGGCAAGGACCCCGGGCGCGGGTCTTCGTCGTCCCTTCGCCGTACGAGATCCTGATCGGCCGCCCCGAGCACCTGCGCCTGCACGACATCCCGCTGATCGAGGTGATCCGCGATCCGGAGGGCGGCGGGGCCGCGGCGGCAAAGCGTGTGTTCGACCTCCTGCTGGTCCTGCTGCTCCTCGTGCCGGCCCTGCCGCTGATGACGCTCATCGCGGCGGCGATTCGGGCCGCGTCGCCTGGGCCGGTGCTCTACCGGCAGGTGCGGGCGGGCCGCGGCGGTCGGCCGTTCACCATGGTAAAGTTCCGTACCATGCGGGTGGGCGCGGAGCGGTCCACCGGACCCGTGCTCGCCGCCGAGAACGACCCGCGGGTGACCGCGCTCGGCAAGGTGCTGCGCGCGACGCGCCTCGACGAGCTTCCGCAGCTCTGGAACGTGCTCTGCGGCGACATGAGCTTCGTCGGACCGCGGCCGGAGCGGCCCGAGTTCGTCGAGCGCTACGCGCGCGACATCCAGGGCTACGTCGAGCGCTTCCGCGTCCGCCCGGGCCTCACCGGCTACGCCCAGGTGAACGGCGAGTATCACACCTCGGTGGCGACGAAGCTCAAGTACGACCTCGCCTACATCCACAATCGCTCGCTGTGGCTCGACCTCAAGATTCTCACGGACACCGTCAAGGTGATGCTCACGCGGCGGGGCGTGTAGGCGCCGTGCGTCGGATCGCCGACGCGCTGTTGGCTCTCACCGCCGCGAGCATCCCGCTGTCCACCACCGGGATGGAGGGCGGGGTGCTCGGCCTCGGCGGGCTCACGCTGCTCGCCGCCGCCCGGGGCACGGCGGTGGTCGGCCGCACGCCGCTCGACGGGGTGCTCGCGATCTTCTACGCGACGCTGGCGCTCTCGACCGTCGCGAGCGGGCATCCGCTGGAGGCCACGGGCTGGCTGCGCCTCTGGGTGGTCCTCACCTTCTTCGTCGTCGCCTGGTGGGTGCGGGACCGGCGGCACGCCGTTCGCCTGGCGGGCATCGTCGCGCTCGCCGGGGCCGTGGCGGCGGGCTACGGCGTGCTCCAGCACTTCACGGGCATCGACTGGTATCGCGCGCTGCTCCGCCGGCCCCTGCGGGTCGCGGCGCGGACGCCCGAGGCGACGGGGTTCGCCGTGGTGGGCTTCTTCCGCAACTACCTCACGTTCGCGCACGTGATGGTCTTCCCGTTCGCCTGGACGGCGGCCATGGCGCTGGGAGGCCGCTGGCCGGCGGCGGCCGCCGCCGGGCTCGTCCTGCTCGCGATCCTCTTCTCGACGGCGCGCGGGGCCTGGCTCGCGGCGCTCACGGTGGTCGCGGCGCTCGCCGCGGCGGTCCGCGGCCGGCGGGCGGCGGCGCTGCTCGCCGGCCTCGCGCTCCTCGCGACCGCGGTGCTGCTCGCGAGCCCCGACCTGCGCGGCGAGGTCCAGGGCATGTTCGGGCTCGGCGGGGCGAACGCCCCGCGGGTCGCGATCTACCGCGCCAACCTCGACATCGTGCACGCACATCCGGTCCTCGGTCTCGGCTTCGGTCGCTACGCGACCGCCGCAGCACCTTACTATCGTCTCCACCCCACCGCGGACCGGCGGTCGCACGCCCACAGCAACTACCTCCAGCTCGCCGCGGAGGCGGGGCTCGCGGGGCTCGCGGCCTTCGTCCTCCTCCTCGCGGCGGGCCTGCGGCTCGGCTGGCGTGCGCTCGCCGGCGCGGCCGATCCGGCCACGCGGGCGGCGGCCGCGGGGGCCTGGGCGGGAGTCGCCGGCTTCGTCGTGGGCGGCCTCACGCAGTACACCTTCGGCGACAACGAGGTGGCGGTGGCGTTCTGGTTCGCCCTCGGGCTGCTCGTGCGGCTCGCCGCCGCGGAGGAATAGGGGAGAACCGTGCGCGTCCTGCACGTGGATCCCGAGCGCGGCTGGGGCGGGGGCGAGGCACAGGTGCTCGCGCTCGCCGGCGCAATGGCCGCTCGCGGTCACGACGTGCGGCTCGCGGTCGATCCCGCGGGCGGGCTGGCGGCGGCGGCCGCCGGTCTGCGCACGGCGCCGCTGCGCGTCCGCAACCACCTCGACGTGGCCGCGGGCCTGCGACTCCGGCGGCTCGCGGCCGGCTGCGACGTCGTCCACTTCCACACCGCGCGCGCCCACGCCCTCGCCCCCTTCATCACCCGAGGCCGCGCCTGGCGGGTCGTCACGCGCCGGATGGACTACGTGCCGGCCGGCGGCCCCTATGTTCGCCTCCTCTACAACCGCGCGGTCGACGTCGTGATCGCGATCTCGGAGGGAGTGCGCGCGGCCCTGCTCCGTGCCGGGGTCGATGCGGCGCGGATCCGGCTCGTGCCGAGCGGCGTGGACCCCGCGGCCCTGGCGTCTCCACCCGCGGCACGCGCGGCGCTGCGCGCCGAGTGGGAGGTCCCGCCCGACGCCGTGCTCGTCCTCGTGCTCGGGGCACTCGAGCGGCGCAAGGGGCACGCGGTGCTGCTCGCCGCCGCCGCGGCAGCGCCCGGTCTCCGCTACGTCTTTTGTGGTGACGGTGGCGAGATGGCGGCGTTGCGCCGAGCCGCGGCTCCGCTCGGTGGGGCGGTGCAGTTCGTCGGTTTCCGGCGCGACGTGGCCGCCTGTCTCGCCGCCGCCGACGTGGTGGCGCTTCCGTCGCTTCAGGAGGGCCTCGGCGTCGCCGCGCTCGAAGCGATGGCGGCCGGGCGGCCGGTGGTGGCGAGCCGGGTCGGGGGGCTCGGCGAGGTCGTCCTCGACGGCGAGACCGGGCTGCTCGTCCCGCCCGGCGACGCGGCGGCGCTCGCCGCCGCGCTCGCCCGCCTCGGCGCCGACCCGGCGCTGCGGGCGCGTCTGGGCGCCGCCGGACGGGCCCGCGTGCTCGCGCGGTACACGGTCGCGCAGATGGCGGAGGGCACGCTCGCCTGCTACGAGAGGGCGCGGTGATGCAGATTGGACGGCGGAGCTTGAGGGCGCTGGTCCGGCGGCTGGCCGGCGTCCGCGTCCTGGTGGTCGGCGACCTCATGCTCGACCAGTTCATCTGGGGCGAGGTCGAGCGCATCTCGCCCGAGGCGCCCGTGCCCGTCGTTCGCGTCACCGCCGACGACGTGCGCCCGGGCGGCGCGGGCAACGTCGTGAGCAACGTCGCGGCGCTCGGCGGGCGCGTGGCGGCGTGCGGCGTAGTCGGCGGCGACGCGGCGGGCCGGCGGCTGGTGGCGGCCCTCGGCGCGCTCGGCGCGAGCACCGAAGGCATCGTGACGGCGCCGGGAGGCGAGACCACGCAGAAGACCAGGATCATCGCCCGCCACCAGCAGGTGGTGCGCTTCGACCGCGACGTCCCCGCGGCCGACGGCGCCGCCGGCCGGCGCCTGCGCGACTTCGTGCTGCGCCAGCGCCGGGCCGCCGACGTGCTGGTCGTGTCGGACTACGGCAAGGGAGCCATCGACGGGGAGATCCTGGCGGCGCTCGCCGAGGCCCACCGGCGGGCGCCGTTCACCTGGCTGGTGGATCCGAAGCGGGCGAACTTCGCGCACTATCGGCGTCCCACCCTGGTGAAGCCCAACCGCGAGGAGGCGGCCGCCGCCGCGGGCATCGACATCACCGACACGGCGTCGCTGCACGCGGCCGGCCGCCGGCTCCTCGAGCGTTGGGAAGCGGGCGCCGTGCTCGTGTCGCGCGGCGAGGGCGGCCTCGCGCTCTTCAAGCCCGGAGGCATGGTCGAGGAGTTCCCGACCGCGGCGCGCGAGGTGTTCGACGTGACCGGCGCCGGCGACACGGTGATGGCGGCGCTCGCGCTGGCGCTCGGGGCGGGCGGCAGCCTCGAGGAGGCGACCGTGCTCGCCAACTACGCCGCCGGAGTCGTCGTGGGCAAGCTCGGGACCGCCACCGTCTCCGCGACGGAGCTGCTCGCCGCCGTCGGCGGCGCCGACGAGGCCGGTGCGCGGCCGCGGCGCGCGCGCCGGGCGGGCTAGGGCCGGCGTGCGAAGCATGACGGGATACGGGGCCGGCGCCGCCGACGCGGCCGGCGTGCGCGTGACCGTGGAGGTGCGGGGCGTCAACCAGCGCTTCCTCGACGTGAAGGTGAGCATGCCGCGGGAGTACGCGTCCTGCGAGGCCGAGATCCGCGAGCGGGTCCGCGCCCTCGCGCGCCGGGGCAGGGTGGAGGTCGGGGTGGGCCGCACGCCGCTCGCCGCACAGCGGCGCTATCGCGTCGCCGTCCGTCACCAGCTCGCCCGCGCGTACGTCGAGGCCACCCGCGACCTCGCGCGCGCGCTCGGCCTCGAGGGCACGGTCACGCTCGCCGAGGTGATGCGGCTACCCGACCTCTTCGAGGTGAGCGAGCCGGCGCCCGACGTGCGCGCCGAGCTGCCTGCGCTGCGGCGGGCGCTGCGCGCGGCGCTGCGCGCCTTCGAGAGCGAGCGGCGTCGCGAGGGGCGGCACCTCCAGCGCGACATGCAGGCGCGGACGGCGGCCGTGCGGCGCGCGGCCGCGCGCATGCGGGCGACGGCCCCGCGGGTGACCGCGCTCTTGCGCCGGCAGGTCGAGGAGCGGCTCGCGCGGCTTCTCGGTGGCCAGCTCGACGCCGCCCGGCTCACGCACGAGGTCGCGCTGCTCGCCGAGCGCGGCGACTTCACCGAGGAGCTGGTGCGGCTCGACGGCCACTTGGCGGCGCTCGCGGCGGCGCTGCGCGCCCCGGGGCCGGTCGGCAAGCGCATCGACTTCCTGCTGCAGGAGGTCCATCGTGAGCTCAACACGGCGGGCGCCAAGGCCCAGGATCTCGCCATCGGCGCCCTGGTCCTGGAGGCCCGGGGGGAGGTCGAGAAGCTCCGCGAGCAGGTGCAGAATGTCGAGTGACGGGCGCCGGCCATGCTGATCACGATCTCCGGCCTGCCCGGGAGCGGCAAGACGACGGTAGCCCGGCTCGTCGCCCGAGCGCTCGGCCTCGAGCACGTATATGCCGGGGACATCTTCCGCCGGCAGGCCGAAGCGCACGGCCTCTCGCTCGAGGAGTACCTCCGCCGCGCCGAGACCGACCCGTCCATCGACCAGGCGCTCGACGAGCAGATGCGCCGCCGCGCCGCGGGCGGCGACGCCGTCCTCGAGGGCCGGCTCTCCGGCTTCATGGCGGACCAGGCGGGGGTGCCGGCGCTCAAGATCTTCCTCGACGCCCCCGAGCGCGTGCGCGCCGAGCGGATCGCCGCGCGCGAGGGCGGGGCGACCGAGGAACGGCTGCGGGAGATCCAGGCGCGCGAGGCGTCGGACCGCCGCCGCTATCGGGAGCTCTACGGGGTCGATTATCACGACGCCGCGCTCTATGATGTCGTCATGCGCACGGACGACCGTGCGCCGCCGAGCCTGGCCGAGGCGATCGTCGCCGAGGCCCGGCGGCGCTTCCCCCCGTGAGCGGCCGATGACGGTGGGCGAGCTGATCGAGCGGGTGCGCGCCTACAACCCCGGCGGCGACGTCGAGGTGATCCAGCGCGCTTACGACTTCTCCGCGGAGGTCCACCGCGGGCAGCGCCGCCTCTCCGGCGAGCCCTACCTCACTCATCCCCTCCAGGTCGCGTCGATCATCGCCGACCTCCGGCTCGATCCGCCGAGCGTGGCCACCGCGCTCCTGCACGACACCGTGGAGGACACCCTCACGACGCTCGCCCAGGTGGAGGAGCGCTTCGGCCCCGAGATCGCCGCGCTGGTCGACGGGGTCACGAAGATCGGCCAGATCAACTTCACCTCCCGCGAGGAGAAGCAGGCGGAAAACTTCCGCAAGATGCTGCTCGCGATGGCCAAGGACATCCGCGTGATCCTGGTGAAGCTCGCCGACCGCACCCACAACATGCGCACGCTCGGCCACGTGCCGCACGAGCGGCAGCTCGAGATCGCCCAGGAGACGCTCGAGATCTACGCGCCGCTGGCGCACCGCCTCGGCATCTATTGGCTCAAGAGCGAGCTCGAGGACAGCGCGCTGCGCTACCTCCACCCCGAGGTCTACTACCAGCTCAAGCGCAGCGTCGCGAAGAAGAAGGCCGAACGCGAGAAGTACACCAAGGAAGTCGTCTCCGTCCTGTCGAAGCGGCTCGGCGAGGCGGGCCTCGAGGCGGAGGTCACCGGGAGGCCGAAGCACTTCTACTCGATCTATCAGAAGATGCAGGCCCAGAACCTGCTCTTCGATCAGATCTACGACCTCGTCGCCTTCCGCGTCTTGGTCGATTCGATCGGGGAGTGCTACGAGGCGCTCGGCGTGGTGCACGCGAGCTGGAAGCCCGTGCCCGGCCGCTTCAAGGACTACGTGGCGCTGCCGAAGGCGAACGGCTACCAGTCCCTGCACACGACGGTGATCGGCCCGTACGGCGAGCGCATCGAGATCCAGATCCGCACGCGCGAGATGCACCGCGTCGCCGAGTACGGCATCGCGGCGCATTGGCGGTACAAGCAGGCGGACGTGGCGGCCGGGCCCGACGACGGGCAGCGCTTCGCCTGGCTGCGGCAGCTCCTCGAGTGGCAGCAGCACCTCGACGATCCGCAGGAGTTCCTGCGCTCGGTGAAGGAGGACCTGTTCAGCGAGGAGGTGTTCGCCTTCACGCCCAAGGGCGACCTTCTCAACTTCCCCGTCGGGGCGACGGTGATCGACTTCGCCTACCGCATCCATTCCGAGGTGGGCCATCACTGCGCCGGGGCGCGCGTGAACGGCCGCATCGTCCCGCTGCGCTACCAGATGCAGAGCGGCGACACGGTCGAGATCATCACCACCGCGACGCAGACGCCGTCGAAGGACTGGCTGAAGCTGGTGAAGACCTCGCGCGCGAAGAACCGCATCCGCGCATGGGTGAAGGCGCAGCAGAGCCAGCGCTCGGTCGCCGTCGGCCGCGAGATCCTCGAGCGCGACCTCGCCCGCCACCAGCTCGACCTGGCGCAGCTCCGCAAGGACGGAACGCTCGCGCGCGTGGCGCGCGAGCTCGACGAGGTCGACGAGGACGCGCTGCTGGCGAGCGTCGGGTACGGCAAGGTCACGCCGCACCAGGTGCTCGTGCGCATCCTGCCCGAGCAGGAGATCGAGCGCCGGCGCGAGCGGAGCGAGGGCGCCTTCCAGCGGTTCATGCGGCTCGTGAGCCGCCAGAGCAAGAGCGGCGTGAAGGTCTCGGGGATCGAGGACATGCTCGTGCGCTTCGGGAAGTGCTGCAGCCCGCTGCCCGGTGAGCGCATCACGGGCTTCATCACCCGCGGCCGCGGCGTGACGGTGCACACGCAGGACTGTCCGAAGGTGCTCGAGAGCGATCCCCAGCGCCGCATCGACGTGCAGTGGGAGAACGGCAAGGGCAGCCCGCGGCCGGTCAAGCTCGAAGTCACGTGCGTCGATCGGCCCGGCCTGCTCGCCGCGATGTCCAAGGCGATCAGCGCGGCGGGTATCAACATCGCGGGGGCCCGGGTGCAGAACGTCGGCGACCACAAGGCGCAGAACACCTTCGAGCTGGTGGTCTCGAGCCTCGAGGAGCTCACCCGTGTCATGCGCAGCCTCGAGCGCGTGCGCGGCGTCATGCGGGTCGAGCGGGTGCGCGCATGAGGGCCGTGGTGACCGACGCGGCGCCGCAGCCGGTCGGACCCTATGCGCAGGCGGTGGACACGGGGGAGCTCGTGTTTTGCGCGGGGCAGATCGGGCTCGATCCCGCCACCGGGCATCTCGTCCCGGGCGGCGTCGCCTCCGAGACCGAGCAGGCGCTCGCGAACCTGGCCGCGGTGCTCGCCGCCGCCGGGCTCGGCCTCGATGCCGTGGTGAAGACCACGGTCTACGTCGTCGACCTGCGGGAGTGGCCGGCGATGAACGCGGCCTACGCGCGCCGCTTCGCCGCGCCGTATCCGGCGCGCGCCGCCGTGGAGGTAGCCGCGCTGCCGGCGGGTGCCCGGGTCGAGATCGAGGCGATCGCCGTGCGCCGGCGCTGACGACCGTCAGACGGCCTTCTGGACGCGCCCCGAGCGCAGGCAGCGTGTGCAGACCAGGATCCGCCGCGCGCCTGCGCCTTGACGGGCGTGCACGCGCTGCAGATTCGGCCGCCACAGCCGCTTGGTCTTGTTGTTGGCGTGGCTCACGCTGTTGCCGACCGACCGTTGCTTGCCGCAGATCGCACACGACCGCGCCATGGGGCGCCCGGTTACCACGCGTCTCCCCACCTTGCAACGCCGGGCGGTCAGGCGCCGGTACGGATGCGGCGGATGATCTCGCTCGTCGACACCCCGGGGACGATCGGGATGCGCTCGACCCGCCCGCCGCGGGCCAGCACCTCCGCGCGGCCGACGATCGCCTCCTCGGCCCAGTCGGCCCCCTTGACCAGGACGTCGGGGGCGATCGCAGCGATCAGCTCCCGGGGCGTGTCGGCCTCGAAGATCACCACGTGGTCGACGGCCGCAAGCCCGGCCACCACCTCCGCCCGCTCGCGGGCCGAGAGGATCGGGCGGCCCGGCCCCTTCAGCCGCCGCACCGAGGCGTCGCCGTTGAGGCCGACGACCAGGACGTCGCCGAGGGCCCGCGCCGCCGTGAGGTAGCGCACGTGCCCGGGGTGGAGGAGGTCGAAGCAACCGTTGGTGAACACGACGCGCGCGCCGGCAGCGCGGCGGGGGGCCAGGCGGGCGAGCAAGGTCGGGACGTCGGCGGCGAGCTTGGCGTCCTCCACGGCGGGGAGACGATAGCCGAGGCCCCGCCGCGGCGGAAGCCCGGGCCGGCTTGACCCCCGGAGGAGCGCGGGCTACATGCCGGCGGACGATGGCGGGTTACCGGCGCCGTCGCTGGCGGGAGGGCATGGCGGTCCGGCTGGACCTCAACGGCCTCGTCGCGGCGGCGGGTGGAGTGGAAGGACTCGCCCCGGGGGAGCTCGGCGACCTCGCGCCCACCCTGGCCGAGGCCCGGGTCCTGCTCGGCGCGCGCCGGGCGGCGGCCGGAGCGCTGTCGCCCCGGCGGGAGGTGCTGCGTCCCGTACTCGACGACGCCGAGGCGGCGCGCGCGGACTTCGACACGCTCGTCGTCCTCGGCGCCGGGACCCTCGCCCGGGCCGTGCACGCGGTCGCGGCCGCGCTGCCGGCCCCTGCCGACTCCGGGCTGCGGCTCGTCGCCGCCGATTCCGTGGACCCGCGAAGCATCCACGACCTCCTCGGCCGCCTCGACCTGCGGCGCACGCTTTTCGACGTCGTCAGCCGTTCCGGCGACACGGCCGAGACCCTGGCCCAGTTCCTCATCGTGCGCGACCGGCTCCTGCGCGATCTCGGCGCCCTCGACTACAAGCGCCACCTGATCGTCACGACGGATCCCGAGCGCGGGCCCTTGCGCCAGATCGTCAACGACGAGGGCTTTCGCGCGCTCGCCATCGCGAGCGACCTTCCATCCGGCCTCGCGCTCCTGTCGCCGCCGGGGCTTTTTCCGGCCGCGGCGGCGGGCATTGACGTCGAGGAGCTGCTGGCCGGGGCAACCTTCATGGACGCCCGCGGCCAGGCGGCGGAATCGCCGCTCGGCGATCCGCCGCTGGCGCTCGCCGGGGCGCTCGTGCGGCTGGCCGCCCGCCGCGGCGGTCCGCGGGTCGAGCTGCGCGCCTTCAGCGATCGCCTCGCCGCCACGGGGACCTGGTTCCGACACCTCTGGGGAGCCTCCGGCGACGGCGATGGGGCGGGCGCGCCGCTGGTGCTGTTCCTGCGCCTGGGGGACCACGGTACGGCGGTGGACGTGCCGGCCGCCTATCAGGACCTCGCCGACGTGAGCTACCTCGGCGGCCACTCCCTCGGCGAGCTGTGCAATGCGCAGCAGCGGGCGGCCGAGGCCGCCCTCGCGCGCCGTCGGCATCCGAGCGCGACCGTGACCCTGCCGGCGTTGAACCCGTTCACCATGGGCCAGCTACTCCACCTCCTCCAGATGCTCGTCCTCGCGCGTGACTGCCTCGCGGGGACGGGACCGGCGGCGGGCGGGGTCGACGACCGGCGCCGGCTCGTGGGCGGGCTTCTCGGCCGCAGCGGGCTCGAGGCCGAGCGCAGCCAGGTCGAGCAGTGGCTGGCGCAGAAGGACCCCCGTCTCATCCTGTGACGGGAGGCCCGCCACGTGGGTAGGATCGCGGTCCTGCCGGCCGACGTTCAGGGCCAGATCGCCGCCGGTGAGGTGGTCGAGCGCCCTGCCTCGGTGGTGAAGGAGCTCGTGGAGAACGCGCTCGACGCCGGTGCCCGGCGCGTCGAGGTGCGCCTCGACGGCGGCGGGCTCGAGCGCATCCTCGTGCGCGACGACGGCGAGGGGATGGCGCCCGACGACGCCGTGCTCGCGTTCGCGCGCCACGCCACGAGCAAGCTCGCGCGGGCCGACGACCTCGCCGGCGTGGCTACCCTCGGGTTCCGGGGCGAAGCGCTCCCGAGCATCGCGGCCGTTGCCCGCGTGCGCCTGACCACCCGCCGCGCGGGCAGCGCGGCCGCGGCGGTCGTCGAGGCGGACACCGCGGGGGCGCGGCCGGCGGGCGTCACCGGGGCGCCGCCCGGCACCACCGTCGAGGTGCACGACCTCTTCGCGGCCACCCCCGCGCGGCGGAAGTTCCTGCGCACGGCCGCGACCGAGGTGGGACACGTCGTCGATGCGCTCACGCGCCTCGCGGTCGCCAGCCCCGAGGCGGGCTTCCGGCTGCAGCACGGCGGCCGAACGCTGCTCGACCTGCCGCCGGTGCGCGACCTCGGCCAGCGCCTGGCGCAGGTGCTCGGGCCCGCGCGCGCCGGCGGGCTCGCCCGGGTCGAGGCCCTCGACGGTGCCGTCGGCCTCGCCGGGTTTCTCGGCCCGCCGCGCGAGACCCTCGCGAACGCGCGGCTTCTCTGGTGCTTCGTCGCGATCGGCCCCGGCGGCGCGCCGCGGTTCGTGCGCGACAAGCTGCTGCTGCGAGCGGTCCTCGACGGGTACGCGTCGCTGCTCATGCGCGGGCGCTACCCGGTCGCGGTGCTCGTGGTGCGCGTGGCGGCGGGCGAGGTCGACGTGAACGTGCACCCGGCGAAGCTCGAGGTGCGGTTCCGCCGTCCGGCGGTGATCCACCAGCTGATCGCGCCGGCGCTGCGCGCCCGGTTGACGGCCGCGCTGCGCACGGGCGCGGTGGCGGGCGGGGAGGTCGCGGCCGAGGCGTCGCCCGGCTACGCCGCCACCGCCGGGCGGCCGCTCGAAGCCTCCCCACCCACGATCGGGGCGCCCCCTCCGGTCGCCTCGCAGGCTCCCCTCTGGCAGCCGGCCCCGCGCGGCTTCACTGGGCTGCGCGTCGTCGGCCAGGTCCTCGACGGCTACATCGTCTGCGAGGGCGACGGGCGTGTGATCCTCATCGACCAACACGCGGCCCACGAGCGGGTGCTCTTCGAGCGCCTGCGCCGTGAGCGGGCGGCGGGAGCCGTGATGCGCGACGCGCTCCTCGTTCCCGAAGCGGTGACGCTCGCGCCGGCGGAGGCCGCCGCGCTCGCCGAGAATTCGCCGGCCCTGGCGGTCGCAGGCTTCGAGGGAGAGCCCTTCGGGGAGGGGGCGTTTCTGCTGCGCACGGTGCCGCGCCTGCTCCGCGGCCGCGACGTGGGCGGGCTGGTGCGCGCGCTCGCGGCCGAGCTGGCCGACGAGGGCACTGCGGCGGGCGCCGGGCGCGCCCACGAGGCCGCGCTCGCGACCGTCGCCTGTCACGGCGCCGTGCGCGTCGGGCAGCGGCTCGCGGCAGGCGAGGTGCGTGCGCTGCTCGAGGCGATGGACGGCGTCGACGTCAACGCCCACTGCCCGCACGGCCGGCCGGTCGCCGTCGAGATCGGTCGCGCACAGCTCGAGACGCTCTTCCGGCGATGACTCCGCCGCGGGTCGTCTGCCTGGTCGGGCCCACGGCGAGCGGCAAGACGGACCTCGCCCTCGCGCTCGCCGGGGAGCTCGGGGCGGAGGTCGTCTCGGCCGACTCGCGCCAGGTCTACCGCGGGCTCGACGTCGGCACCGCCAAGCCGACGGCGGCCGAGCGTGCCCGCGTCCGACACCACTGCCTCGACCTCGTCGACCCCGAGGAGCCGTTCGACGCGGCGCGCTTCCGCGCCGCGGCCGCGGCGGCCATCGCCGACATCCACCGCCGGGGGCGTGTCGCCCTGGTCGTCGGCGGGACCGGGCTGTGGGTCCGGGCGCTCCTCCACGGACTCTGCCCCGCGCCGGCGCGCGTTGCAGCACTGCGGGCGCAGCTCGCGCCGGTGGCGACCGCCACGCTTCATCACCGGCTCGCGGACCTCGATGCGACGGCAGCCCGCCGCATCCATCCCCACGATCGCGCGCGGGTCGTGCGCGCCCTCGAAGTTGCGCTCGTGAGCGGCCGCCCGCTCTCGGCGTGGCAGGCGGCGCACCGCTTCGGCGAGCGGCCGTACGCGGCGCTGATGATCGGCCTCACGCGGCCGCGCGCCGAGCTCGACGCGCGCATCGCGGCGCGGGCGCGCGCCATGCTCGCCGGCGGGCTCGCCGACGAGGTGCGCGCGCTCTGCGCGCGCGGCACGGCGCCGGACGCGCCGGCGTGGCGCGCCGTCGGGTATCGCGAGGTCCGCGCGTGGGTCACGGGCGCATGCGACGCGGCGGCGGCGCTCGCCGCCGTCGAGCAGGCGACGCGCCGCTTCGCGAAGCGCCAGCGGACGTGGTTCCGGCGCGAGCCGGCGATCGTTTGGCGTCATCCGGAGACGGACCGCGCCCGGCTCACCGGCGAGATCGCCGCCTTCCTCGCCTGAGGCCACGGCGAAATTGCAAAAGCGGGGGGCCCGGGCTACACGACCGCGAAGCCCATGCCCCGGAAGCCGTCGGTTGCGGCGCTACGGCGGAGGATCGACCGCTTGGACGATCGCCTGCTCGCGCTGCTCAACGCGCGCGCCGCGCTCGCCCAGCGCATCGGCGCGGAGAAGGCGCAGGCGAACGCCAGCGTCTACGATCCGGCGCGCGAGCGGGCGGTCCTCGCGCGCCTCGCGGGCGCGAGCCGCGGGCCGCTCACCGCGCCGCTGGTCCGCGGCATCTTCACCGAGATCATGTCGGCCGCCCGCGGCCTTCAACGCCGGCTGCGCGTCGCGTACCTCGGTCCCGAGGCGACCTTCACGCACCTCGCCGCCCGCCGCCACCTCGGCCGCGCCGCGGACTATCTCCCGGTGCCGACGGTGGCGGAGGTGTTCCAGGCCGTCGAGCAGGGCCACGCGGACCTCGGAGTCGTGCCGGTCGAGAACTCGACCGAGGGCATGGTGGCGCATACCCTCGACCTGCTCGTCGAGTCGCCGCTGCGCATCGCCGCCGAGGTCGTGCTGCCCGTGCAGCACTGCCTGGTGGCGCGCCACGGGACGCGCCTCGAGCGAATCCGGCTCGTCGTCGCCCATCCCCAGGCGCTGGCGCAGTGCCGGCGTTGGCTCGCCGCGCACTTGCCCGGCGTGCGCACCGCCGAGGCGACGAGCAACGCGCGCGCGGCCGAGCGGGCGGCGGCCGAGCCGCGCACGGCGGCGATCGCGGCCGCGGCCGCGGCCGAGACGTATGGGCTCGCCGTGATCGTGCCGGCCATCCAGGACGAGGCCGGGAACGTCACCCGCTTCCTCGTGCTCGCCCACCACGACGCGCCCCGTCCGAGCGGCGACGACCGGACCTCGCTGCTCTTCAGCGTCCGCGACGAGGTGGGTATCCTGGTCGAGATGCTCAAGCCGTTCGCGCGTCACGGCATCGACCTGATCAAGATCGAGTCGCGGCCGCTGCGCGAACGCCCGTGGGAGTACTATTTCTTCGTGGACCTGAAGGGCCACCGGGCCGAGCCGCGGGTGCGCCGGGCGCTCGCGGCCGTGGGGCGGCGGGCGCTGCGCCTCAAGGTGCTCGGGTCGTACCCGGCGGCGCCGGAGGGGTGACGATGGTGGACGTCCGCACGCTCGTCCCGGAGTGGGTGCGCACGCTCACGCCGTATCCCCCGGGGATGCCGATCGAGGAGCTCGAGCGCGGGCTCGGCATCCGCGGCTCGATCAAGCTCGCCTCCAACGAGAACCCGCTCGGCCCCTCGCCGCGGGCGCTCGAGGCGATCGCGGCAGCGCTGCCGAACCTCCACCGCTATCCCGACGGCTCAGCGTTCTACTTGAAGCGCCGGCTCGCCGAGCGCCACCGGGTCTCGCCGGAGGAGATCCTGGTGGGTAACGGCTCGAACGAGATCATCGAGCTCGTGGCGCGCGCCTTCCTGCGGCCGCGCGACGAAGCGGTGATGGCCGACCAGGCCTTCGTCATCTACCGCATGGTCGTGCAGGCGGCCGCGGGCACGCCGCGGCTCGTCCCGCTGCGCGACTTCACGCACGACCTCGAGGCGATCGCCGAGGCGGTGACGGCGCGGACGCGGCTCGTGTTTCTCTCGAACCCGAACAACCCCACGGGGACGATCTTTCGCGCGGCGGCGTGGGAGACCTTCCTGCGGGCGATCCGCACGCGGCAGGTCATCGTGGTCGCCGACGACGCGTACGCCGACTACGTCGAGGACCCCGACTACCCGGACACGATCGCCCAGCGCGGCGATGGCGCCGTGCCGGTCGTGACGCTGCGCACGTTCTCGAAGCTCTACGGGCTCGCCGGCCTGCGCATCGGCTACGCCGTCGCCCCCACGCCTGTGATCGATGCGATGGGGCGCGTCCGCCAGCCGTTCAACGTCAACGCGCTCGCGCAGGTGGGGGCGCTCGCCGCCCTCGAGGACCACGCGCATGTCGCGCGCACGCTGCGCACGAACCGCGAAGGGATGGCGGCGCTCGTCGAGGGCTTCCGGGCACGCGGCCTCGCCTACGTGCCGAGCGCGGCCAACTTCGTCCTCGTACGGGTGGGCGAGGGGGCGCGCATCTACGAGGCGCTGCTGCGCGAGGGCGTCATCGTGCGACCCATGGACGCCTACGGCTTCCCCGAGCACGTGCGGGTGACGGTCGGGCTGGCCGAGGAGAACCGCCGCTTCCTCGACGCGCTCGACCGCGTATCGGGGCGACGATGAGCCCGCGGTTCGTGCGCATGACCGTGGCGGGCGTCGGCCTCATCGGCGGCTCGCTCGCCCTTGCCGCCCGCCGGGCGGGGCTGGTCGGCGAGGTGGTCGGGTTCGGCCGCGGCGCCGCCAACTTGGCGCTCGCCCGCGAGCGGGGGCTCGTCGACCGGACCGCCGACGACCCCGCGGTTGCCGCGGCCGGCGCGGACCTGATCGTGCTCGCGGCGCCCGTGGGGGCGTGTGCGGGCCTCGCGGACCGCTTCCGGCCGTACGCGGCTCCGGGGGCCCTGCTCACCGACGTCGGCAGCGTGAAGGGAACGCTGGTCGCCGCCCTCGAGGCGAGCTGGCAGGGGATCGGGCCCGTCGTGGGCGCCCACCCGCTCGCCGGGAGCGAGGCGGCCGGCGCCGGGGCGGCCCGCGCGGACCTCTTCGTCGGCCGCCGCTGCATCCTCACGCCGACGCCGCGCACCGACGCGGCCGCCGTCGCGCGGGTGCGCGCGCTGTGGGAGGGCGTGGGTGCGCGGACCGAGGAGATGCCTCCCGCGGCGCACGACGCGCTCGTCGCGCGCATCTCGCACCTCCCGCATCTGCTCGCCTACGCGCTGGTGACGGCCGTCGCAGGCGCGGCCGTGGACGGCCGGCGGGCGCTCGACTACGCCGCCGCCGGCTTTCTCGACACGACACGCGTCGCCGCCAGCCGCGCCGAGCTGTGGCGCGACATCATGCTCGCCAACGCCCCGGCGCTGGCCACGGCGCTCGCCGAGTTCCGGGCGGCCCTCGACCGCCTCGACCGTCTCGTGACGGACGGCGACGCGGCGGGGCTCACCGCCGCGCTCGAGACGGCGGCCGGCATCCGCCGCGCCCTCGACGGAAGGGGCTCGCGGTGAGCGTCCGCGTGGAGCCCCCGGCAGGCGGCCTGCGGGGCACGGCCGCCGTGCCGGGCGACAAGTCGATCGCGCACCGGGCCCTCCTGCTCGGAGCGCTCGCCGAGGGCCCGACGACGATCACGGGCCTTCCCGAGGGCGCCGACGTCCGCTCGACCCTCGGCGCCGTGCGTGCGCTCGGGGCGGAGGTGGTTCGCGACGGCACGGTCGCCCGCGTCACGGGCGCCGGTGCCGCGCTCGGGCGCCCCGAGCCGGTGGCGATCGACTGCGGCAACTCGGGCACCACCATGCGCTTGGTCGCCGGCCTCGCCGCCGGCGGGCCGGGCCCCGTCACGCTCGACGGCGACACCTCACTGCGGCGGCGGCCGATGGAGCGCGTGGCCGAGCCGCTGCGGCGGATGGGCGCGCGGGTCGAAACCACCGGCGGGCATGCGCCCCTGCGTGTCGCTCCGGGGCGCCCGCTCACGGGCACGGAGGTCGTGTTGCCCGTGGCGAGCGCCCAGGTGAAGTCGGCGGTCCTGCTCGCAGGGCTGCGTGCCCGTGGAACGACGCGTGTGACCGAGCCGCTGGCGAGCCGCGACCACACCGAGCGGCTCCTCGTTCACCTCGGGGCGACGCTGGCCCGCGACGGCACGTCGGTGACGATCGCCGGGGGACAGCGGCTGCACGGCGCCCCCATCTCCGTGCCCGGGGATCTCTCGTCCGCCGCCTTCCTTATCGTTGCGGCGTTGCTCGTGCCCGGCTCGGAGCTGCGGCTCCGGGACGTCGGGATCAACCCGACGCGCACCGGGGCCCTCTCCATCCTCCGCCGCATGGGCGCGGCGATCGCGGTGGAGGCGGGGAGGGAGGCCGCCGGCGAGCCGCGCGCAGATCTCGTGGTCCGGGCGGGGCCGCTGCGCGGGACCGCGATCACCCCCGCGGAGGTGCCGGCCGCCGTCGACGAGCTGCCCGTGCTGGCGGTCGCCGCGGCGCTCGCCGAGGGGCCGACGACGCTCGCCGGCGCCGAGGAGCTGCGCATCAAGGAGAGCGACCGCCTCGCCGCGCTCGGGCAGCTCGCGTTGCTCGGGGCGCAGGTCGAGGTGCGGGCCGACGGGTTTCTCATCCACGGGAGCGGCGGGCGGCGCCTGCGCGGCGGGCGCATCGACCCCCGCGGCGATCACCGCATCGCAATGGCGTTCGCCGTGGCGGGCCTGGCGGCGGCCGAGGGGGTCGAGGTCGCCGACCCGGGATGCGTCGATGTGTCGTTCCCCGGGTTCTTCGTTCGGCTCGCCGAGGTCGGGGCGCGCGTCACGGGGGACGGATGGGGCGCGTGATCGCCGTCGACGGCCCGGCGGGCGCGGGCAAGAGCAGCGCGAGCCGGACGCTCGCCCAGCGGCTCGGGTTCGCCTACGTCGACACCGGCGCGATGTACCGCGCGGTCGGGGTGCTCGCCGCCGAGCGGGGTGTGGCGCTCGACGACGACGAGGCGCTCGACGCGCTGGTGGCGCCGTTGCGCTTCAGCGCCGGGGGCGAGCGCCTCGTCGTCGACGGGCGTGACCTCTCCGCCGCGATCCGCACCGGCGAGGCGGGCGAGCTCGCCTCGCGCGTCTCGGTGCGTCCCGTCGTGCGGGCGCGGCTGGTGGCCGTGCAGCGGGCCCTCGCGGCGGCGGGCGACGTGGTGATGGAGGGTCGCGACATCGGCACCGTGGTGGCGCCCGATGCGGCGGTCAAGTTCTTCCTCACCGCGGCTCCCGAGGAGCGCGCCCGCCGTCGGGCGGGCGAGCTGGCGGCGCGCGGGGAGCGCGTCGACGTCGAGGCGCTCGCCCGCGAGCTGGTCGTCCGCGACGCCCGCGACGCGAGCCGCCCCACCGCGCCGCTGCGGGTGGCGGCCGATGCCGTGGTGCTCGACACGACCGGACGCGCGCTCGCCGCGGTGGTCGCGGAGATGGAGCGCATCGTGCGCGCGCGGCTGGAGGCGGCGCCGGCGTGAGCGCGGACGCAGAGCGCGCCCTTGAAACGCCGGAGGGACGGAGGTATGAGGTTTCGGTTGCCCTACAGGCCGTCAATTCCCTGCCCCCAGGGGGTACCAGCTTGATGCCCGAAGTCACCCAGAAGCCCGGCCACGCCGCGGCCGACGAGGACTTCGCCGCGCTCTTCGAGCGGAGCCTCAAGAGCCCGAGGCCGGGCGACGTCGTCAGCGGCCGGGTGGTGCGCATCGGGCCGGACGTGGTGACGGTGGACATCGGGTACAAGTCCGAGGGCCAGGTCCCGCGTCACGAGTTCACCGGCCGCGACGGCGAGCTCACCGTCGGCGAGGGCGATCAGATCGACGTCTTCTTCGAGGCCAACGACACCGAGTCGGGCGAGATCGTCCTCTCGCGGCAGAAGGCGCTGCAGTTCAAGGTGTGGCGGGACATCGAGCGCGCCTACGAGCGCGAGGGCGTCGTCGAGGGCACGATCGTCGGCAAGGTGAAAGGCGGGCTCAAGGTCGACATCGGCGTGGCGGCGTTCCTTCCGGGGTCGCACGCCGACCTCCGGCCCGCCCGCAACCTCGACCGCTACATCGGCCAGCGCGGCCGCTTCGCGATCCTCAAGTTCAACCGCTCGCGCGGGAACGTCGTGGTCTCGCGGCGCGCGGTGCTCGAGCGCGAGCGCACGGCCCTCAAGGAGGAGACGCTCAAGGTGCTCGAGGAGGGCGTCATCCTCGAGGGCACGGTGAAGAACATCACCGACTACGGCGCCTTCGTCGATCTCGGCGGCATCGACGGCCTCCTGCATGTCACCGACATGTCGTGGGGACGCGTGGGCCATCCGTCGGAGATGGTCTCGGTCGGTGAGCGCGTGCGGGTCGTCGTCCTCAAGTACGACCCGGAGCGGGAGCGCGTCTCGCTCGGCATGAAGCAGATCATGCCCGATCCCTGGGCATCGGCGGCCGAACGGTTTCCGGTCGGGGCCCGCGTGCGCGGCAAGGTCGTGAGCCTCACCGACTACGGGGCCTTCGTCGAGCTCGAGCGCGGGCTCGAGGGGCTCATCCACGTCTCGGAGATGTCGTGGACTAAGCGGGTGACGCACCCCTCGAAGGTCCTCGAGGTGGGCCAGGAGGTCGAGGTGCAGATCCTCGACGTCGACGGCGTCAACCATCGCATCTCGCTCGGCCTCAAGCAGACCGAGCCCAACCCGTGGGAGCTGGTGCGCGCCAACCACCCCGTCGGCAGCCGCGTCAAGGGCAAGGTGAAGAACCTCACCGACTTCGGCCTCTTCGTCGAGGTGGCCGAGGGGATCGACGGGCTCGTCCACATCTCCGACCTCCACTGGACGAAGAAGGTCAAGCATCCGTCCGAGCTGTACAAGAAGGGCGACGAGATCGAGGCCGTGGTCCTCGGCATCGACGTCGACAACGAGCGCATCTCGCTCGGCATCAAGCAGCTCACCGCCGACCCGTGGAGCACGGTACCCAAGCGCTATCCCACGGGGACGCGCGTGCGCGGCGCGGTGACGAGCGTCACCGACTTCGGCGTGTTCGTCGAGCTGGAGGAGGGCGTCGAGGGCCTCATCCACGTCTCGCAGCTCGCCAGCGAGCGGGTGGACAAGCCGGGGACCCTCTTCAAGGTGGGCGACACCGTCGAGGCGGAGGTCACCAACGTCGATTCGCGCGAGAAGCGCATCGGGCTCTCGATCAAGGCGCTGCGGCGCAGCGAGGAGCGCGAGGAGGTCGAGGCGTACATGAAGCGCGAGCGCGAGGGCGGGAAGTTCTCGTTCGCCGACATCCTCAGCGAAGAGCTCCCGCTCGACCGAGAGACGCGGGAGAAGGACAAGGGCTGAGGCGCCCGCCTCGCGCATGGCGCGGCGCCACCCGATCCTCCGTGGTCTCGCCGTCCTCGCGGCCGTCGCCGCCGGCCTGATCGTCGTCGCGGCGTTGGCGGCGCGCCTGGGGGCCCGCGGATGGATCTCCGGGCCGCGCGTCGGCGTGGCCGAGCTCCAGGGCGTGCTGCGTGACGGCGACACCCTCGAGGAGACGCTCGAGGACTTCCGCAAGGAGCCGAGCACGGTCGCGGTGGTGCTGCGCGTCGACTCGCCCGGAGGCGCGGTCGCGCCTGCGCAGGAGCTCTACGAGGAAGTGTGGCGCGTCCGGCGGGAGAAGCCCGTGGTGGCGTCGTTCGGCAACGTCGCCGCGTCGGCCGCCTACTACGTGGCCTCGGCGGCCGACGCGATCGTCGCCGATCCGGGCACGCTCACCGGCTCGATCGGGGCGATCATGGAGCTGGTCGACGCCAGCGCGCTCGCCGACAAGGTGGGGCTCAAGGACGCGGTGGTGAAGAGCGGTCCGTTCAAGGACGTCGGGCAGCCGCTGCGTCCGATGACCGACGAGGACCGTCGGCTGCTCCAGAGCATGGTCGACGACGTGCTCGGACAGTTCGTCGCGGCGGTCGCCCGGGGGCGCGCGATGCCGCCCGAGCGCGTGCGCGCGCTCGCCGACGGCCGCCCGTATTCGGGCGCGCAGGCCCAGGCCGTGGGCCTCGTCGATCAGCTGGGCAGCCTCGACGTGGCCGAGCGGCTCGCGTGGGAGCGGGCCGGGCGCACCGGCGAGCCGCGCGTGACCCGGGTGCGGGCTCGACGCTGGCCGTGGTGGCTCGCCTATCTCACGGAGTCGGCCGCCCCGGCGCCCCGGGGCCTGCCGGGCGGGCTTCTCCTCTTGTACCCGGGCGCGCTCCCGCGGTAGCCAAGGGGCGCCATGACCAAACGCGATCTGATCGAGGAGGTCGTGAAGCACTTTCCCCGCTTCTCGCGGCGCGACGCCGAGGTCATGGTCAACGCCGTGTTCGACAGCATGACCGCCGCGCTCTGCCGAGGCGAGCGCATCGAGATCCGCGGCTTCGGCAGCTTCGTCGTCAAGCACCGTCAGGCTCGCGACGGGCGCAACCCGAAGACCGGCGCCGTCGTCCCCGTGCACGCGAAGCGCATCCCCTTCTTCAAGGTGGGCAAGGAGCTGCGCCTGCGGGTCGACGGCAAGCCGTGGACGGCGGCCGACGCCGACGCGCTGTAGGCGCCGCCATGCGGATCCTGTGGGCTCCCTGGCGCATGGCCTACGTGGGGGCGGGCGGCGGTGACGGACGGTGCATCTTCTGCGCGGCGCTCGAGGGCGATCCCCGCGAGCGCCTCGTGCTCGGCACCACCCGGGCGAGCGTCGTGATGCTCAACCGCTACCCCTACCAGAACGGGCACCTGATGGTGGCCCCGCGCCGGCACACGGCGGCCCTGCCGGACCTGCCGGCCGACGAGCACGCGGATCTCGCCGAGACGCTGCGCCGTGCGCTGCGGTCCCTCGAAGCGACGCTGCGCCCGCAGGGGTTCAACCTCGGGATGAACCTCGGCGCGTGCGCCGGCGCGGGCGTGGTCGATCACCTCCACTGGCACGTCGTGCCCCGCTGGGCGGGGGACACGAACTTCATGACGACCCTCGCCGAGGCGCGCGTGATGCCGCAGCACCTCGACGAGACCTTCGGTCGCCTCGCGCCCGCCTTCCGCTGGCTCGACGGCGGCGACTGACGCCCGCCGCGGTTGTCTCCGCACGAAGGCGCTGCGTATAATCCGCGCGTCCGCGAACGGAGGAGCAATCGGTGCACGGCCCCGCAACGGCAACCACCCTCGGCGAGCTCACCGCCTCCGGCTACCGCCCGCAATCGGTCCGCGAGGAGATGCGACGCAACCTGCTCGCGCTCCTCGCCAAGGGGGAGCGCATTCTCCCGGGGATCATCGGGTACGACCACTCCGTGATCCCGGAGGTCGAGAACGCGGTCCTCTCCGGCCATCATATCGTCTTCCTCGGCGAGCGCGGACAGGCGAAGAGCCGCATCATCCGCGGCCTCACCGCGCTGCTCGATCCCCTGGTGCCGGCGGTGGCGGGCTGCCCCATCAACGACGAGCCGCTGCGTCCGGTCTGCTCCGGCTGCCGCCGGCGACGGGCGGCCGAAGGCGACGCCCTGCCGATCGTGTGGATCGCCCGCGCAGAGCGGTTCGGCGAGAAACTCGCCACGCCGGACGTCTCGATGGCCGATCTGATCGGCGAGATCGATCCCGTCAAGGTGGCCGAGGGCCGCTACCTCGCCGACGAGGAGACCATCCACTACGGGCTCATCCCCCGGACCAACCGCGGCGTCTTCGCGATCAACGAGCTGCCGGACCTCACCGAGAAGGTGCAGGTGGGCCTCTTCAACCTGATGGAGGAGAAGGACGTCCAGATCAAGGGCTACAAGGTCCGGCTTCCGCTCGACGTGGTGATCGTGGCGAGCGCCAACCCCGAAGACTACACGAGCCGCGGGCGCATCATCACGCCGCTGAAGGACCGCTTCGACGTCCAGATCCGCACGCACTACCCGCGCACGCTCGAGGACGAGATTGCGATCATGGAGCAGGAGGTCCCCGACGTCGATCGCGGTCCGCTCGCGCTGCGGGTGCCCGCGTTCATGAAGGAGATCGTCGCGCAGCTCACCCTCGAGGCGCGTGCCACGAGCGAGATCAACCAGGCCTCGGGCGTGAGCGTCCGGGTGACGATCAACAACTACGAGAGCTTGATCGCCAACGCGGAGAAGCGCGCGGTGCGCACCGGCGAACGGGAGATCGTCCCTCGGCTCACCGACCTCCACGCGATCCTCGCCTCGACGGCCGGCAAGATCGAGCTCGAATACGCCGGCGAGGAGAAGAAGGAGGACGACCTCGTCGATCGGCTGATCAACCGTGCGGTCGTCAAGGTGTGGGACCGATATCTCAAGCCCGACGCGCTGCGGCGCGTGGTCGAGCACTTCGAGGCGGGCTGGGGCGTCGAGGTTTCGGATCAGATGCGCTCCGAGGAGTACCTCGAGGGCATCCGGCAGATCCCCGGCCTTCGCGAGGGAATCGCGCAGCTCGGGGCGTTCGAGAGCCCCGGGCTCATGGCGGCCGCCACCGAGTTCGTGCTCGAGGGACTGCACCTCCACCAGGCCCTCAACCGGGATCGGGAGGGGGCTCGCTACGCCTACCACGCGTAGCCGCGCATGCTGATCGTCCGCTACACCGCGTGGGACGGCAGCCAGCAGATCCGGCTCACCGCGGAGCAGGCCTTCGACAAGCTCTCCGAGTTCCTCTCGTTCACCGACGACGTTCCGCAGGCCCTCGACTGGCTCCTCCACCAGGGGCTCGAGTGGGAGCAGGGTGTGCGCATCATGGGGCTCGACGAGCTCCTCGAGAGGGTGCGCGAGGCGATGCGGCAGCGCTACCAGGAGGTCAACCTGCGCCGCGCGTTCGCCGAGCTGCGCGAGCGACTCGAGGCGCTGCTCGACCTCGAGCGCGACGCCCTCGAGGGGGATCCGGACGGCGAGCGCGCGCGCCGGCGGCGAGCGCGCCTCGAGCAACTGCCGCCGCGGGTGAGCGAGGCCCTCGAGCGCCTGCGCGAGGCGCCCTGCGACGACCCCGCCGCCCGGGCCGGCCTCGAGGCGCTTCTCGACGACCTCGATGACATCCGGGACCTCGAGGATTTCCAGCGGCGCTACGGCGACCTCTTCCACGGGCCGCAGTCGCTCTCGTACACCGAGGCGGTCGCGCTCATGCGCGAGATGGAGCGGTGGCGGCGGCTCGAGGAGCAGCTCCTCTCCGGCGACCTCGACGCCGTGGACCTCGAGAACCTGCGGGCGCTGCTCGGCGTCGATGCCCGGCGGAGCTTCGAAGCCCTCAAGGGGATCATGACGATCCTCCTCGACGACGGGCTTCTCACCCAGCGCGACGGGCGGCTTCGGCTCTCGCCGCGGGGCGTGCGCAAGATCGGCCAGCTCGCGCTGCGCGACATCTACCAGGGCCTGTTGCGCGACCGCCGCGGCGGGCACCAGACCGATCATCGGGGTATCGCCCACCGCCGCCCCGAGGACACCAAGCCCTATCGCTACGGCGACCCTCTCGATCTCGACCTGGTCGCCACTTTGAAGCAGGCGCTGCGCCGGCGCGTCGGCACGCCGCTCGACCTGCGGCCGGACGATTTCGAGGTGCACGCCACCGATCACGTGACCGCCACGTCGACGGTGCTGCTGCTCGACATGAGCTGGTCGATGTCGTGGGAGGGCCGCTTCGCGGCCGCCAAGAAGGTGGCGATGGCGATGGAGAGCCTCATCCGCGCCCGCTATCCGCGCGACTACTTCGCGATCGTCGGCTTCTTCACCCGCGCGATCGAGCTCAAGCTGCGGGACCTGCCCGAGGCGAGCTGGAACATGGGCGACCCGTTCACGAACCTGCAGGACGGGCTGCGGCTCGCCGCCGAGCTGCTCGCGCGGCATCCGAGCCACAACCAGCACATCATCGTGATCACCGACGGGCAGCCGACCGCGTACTACCTCCAGGGGCGCCTCTACTGCGAGTGGCCGCTCTCCTTCGGGGGAATCAGCATGCGCGCCGCCCAGGAGACGCTGCGCGAGGTGGAGCGCGTCACCCGCCGGGGAATCACGATCAACACCTTCATGCTCGACGACAGCCCGAGCCTGCGCGCGTTCGTCGAGCGCATGACGCGCATCAACAAGGGTCGGGCGCTCTACACGCGCCCCGACCGGCTCGGGCAGTACCTGCTGGTCGACTATCTCGGCCGCAAGCGCAAGCGCGTCTGACGGATGGCGGGCGGCGACGGGACGGCGCAGCGGCGCGCCGGGGGGCGGCCGAGCGCGCTCATGGCCCAGTACGCCCGGATCAAGGCCCAGCACCGCGACGCGATCCTGCTGTTCCGCCTCGGGGACTTCTACGAGATGTTCTTCGAAGACGCGCACACCGCTGCCCGCGTGCTCGACCTGGCGCTCACCGCGCGCAACCGCGGCGACCCCGACGAGGTGCCGCTCTGCGGCTTCCCCGCGCACGCCGCGCAGCCCTACGTCGCCCGCCTGCTGGCGGCGGGCCACACGGTCGCCGTCTGCGAGCAGGCCGAGGCCCGCGGGCGGGGGTTGCTCGCGCGCGAGGTCGTGCGGGTGATCACCCCCGGCACGATCCTCGAGGAGGAGAGCCTCGAGCCCGGGGCGCCGAGCCTGCTCGCGGCGCTCGCCGCCGAGGGCGAGCGGTTCGGGCTCGCCACGATCGACTTCGCCACGGGCGCGGTGCGGGCCACCGCCGTCGAGGGCTGGCCGGCGGCGCGCGAGGAGCTCGAGCGGCTGGCGCCGCGCGAGGTGCTCCTCGACGCGGATTTGCCCGCGGAGGTGGCTGCGGCCTGCCGGGCGGGCCGGGCGTGGGCGACCGCGGCGCTGCCCGCGCCGGCGGCCGTCGCCGAGGCGCTTCCCCGCGTCGCGGGCCGGGCCGCCGGCGGCGCGCTCGCCTACGTCGAGGCGACCTACCGTTCGCGGCCGGCGCACTTGCGCGCGGTCGAGCCATACGAGCTCGCCGGCGTGCTGCGCCTGGACGCCGCCACGCGGCGCAACCTCGAGCTGTTCGAGACGCTGCGCGGCGAGCGGCGCGGCAGCCTGCTCGGTGTCCTCGACGAGACGACCACCCCGATGGGCGCCCGGCGCCTGCGGGAGTGGCTGCTCTACCCGCTGCTCGACGCGGCCGCGATCGGCGCGCGTCTCGATGCCGTCGAGGAGCTGGTGGATGCGGTGGAGCTGCGCGCCGCCCTCGCGCCGGCGCTCGCCCGCGTCGGCGATCTGGCGCGGCTCGCCGGGCGGGTCGGCGCCCGCACCGCCAGCCCGCGTGATCTGGCGGCGCTCGTCGACGCGTTCGAGGGGACGGGCGCGGCGCAGAACCTGCTCGCCGGCGCGCGGGCCACGCAGCTGCGGGACCTGGGCGCCGCCCTCGACCCGCTCCCGGAGGTCGGCCAGGCGATCCGGGCGACGCTCGTCGACGCCCCGGCGGCGCACACGCGCGTGCCGGGATTCATCCGCCCGGGGCGCCACCCCGAGGTCGACGAGCTGCGGGCGATCGCCCGCGACGGCAAGAGCTGGCTCGCGCGCTTCGAGGCGGCCGAGCGCCAGCGCACGGGGATCGCGTCGCTCAAGGTTCGCTACAATCGCGTGTTCGGCTACTACATCGAGGTGACGCGGCCGAACCTGCCGCTGGTTCCCGCGGACTACGAGCGCAAGCAGACCCTGGTGGGCGCGGAGCGGTTCGTCACGCCGGCGCTCAAGGACTACGAGGCCAAGGTCCTGGGCGCCGAGGAGCGGCTGCGTGTGCTCGAGGGCCACCTTTTCGACGAGCTGCTCGAGCAGGTGGCCATGCGCCAGCCGACCCTCGCCCGCACCGCCGACGCGCTCGCGACGCTCGACACGCTCGCGGCGCTCGCCGCGGTCGCGCACCGCCGCGGCTGGATCCGGCCGACGCTCACCCAGGCACCGACGCTGCGCATCCGTGGGGGCCGGCACCCCGTCGTCGAGGCGTTGGCCGACACCCCGTTCGTGCCGAACGACACGACGCTCGCCGCCGACGGCCCCCAGGTCCTGATCCTCACCGGTCCGAACATGGGCGGGAAGTCGACCTACCTGCGGCAGGTGGCGCTCATCGTGCTCCTCGCGCAGGTGGGCGCCTTCGTGCCCGCCGCGGAGGCGGAGGTGGGCCTCGTCGACCGCATCTTCACCCGCGTCGGCGCGAGCGACAACCTCGCCGCGGGTGAGTCGACCTTCATGGTCGAGATGCGCGAGACCGCGGCGATCCTCGGCGACCTGAGCCCGCGCAGCCTCGTGATCCTCGACGAGATCGGCCGTGGCACGAGCACCTTCGACGGCATCTCGATCGCCTGGGCGGTCGCCGAGCGCCTCCACGACGCCCCCGAGCGCCCGCGGACGCTGTTTGCGACGCACTACCACGAGCTGACCGCCCTCGCCGAGACGCGGGCGCGTGTCGTGAATCTCTGCGTGGCGGTGGCCGAGTGGAAGGGGGACATCGTGTTCCTGCGCCAGATCGCGCCGGGTCCCGCCTCGCGCAGCTACGGCGTGGAGGTGGCCCGCCTCGCGGGGGTCCCGGCGCCCGTGGTCGGCCGCGCCCGCGAGCTGCTGGCGGCGCTCGAGGCGGGGCACGCGCCGGGGAGCCCCCCCGCCGGCCGGCGGGAGGCGCAGCTCACGCTGTTCACCGAACCGGCCGAGCGCCTGCGGCGTGAGCTGGCCGCCCTCGAGCCGGAGCGCCTCACCCCGCTCGAGGCGCTGGGGGTTCTCGCCCGTCTGGTCGAGGCGGCGCGCCGGCCGGCTTGACCCCCCGGCGGTGCTTCCCTATCCTGCCCGCCGGTGGAGTGGAGGCGGTGGTGGCGCGGCTCAGCCGTCGCCGGGGCCGTGCTGTGCGCAGGCGGGGCGCCAGCCTTTGCGGCAACGCTTACCGCGCTGCGCGCCGACCCGGGTGCCGCGGACACCCGCGTGACGATCGCGCTCTCGGCCCCGGCCCACGCCGCGGTGTCGACCGTCGAGGACGGGGCCGGCGACCTCGTTCGCGTCTACGTGGACTTCCCGCCGGGCACGCGGCTCGGCCCGGCGGTGCAGCGGACCATGGCGCCGGCGGGCGGACCGGTGAGCGGCGTGCGCCTCGGCGTCGGCGAGGGCGGTGGGCCGCGCCTCGTCCTCGACGTGAGCGGCGGCGGGACGGAGCGGGCAGAGCGCCGCCGCGGCGGCCGGCTCGTGGTCGTCACCGTGTCGGCCGCGGCCGGCCCGGCGCCGACGGCCGCCGCGGCGACGCCCGCGGCTCCGGTCCATCGCCGCCCGAAGATCGTCCTCGACCCCGGGCACGGCGGGCATGATCCCGGCGCCGAGGGCTACGGCGTCGAGAAGGAGGTCACCCTCGCCATCGCGCTGCGCCTGGCGGCGTTGCTGCGCCAGCGGCTCGGCGCCGAGGTCGTGCTCACCCGCAGCGACGACGCGACGCTCGCGCTCGCCGACCGCACGGCCCGCGCCAACGCGGAGAAGGCCGACCTGTTCCTCTCCATCCACGCCAACGCCGATCCCCACCGACGCCTGCACGGGGTCGAGACCTACGTCCTCGACAACGCCGACGACCACGCCACCAATCGCCTGGCCGCGATGGAGAACGGCCTCGGCACCGATCTGCTGCACGCGCACGCAGGGCAGCGCGGCCTGCGCTACATCCTCAGCGACCTCGTCCAGGTGGGCAAGATGGACGAGTCGGTCGCGCTGGCGCGGGCGGTGCAACGTGGGCTGGTCCACGGGCTGCGCGCGCGCTACCCGGGCGTCACCGACCTCGGCGTGAAGCGGGGCCCCTTCTACGTGCTGGTCGGCGCCTACATGCCGTGCGTGCTCGTCGAGACGGCCTTCCTCACGCATCCGGTCGAAGGAAGGCGCCTCGCGCGCGCCGACTATCAGGACGCGGTCGCCGAAGGGCTCTACGCCGGGGTGCGCGACTTCCTCGCCGACGGTGCGCGCCGGCGGACGCTGTAGCGTTTTGCTGGTACCCGACCGCGGGCCACGGTATGGTCGGGGGCGCCGCTCATGATCCTCGCCAGCGTCCCGCCGCACGTCCCGCTCCCGGGGATCACCACGCTGCCTGCGGTCGACGGTGACGTCGGCGGCGCCCGCCAAGTCGCGCGCGAGTACCTGGCACGGATCCGCGAGCAGGTGCGGCAGCGCCACGACGCGGGAGAAGGCGGGCTCACGCTGGTGGCCGCCTACACCGAAGCGGTCGACCGCCTCGTCGGCTTCCTCTTCGGCACCGCGACCGCGCACTTTCTCGCGCGCAGCCCGCGCATCAACCAGCGCTGCGCGGTGATCGCCCAGGGCGGGTACGGCCGCGGGGAGCTGAACCCGTGGTCCGACGTCGACCTGCTCTTCCTCTATCCGTGGAAGATCAATCCCTACGTCGAGACGGTCGCCGAGGTGCTGCTCTACGCGCTGTGGGACGCGGGCCTCGACTGCGGGCACGCCCTGCGGAACACGCGCGAGTGCGGGCGGCTGGCGGCCCGAGACCTCAAGGTGAAGACCGCGCTGCTCGACGCCCGCTACCTGTGCGGCGACGAAGCCCTCTACGCCGAGTTCGAGACGATCGTCTTCGAGGAGCTGCGTTGTCAGAGCCAGACCGCGTTCTTCAAGGAGAAGCTCGCCGAGAACGCGCACCGCCACGCGCGCGCCGGCGACTCCGTCTACTTGCTGCAGCCGCAGCTCAAGGAAGGGCAGGGGGGGCTACGCGACCTCCACACGGCGCTGTGGATGGCCAACGTCAAGTTCAAGGTGCGGACGCTGCGCGCGCTCATCGCCCGGGGGGTGGTGAGCGAGCGCGACTGCGCCGAGCTGGAGGAGGCGCTCGACTTTCTCTGGCGCGTGCGCAACGCGATGCACCTCGTGACGGCGTCGCACCAGGACCAGCTGACCTTCGACCTCCAAGACCGGCTCGCGCCCGCGCTCGGCTTCGGGCCGGGCAAGTCCGGCGTCGAGGTTTTCATGCGGACCTACTACCGCCACGCGACGACCGTGAACCGCGTGAGCGAGGCGATCATCGCCCGGTGCGTCGCTCCGGCCGAGCCCTACCGCGGCTCGCCGCCGCCGGTGCGCACGATCCGCGAGGGGATGCGTATCCAGGGGCGCACCCTGGCCGTGACCGGCGGCGACGTCTTCGAGCGCGAGCCGGCGGCGGTGGTGCAGCTCTTCGCCGAGGCGCAGCGTCATGGCGCCACGCTCTCCACGGCCACCCGCGACCTGATCCGCGAAGCGCTCCCCGGGCTCGCGGCGGCGTACGACACGCCGGCGGTCGCCGGCGCCTTCCTCGAGATCCTGCGCGCCAAGGGCCACGTCTACGAAACGCTCGCCGAGATGCACAAGCTCGGCGTGCTCAAGGCGGTCATCCCGGAATTCGCCCGGCTCGAATGCCTGATCGCGCACGATCCGTTCCACATCTACACGGTCGATCAGCACTCGCTGATCGGCGTGCGAGAGCTCGAGCGCCTGCGCACCGGGGAGTTCGCCAAAGCCCTGCCGCACCTCACCCAGGTGATGCAGGAGCTCCCCCAGCCCGAGCTGCTCTTCATCGGCATGATGCTCCACGACATCGGTAAGGGCCACGGGCACGATCACGACCGCCGCGGAGCCGAGATGACGCGGGCCATCGCGGCGCGCCTGCGGCTCAACGTCGACGCCAGCGCCGGCTGCGAGTTCCTCGTGCGCCACCACCTGCTGATGTCGCACCTCGCGCAACGCCGTGACGTCCACGACGACGGCCTGGTGACCGAATTCTGCCGTACGGTCGGCAGCGTCGAAAACCTGCAGCGCCTCTACGTCCTCACCTACGCCGACATGCGCGCGGTCGGACCGGGAGTGTGGACCAACTGGCGCGACTCCCTCCTCCGCGAGCTCTACGTGCGCGCGCACGAGTTCTTCGAGAAGGGCACCTTCGCGGCCGAGGACCGGGCCGCGCGCGCGGCGCGCATCCGCGCGCGGATCGTGGCCGGGGCGGCGAGCGACGGCCAGCGGGCCGCGCAGGACTTCGTGGGGACGATGCCGGAGAACTACCTGCTCTCGACGCCCGAGGAGATGATTGCGGCGCACGCCGAGCTGCGCCGGCGCTTCGCCGAGCGCGAGGCGGCGGGGGAGCGGCCTGCGGTGGCGACGCTGGTGACTCCGTTCGCCGAGCGGGGCTTCGCCGAGCTCGCGGTGTGCACGCGCGACCGCCCGGGCCTCTTCGCGATGCTCTCGGGCGTGCTCGCCGCGCACGGGATGAACATCCTCGCGGCGCGCATCACCACCAGCGCCGACGGCGTAGCGCTCGACGCGTTCCGCATCTCCCAGACGAATGGCGAGGCCACCGACGACCCCGAGCGCTGGGAGCGGGTCGAGCGCACGCTGCGTCGGGTGCTCGCGGGCGAGGCGGACGTCGAGGATCTGGTGGCGCGGTCGCGGCGGCCGTTTCAGCGCGCGCGCCGCCGGGTGCTCACCGCGGTCGAGATCGACAACACGGTGTCGCAGGCCTACACGGTGCTCGACGTCTACACGAGCGACCGGGTCGGGCTGTTGTTCACGATCACGAACACGCTCTATCACCTCTGGATCGAGATCCACTTGGCGAAGATCACCACGATGGTCGACCAGGTGCTCGACGTCTTCTACGTGACCGACCACGAGGGTCGGAAGATCGAGGACCCGGCGCGCCTCGAGGCGATTCGGCGCGAGCTGGTGCGCGCCCTCGAGGGGGACGTCGCGGGCGAGGCGGCGGCGCGGGCCGCCGGCTCCTAAGCGCGGGGCGGGCGACGGCGCTCGACGCGGCAATCGACGGCTACCTCGACCACCTCACGACCGAGCGTGGGCTGGCGCGGCGGTCCGTGGAGGCGTACGCGCGCGATCTCGCGGCCTTCGCGCGCGCGCTGCTCGCGCGCGGCGTGCGGACCCCCGCACGCATCGGCCCCGCCGACGTGCGCGCGCACCTCGTCGCGCTCACCGATCGCGGGCTCGCCGCGCGCAGCCGCGCGCGGGCGCTGGCGGCGATCCGGGGATGGCTCCGCTACTGCGTCCGTGCGGGCCTGGTGGCGGCCGATCCGGCGGCCGACGTCCAGGTGCGCCGGCCGGGCGGGCGGCTGCCGCGCGCGCTCGGCGTGGCCGAGACCGCCCGCCTGGTGACCGCGACGCCCCGCGGGGCCCGCCGCCCCCTGCGCGACGCGGCGCTGCTCGAGCTGCTCTACGCCTGTGGGCTGCGGGTCTCGGAGGCCGTGTCGCTGCGCGGGGCGCAGGTGAACCTCGAGGCGGGGTTCGTGACGGTGGCAGGCAAGGGGGGGAAGGAGCGGGTCGTGCCGCTCGGGCGCGCCGCGCGCGCGGCGCTCGTGCGCTATCTCACGGAGGAGCGCCCGCGTCTGCTGCGGGGCCGGCCGAGCGCCTGGGTCTTCGTGCGTCCCGGTGGTCGGGCGCTCAGCCGCCAGGCGGTGTGGAAGCTCGTGCGCCGGCGCGCGGCCGGCGCCGGCGTCGGCCCCCGGGTCTCGCCGCACACGCTCCGCCACACCTTCGCGACCCATCTGCTCGCCGGGGGGGCCGACCTGCGCGTCGTGCAGGCGCTCCTCGGCCACGCGGATATCGGCACGACGCAGGTCTACACCCACGTGGCGCCCACTCGCCTGCGCGCCGTGCATCGCCGCCATCATCCCCGCGCATGAGACCGCGGCCTTCCTTGCGCGGCGGCGGGGTGGCCGGTACACTCGCGCCGCCCATGGGGCTGAGCGCCGTCCTCGCCCAGGTCGCGATCCTCGCCGTCCCCGTGCTCGCCGCGATCGTGTTCCACGAGGTGGCGCACGGCGCCGTGGCGTACGCCCTCGGGGACCCGACCGCCGCCCGGCACGGGCGGCTCACGCTGAACCCCCTCCCCCACGTCGACCCCGTGGGGACGGTGCTGCTGCCCGCGTTGCTCGTGCTCGCGCCGCTGTTCCTCGGCACGCGGCCCTTCATCTTCGGCTGGGCGCGCCCGGTGCCGGTCGACTTCCGCCGGCTGCGCCACCCGCGCCGCGACACGGTGCTGGTCGCCCTCGCCGGGGTGGCGACGAACCTGCTGCTCGCCGCGGCGAGCGCCCTCGTGCTCGCGGCCTTGCCCCGGGCGCACAGCGCCGACAGCGTGCTGCACGCGCTGCGGCTCATGGCGACGGCCTCGATCCAGATCAACTGCGTGCTCGCCGTCTTCAACGTGCTCCCGATCCCCCCCCTCGATGGGGGACGGGTGCTGGCGGCGCTGCTGCCGCCGCGGGCGGCGCGGGCGCTGGCGGCGGTCGAGGGGCTCGGCTACGTGGTCGTGCTCTTGGTGCTCCTCGACACCAACGTGCTCGGCACGCTCGTCCATCCTTTGGTGATGCTCTTCTTCGGCCTCGGACGATGACGGCGCCGGCGGCGGAGGCGGTGGTGGTGAGCGGCTCGCGGCCGACCGGCCGGCTGCACCTCGGCCATTATCACGGGGCGCTCAAGAACTGGCTGCGGCTCCAGGAGACGTCGCGCTGCCTCTTCTTCGTCGCCGACTGGCACGCCCTCACGACCGACTGGGCCGACCCGGGCGAGATCGGTGAGAGCAGCATCGCGATGGTCCTCGACTGGCTCGCGGTCGGGATCGATCCCGCACGCTGCACGATCTTCCGGCAGTCGGCGGTGCCGGAGCACGCGGAGCTCTTCCTCCTCCTCGGCATGCTCACGCCGGTCCCGTGGCTCGAGCGCAACCCGACCTACAAGGAGCAGCGCGAGGAGCTGCGCGAGAAGGACCTCTCGACGTTCGGCTTCCTCGGCTATCCGGTGCTCCAGGCGGCCGACATTCTCATGTACAAGGCGACCGCCGTTCCCGTCGGCGTCGACCAGGCGCCGCACGTCGAGCTGACGCGGGAGATCGCCCGCCGCTTCAATGCGACCTACCGGCCGGTGTTCCCCGAGCCACGGACGCTGCTCACCGACGCCCCGAAGATCCTCGGTACGGACGGGCGCAAGATGAGCAAGAGCTACGGCAACGGCGTGTACCTCGACGACCCGCCCGAGGAGATCGAGCGCAAGCTCGCACGCATGGTCACCGACCCGCGGCGGGCGCGCCGCACCGACCCGGGCGAGCCGAACGATTGCCCGGCCTACACCTCGCTGCACCGCATCTACTGCACCCCCGAGGAGCTGCGGTTCGTCGAGCAGGGCTGTCGTACGGCGAGCATCGGCTGCCTCGAGTGCAAGCGGATCATGATCGCCCACGTGCAGGCCGACTTGGCGCCCGTGCGCGCCCGGCGGGCACGCCTGCGGCCGGCGGACGCCCAGGCCGCCCTCGCGGCGGGCGACGCGCGCGCCCGCACGCAGGCCGCCGCCACGATGGCCGAGGTGCGCGCGGCCATGGGGCTCGCGTGACGGCGCCGTGCACCGTCGAGCTCGAGCTGTTCCGGGGACCGCTCGACCTGCTGCTCCACCTCATCAAGAAGAACGAGGTGCAGATCACCGACATCCCGATCGCGACCATCACGGACCAGTACCTGGCGCTGCTCGAGCAGCGCCCCGATTTGAACCTGGACGGCGCCGGGGAGTACCTGGTGATGGCGGCGACGCTGATGGTGATCAAGAGCCGCATGCTCCTGCCCGAGCCGGCGGTGGAGGACGACGAGCCGGAGGAGGACCCGCGCGCGGACCTGGTCCGCCAGCTGCTCGAGTACCAGCGGTTCCGGGAGGCCGCCGCCGCGCTCGGCGACCGCCCGATCCTCGCGCGGGACGTGTTCGCCAACCCGCCGGCGGCCGCCGATCCGGCGCCGCCGGGCGAAGCCGTGCCCGCGACGGCCCACGAGGCGAGCCTCGGCGATCTCCTCGCCGCGCTGCGGGAGGTGCTCGCCCGCCGGCGGCCGCCGCCGCGGCACGAGGTGGGCGAGCCCGAGCGCTCGATCGCGGAGTGCGTGCGGATGATCCTCGCCCGCTTCACGCTCGTGGACGAGGTCGATTTCGCGGATCTGTTCGCGCCGGAGGCCGGCCGCCACGAGGTGATCGCGACGTTCCTCGCGTTGCTCGAGCTGATCCGGGTGCGCGTGGTGCGGGCCCGGCAGGAGCAGCGGTTCGGGGCGATCACGCTGGCGCTCGCGGTGGCGGACGTCGCCGAGGCGACGGCGCGCGTGCGCGAGACCGGCCATCGGATGCTGTGGGGAGGAGGAGACGACGGGGATGGAAACGGACGCTGCGGCGATCGCTGAAGAGACCGCAAACGGCAACGGGCATCCGGTCGCGGAGGGGGGCGACGCGGCACGAGCCGGAGACCTCGCACACCTCGGCGGCGTGCTCGAGAGCCTGCTCTTCGCCGCGGGGGCGCCGGTGACCGTCGCGCGGCTGGTCGAGGCTCTCGGCGGCCCGGGGCGCGCGGAGGTGGTGGCGGCCCTCGAGGCGCTCGCCGCGGGGTACGAGCGCGAGGGCCGGGGCCTGCGCCTGGCGCGCGTGGCGGGCGGCTATCAGCTCCGCACGCCGCCCGAGCACGGCCCCTGGGTGCGCCGGCTCCTCGGGCAGCGGCCGCCGCGGCTCTCCCGCGCCACGCTCGAGACCCTCGCGATCGTCGCCTACCGCCAGCCGTGCACGCGCGTCGACGTCGAGGCCATTCGCGGCGTCGACGCCGACGCCGTGCTGACCACGCTCGTCGAGCGGCGGCTGGTGCGCATCGTCGGACGAAAGGAGGCGCCCGGGCGCCCGCTCCTCTACGGCACGACGCGGGAGTTCTTGGAGCTCTTCGGCCTGCCCGACCTGGGCGCGCTACCGCCGCTGCGCGAGGTGGGCGAGGGGGCGGACGTGCTCACCGCTCAGGACCTCACCGTCGGTCCGGGGGGCGTCGCCGCGACGCCCGCGGCGTCCGAAGCGGCGGGCGATTGGCCGAGCGACTGCAGAAGCTCCTGAGCGCCGCCGGCGTGGTCTCGCGCCGAGCCGCCGAGGCGCTCATCCGTGCGGGCCGCGTCACGGTGAACGGAGAGCGGGTGACGCAGCTCGGGGCGCGCGCGGACCCCGGCCGCGACACGATCGCGGTCGACGGGGAGGTGCTGCGCCCCACGGCGCCCCGCCGCACGATCGTGCTCCACAAGCCACGCGGGGTCGTCACCACGCTCGCCGACCCGCGCGGCCGGCCGACGGTGCGCGATCTCCTCCGCGAGCTGCCCGCACGGCTCTACCCGGTCGGTCGCCTCGACCTTCAGACCTCCGGCCTCCTGCTCCTCACCAACGACGGGGCGCTCGCCGCGGGTCTCATGCACCCGCGGCGGCGCGTGCCGCGCGTCTATCACGCCAAGGTCCGCGGGGCCCCGTCGCCCGCGGCGCTGCGGCGCCTGCTCTCCGGCGTGCGCCTCGAGGACGGCCCGGGTGCGGTGGCGGCCGCGCACGTGCTCGCGCGCCTCCCGACCAAGACGTGGCTCGTGCTCACGGTGCGCGAGGGGCGCCACCATCTGGTGCGCCGGCTCTGCGCCGCGATCGGCCACCCGGTCGAGAAGCTCGTGCGCGTGCGCCTCGGGCCGCTGCGTCTCGGCGCGCTGCCGCCGGGCGCGTGGCGGGACCTCGCGCCCGCGGAGCTGGCCGCGCTGCGCGCCGCCGCCGGCCTCAAGCCCGAGACCACGGAAGGCCAGGCACCGGCACCGCGAGCGCCCGGCAGGCGAGCCAGAACGTCGTCGCCCCCACGGGAGCGGCGACCGCCAGGCGCAGCGCCTCGCGCAGGAGCAGGGCCGGCGGGAACACGGGGTGGAGCGCGCGGTCGAGCCCGCCCGCGGCCAGCGCCATGACCGCGGTCGCGGCGCCGATGCGCAGCACCGTCGCCGGCAGGTTCCCGCCGAGGCGGCCGATCCGGCGTCGGAGCAGGGCGTAGAGGATGGCGCAATTGGCGAGCGCGACGACGGACGTCGAGAGCGCCAGCCCGACGTGCCCGAAGCCGAGGGCGCGCACGAAGGTCCAGTTGAGGACGTAGTTCGTGCCCATCGAGCCCAGGCTCACGTACATCGGCGTGCGCGCGTCGTCGAGGGCGTAGAAGGCCGGGGCGAGCACCTTGACCCCGGCGTAGCCCGCGAGGCCGAGCGCGTAGCCCGCCAGCGCGTCGGCCGAGGCGAGCGTGTCGGCCGTGCCGAAGCGTCCGTGCTGATAGACGAGCCCGATCAGCGGCGCCCCGAAGAGCGCGAGGGCGGCCGCGGCGGGTAAGCAGAGCAGGGCCACCATCTCGAGCGCGTGCCGCAGCGTCGCCCGCAGCGCGGCCGCATCGCCGAGCGCGACGTGGCGCGATACGGCGGGCAGCGTCACCGTGCCCACGGCGACTCCGAAGAGCCCTATCGGGAGCTGCATGAAGCGGAAGGCGATGTTCAGCCACGAGACCGGGCCGTTGCCGAGGTAGGACGCGAAGTTGTTGTTGACGACGACGTTCACCTGGACGGCAGCGGCGCCGATCGTCGCCGGGGCCATGAGGCGCAGCACCTGGCGCACGGCGGGGTCGTGGGCGTCGAGGAGCGGGCGGTAGCGGAACCCGACCCGCCCGAGGGCCGGGACCTGCACGAGGATCTGGAGCGTGCCGCCGAGCAGCGTGCCGAAGGCCATGCCGACCATGGCCCGCGCGGCCAGAGACCCGTCGCCGGGCGGGCGGCCGCCGCCGTGCAGTGTGCGCACGACGCCCTCGACGTAGCCCGGGGCGATCCACCAGGCGCAGGCGAGCCCGCCGACGACCGACCCCAGGTTGAAGAAGGCGCCCGTCGCGGCGGGTACGCCGAAGACGCCGCACGTGTTGAGGATGCCCATCGCGACCGCGGCGAGCGCCACCAGCAGGAGGAAGGGGAACATGATCCGGGTGAGGGTCGTCGTGAGCTCGAGCTTGCCCGGGATGTCGGCGAAGCCCGGGGCGATCGCGCGCGCGAGAGCGGGCGCGAAGGCGATGCCGAGCAGGCAGACCCCACCCACGATCAGCGCCAGGAGATTGACGACGCGGTTCGCGAGCCGCCACGCGGCGGCCTCGCCGTCGCGCTCGCGGCACTGGGTGAAGGTGCTCACGAACGCGGCCGATAAGGCCCCCTCGGCGAAGAGGTCGCGCAGCAGGTTCGGGATTCGAAAGGCCGTGACGAAGGCGTCGAGCTCGCGGCCGGCGCCGAAGAAAACCGCGAACGCCTGCTCGCGCAGCACGCCGACGATCCGGCTCGCCGCGACGGCGGCGCTGACTACCCCCGCCCGCCGCGCGAGCTGCCGGCGACCGCCGGCCGCCACCGGGGCGCTGCCCTCGGGTGCCATCGCGCCCCCGGCTCGATACGCGAAGCCCGCCGGCGGCGCAAGCCGCGCCGGTCAGGCGGCGGCGGGGGCGGGCAGGGCCACCGGGCGCAGGCGGCGCACGCGGCGGCGGGCGACGACCGCGAGGGCGCCGCCGGCGCACGCGAAGCCGAACAGGTCCCCGAAGCGCACGTAGGGCGTGAGGCCGCGGCGCGCGGCGACCGCAGCGGTGAGGACGCCGGACGCTCCGGGCGGCTCGCTGGCGACGATGCGTCCCCACGGATCGACGATCGCCGACACGCCGGTGGTCGCCGCGCGCACCAGGTAGCGCCGCGCCTCGACCGCGCGCAGGGTGGCCATCGCGAAGTGCTGCCGGCTGCCGACGCCGTGGCCGGCGTCGAGCCAGCCGTCGTTGGCGATGTTGACGAGCACCGCCGCGCCGTGGGCGACGTCGTCGTCGATCACGTCCGGGTAGAGGATCTCGTGGCAGATCGAGATGCCGAGTGGGACGAATCCCGGGAGGACGCCCGGCGTGGTCCCGGGGACGAAGGCGCGGGGGGTCTCCCCCGGCGCGGGCGCCGCGGGCGCGGCGAGCGGGGGCGTCTCCGCGAACACGACCAGCCGCCGCTTGTCGTAGTACCCGCCCGGGCGGCCGTCGGGCCGGATCAAGCGCGCGCTGTTGTACGTGCGTCCGGCCGCGCGGCGGGGCGCGCCCAAGACCAAGTCGGCGCCGGTGCGCGTCGCCAGGCGCTGAAGCGCCCCGGCGACGAGCGGCTCGTTCTCGAGGTAGAGGGTGATCGCGTTCTCGGGCCAGACGATGAGCGCGGGACGCAGGCCCGGCGGCAGCGTGGCGGTCGTGCGGAGCTCGGCGAGGAGCTGGCGCTCGGCGTAGGCGCGGGTCCACTCGAATGCCGGCGGCACGTCCGCCTGGACGGCCGCGACCGGCACCGTCGCCTCGTGACCGCCCGAAGCGGGCACGATGGCGAGGCCGCCGAGCCAGATCGCGGCGATCGCCGCCGCCGGTCCGGCGAGCGCCGCGCCCGCGGCCCGCGGCCCCCGCCCTGCGGCCAGGCGCGCGAGCGCCTCGGCGATCGCCACGTCGCCCAACGCCACCAGGTAGGACAGCCCGTAGACGCCCGTGACCGCCGCGATCTGGATCAGGCCGATCTGCGCGTGCTGCGTGTAGCCGAGGAGCGCCCAGGGCTGTCCGAGCAGGCGGCCACGCACCAGCTCGATCGAGACCCACAGGGCGGGGACGGTCGCCGCGACGACCGGCCACGGCGCCTGGCCGAGCAGCGCGGCGGCGCCGGCGGCGAACGTGCCGCAGGTGAGCGAGACCGCGACGGCGTAGGCGGCGGACATCGCCAGCACGGCGAACACGAGGTTGGCGCCGAAGTAGGCGGCCAACGCGGGGACGAGCCACCAGGTGACCGTCGCGGCGGCGACGAACCCGAACAGCGCGCCGTGGGCGAAGGCGGCGCGGGGCCGGGCGCCGCGGACGACCAGCAGCAGCGGCACGAGCGTCAGCCAGGCAAGCTCACCCGCGTCGAGCGGCGGCAGCGCAAGCGCGTAGAGCCCGGCCCCGGCGGCCACGGCGGCCGCACGGGCGAGCGCGGCGCGGCGGCTCACAGATGCGCGCTCGGCGCCGACGACACCACGAGCGCGAAGGGGGCGGTGGCCCCGGGGGCGAGCAGCGCTCCGCTCGGCATGGTTCCGCGGATGGCGACGAGCAGGTGATCGTGGTCGACGTGGTAGGTGCCGTCGGCGTGCCAGTCGGGGTCGTCGGCCGTGCTCCACGCGTCGAGCTGGCGGTGCGCCTGCTTGTACGTGCGGAACTCGTGACGCCAGTAGGTGAGCGTGCTGCTGCGCACGGCGTCGCCGGGGGCGATCTGGAAAAGGCCGACCTTGCTCGGGTCGAGGAGCTGCATGAGGAAGCCCTGGGTGTTGTAGATCGCCACGTTCGCCGCCTGGAATGCGAGCGGCAGCCCGACGCCGCGCGCCGTGAACGTCGTCGCGTCGTCGACGGCGCTCACGTCGAGAGCGATGTAGAGCGTGCCGTCGCGGCCCGTGGCGGCGCGGTACGCGGGCACGACCACGCTCTGGGCCACGTCGCGGAGCGCGATCGGCGGCGCGGTCACCGTGAACTGGTCATCGGAAAGACCGTAGAGCGGGGTGCTGTCGTTCCAGACGGTGAGCGCGCAGGGGCCGAGCGACACCGCGCCGACCCGCACGCGCAGCTGCGTGCGGGGCTGCCCGTCGGCGAGGTCGCGCTTCACCGCCGCCCGGCCGCGGCTCCAGTCGGTCGAGCCGTCGGCCGAGGTGAACTGGACCCAGTAGCGCTGCCCGGGCACGAGCCGCGCGTCGAAGAGCGTGATCGCCTGATCGGTATAGCCCGCGAAGGGCCGCAAGACGGCGAGGGGGGGTGGCGGCTTGGCGCATCCGCATCCCGCGGCCACGGGCCGCGGCGTTCCCACGGCGAGCAGGGCCGCCAACCCCGACCACAACCACATCATCGCCCGCATGCGCATCGAACGACCTCCTTCCACCTCAGACCGCGACCCGTTCCGCGAGCCCGTGCGGCTCGGCGATCGGCAGCACGAGCGTGAACGTCGCGCCCGCGCCGACCGCGCTCTCCACCGTGATGTCCCCGCCCATGAGGCGGGCGAAGCGTCGCGCCAGCGCCAGCCCGAGCCCGACCCCCTTCGTGTTCTCGTCGTGCGGGTGGAGCTGGTGGAAAATGTCGAAGATCGCCTCGTGGTGCTCGGGCGGGATGCCGGGACCCGTGTCGCTCACGCGGACGACCACGTGGCTGCGGCCGATGGTCTCGGCCGAAAGCCGGACGTGGCCGGCCTTGGTGAACTTCGCGGCGTTCGACAGCAGGTTCTGCACGACGACGCGGAGCTTCGCCCCTTCGGCCACTATCGCCGGCAGCCGCTCCGGGACCTCGGCGAGGAACCGCACGGGCCGGTCGCGCACGAGCAGGGCAAAGGACTCGGCGAGCTCGTGCAGCAACGGGACGAGGTCGAGGACGTCCTCGTCGCGCCGCGCATCGCCGGTCTCCGCCTTCGAGAGATCGAGGAACTCCTCGACCAGCTCGAGCAGGTAGCCCGCGTTGTGCAGGACCTTGTGCAGCACGGCGACCGCCTCGGGCGGGCAAGCTCCGAACGTGCCGTCGCGCAGCAGCTCGATGTACCCGACGATCACGTTGAGGGGGGTACGCAGCTCGTGCGAGACGTTGGCGAGCAGCTCGGTCTTGAGCCGCTCGGCGACTTGGAGCTGGGCGAGGCGATCGTAGGTGGCCAGCGCCGCCCCGACGCGCAGGAGGAGGCGTTCAGCGCCGTCGTTGCGATCGTGGCAGCCGTGCACCGCGAGCCGGCGCAGAACGGCCGGCGGGGGCGGCGCCCCCGCGGCGGTGAGGACGACGATCTGCACGAGCCCGTCGCGCGCCCGCACGCGGTCGAGGAAATCGCCTCTCTCGAGGCCGGCGAGCGTCGCGTCGACGAGCAGGAGCGGCACCTCCTCGCGCCCGAGGCGGGCCAGAGCCTCCTGGCCGCCGTGGGCGCGGAGCAGGCGGTGCCCTTCGCCCTCGAGGAGGCGCTGCATGGCATCGCCGGTCTCGCCGGGCGCGTCGAGGAGGAGGATCGTCCGCCCTGCGGGCCTGCTGTGCGGTCGTCGCATCATCGGGACCAGGGCCCCCCCAGTCTGCCGATGGCGCCTGCGCTCCGGGCGTGCACGTTCCGGGCCGCTGCGGCGCTCCGGATCGCGGCCTCGACGCGAGAGCCGGCGTGGCGCATGAGTCGGTGCCGACACAGTGTGCCGTGCCACCTGTGTCGGCGATGGCACCGGCGGGCCCGGAGTCGGCCCGGCGCGGCGGGCACGGTTTACTTGACAAGGTAGCGGCCGCCCGCTAGCAAGAGCGCGTTCGTCGGCGGGTGCCGGTGAACGTGCCGCGGGGTGGAGCAGTCAGGTAGCTCGCGAGGCTCATAACCTCGAGGTCGGTGGTTCAAATCCACCCCCCGCAACCTGAGCGCGGCAGACCGTGAGGCGGCGTGCGTTCGTTGCACGCCGCGAGGGTCCGGTTCGGGCCCGAGGGCGCTCCGCCCTCGGGCCCCGCCGAGCAGGCGCGGCACATTGACGGCTCGGGAAGCGCTCGATTACCATCGCTCGCCGACGCCCGCGGGCCGAGGGACGCGGACGGAAACCGGGGGGAGAAAGGAGCGCGCGGATGACGGTGCGAGCAGCCTTCGTGCTCGGGCTCTTCCTGGTCGCCGCCGCCGCCGTGCACGGCGGACTCTACGCCCCGGGGCACGACTTCGTGGTCAATCGGTTCACGGGGAGCTTCCAGTTCGTGCCCGCCGACGAGGGCGACGAGGACTCGCAGCTTCCGGCGCGCGCGCAATGCTTGACGCTGAGGAGAGCGGCGGCTACCAGGTTTCTATTGCCCCGCCGGAGGTAGACCCATGGCAGGTGGACGGGCCTTCAAGAGCAACGTGCGTGAGCGCCGCGAAGCCGAGCGTCGAATGAAGGCGCTCGAGAAGCGGCAGAAGAAAGCCGAGAAGCGCAAGGCGGCCGAGGAGGGCGTCAAGCCGGCCGAGCCCCCGGCCGGGCCCCAGCGGTGATCGCGACGGCGGCGTACCCAAGTGGCTAAGGGAGAGGTCTGCAAAACCTCCATGCACCGGTTCGAATCCGGTCGCCGCCTCTCAGGGCATCACAGCGCGTCGATCTTGGCCGCGAGGATGAAGTCGTTCTCGGACAGGCCGTCTATGGCGTGCGTCCAGAGGGTCAAGTCGACGCGGTTGTAGTGGACGCAGAAGTCGGGGTGATGCCCCTCGGCTTCGGCGACGTCCGCGAGGCGCTGGAGGAAAGCCATCGCCGCGCGGAAGTCGGGAAAGGTGCGCGTCTTTCGTAGCCGGCCTTCGCGCACCTCCCAGCCCTCGACCTGTGCGAGGAGCCGGCTCACCTCGGTCGGCTCGAGCCTCGGAACACCGCCCTCACAGGGCACGCATCGCTTCGTACGCAGCTCCATGAGCGCATATGAAGCCCGAAGAGGCCGTGCCGGTCCAGACCCGCCGCTCCCCGATTCGTGGGATTGCGTAGCCAGCCGTCTTGTGCACGAATCCGTCCGGCAGACCGATGGGCACCTACCTCGCCATCCTCGTGCGGCTGATGCTCGATTTCCTGGCCTTGGCCGCGGCCTGCTGGCTCGTGGTCGGCGGGCTCGTGCTGGCGGACCGGCGGACGGCGCGGCGGACGCAACCCCGCCGTGACGTCCCCGCCGGGCGCGCGGCGGGGGGCGCCGCCACGGTGCGGCCCTTCGCCCTCCGTGGGCGCTCGGACGGGTCGCCGCGCCTCGCCGCACGTGCCGTCGGGCAGGTGAACCCTCCGGGGGCTTGAGCGCAGGCCGAGCACTTGCTAGCAGGCGCCATGCGCGTTCTGCTGGTTCATCCGAGCCCGCTGCTCTTCTCGGAGATATACCTGCGCCTCGAGCCCCTCGGCGTCGAGCGGGTGGCGGCGGCGGCCCAGGCGGCGGGGCACGCGGTCGAGCTGCTCGACCTCCAGGTGTTCGGGCACCGCGACTTTCACGAGACCCTCACCCGCTGGCGGCCCGACGCGGTCGGCTTCTCGCTCAACTACCTCGCCAACGTCCCCGAGGTCATCGACCTCGCGCGCGCGACGCGGCGAGCGCTCCCCGGCTGCCGGGTCTTCGTCGGCGGACACAGCGCGTCGTTCGTCGCGCGCGACCTGCTGGCGCACGCGGAGGGAGCGATCGACTGCGTCGTGCGCGGCGAAGGGGAGGGCATCACCCCGCAGGTGCTCGACGCGTTCGCGGGCGGAGCGCCGCTCGAGTCGCTGCCCGGCGTGGTCACGCCGGCGGGGGCGGGCCCGGCGCCGCTGCTGGTGGCGGACCTCGAGCGCCACCCCCCTGCGCGCCGCCTGCTGCGCCGGCGCCGGCGCTACTTCATCGGCGAGCTCGACCCCTGCGCGTCGATCGAGTTCACCCGCGGCTGCCCATGGGACTGCGCCTTCTGCAGCGCCTGGACCTTCTACGGGCGCAGCTACCGCAAGATCTCGCCCGAGGTCGCCGGCGAGGACCTCGCGGCGATCGCCGAGCCCAACGTCTTCATCGTCGACGACGTGGCGTTCATCCGTCCCGAGCACGGGATGGCGATCGCCGACGAGATCGACCGCCGCCGCATCCGCAAGCGCTACTACCTCGAGACGCGCGCCGACGTGCTCATTCGCAACCGCGAGGTCTTCGCGCGTTGGACGAAGCTCGGGCTGCGCTACATGTTCCTCGGCATCGAGGCGATCGACGAAGAGGGGCTCAAGCGCCATCGCAAGCGCGTGCACCTCGGCGACAACGAGCGTGCGCTCGAGATCGCGCGGGAGCTGGGCCTCGTCGTCGCCATCAACATCATCGCCGACCCGGACTGGGACGAGCGCCGGTTCGAGATCGTGCGCGAGTGGGCGCTCTCCGTGCCGGAGATCGTCCACATGACGGTGAACACACCGTATCCCGGCACGGAGACGTGGCTCACGGAATCCCGCCGCTTCACCACGCGGGACTACCGCCTCTTCGACGTGCAGCACGCCGTGCTGCCGACGCGGTTGCCGCTCCCGGCGTTCTACGAGCAGTTCGTGAAGACCCAGGACATCCTGAACCGCAAGCACCTCGGCTGGCGTGCGGTCTACGACGTCTTCGGGATCACGCTGCGTCTGCTCGCGCGCGGGCAGACGAACTTCGTGCGCATGCTGTGGAAGTTCGGCGACATCTACAATACGGAGCGGCTCTGCCGTGATCACGAGCAGCCGGTGCGCTACCCCCTGACGCTGCCCGAGGGCGGCGTCCCGGCGGCGACCCGTCCGGCGTCGGCCGACCTCTTCGTGCATCATCCGAGCGCCGTCGCCCTCCCGGCCTGACAGGCAGGCGGCGATCTCCCCGGATGCGTGGGAACTTTCTGCCGGGTCTGCCCGCGCGCAAGTCTGCACGGCCTCCGGCCGATACACCAAGGGATGAGGTCGCTGGCCGACGCCGCCCGGGCCGCCGGTGAGCACATCCGCTCGCTGCGTGCGGAGGGCGGCCCGCCGGAGGGCATGCTCCTGCCGGCGTTGCGCGCCGTCGTCGCGGCCGCCGGGGCGGCCGCGGGCGCCGTCTGCCGTCTCGAGCCGGAGGTGGAGGCGCTACGGCTCGCGGCCGAGGTCGGGCTCTCCGACGAGGGCTGCCGCCATCTCCGCTGGCTGCGGCCGGACGGCCCTTGGGACGTTCCGCTGCGCAGCCTGCGCGAGCAGCGGGCACAGGTGAGCGATCCGGCGAGCGGCGGGCCCGCGTCACCGCCCCTCGTCGAGCCGGTGGGTGCCCGTGCGGTCGCTTGCATCCCGCTGTTCGCGGGGGCGATACCGGCCGGCACGCTCGTCCTCGTCGGTGATCCGCACGCCTTCGACCGGGCGTGCCTCGACGATCTCGAGCCCGCGGCAGAGGAGCTGGCCGCCGTCCTCGCTGCGATCCCGGAGCCGTCCGCCGGCGAGGGCGTCGGCGCCCCGCGGCCGGCCGACGAGCCCTCCTGGCTCTGGGGCCTCGCGGAGTCGGCCTGCCGCAGCCTCGCGCCGGCGCTCCAGGAGCTGGGCAGCCTGGTCGGCCGGATCCGACCGGCCGCAGGAGACGCTGCCGTGGGATCGCCCCCGCCGGTCATCGGAAGCCTCGCGCCGCGCGAGTCGCTTCTCGAGGCGATGGCGGAGCGGGCGCTGCAGCGCATCCGGCCGGCGGTGGAGGAGCTTGCCGCCGTGGTCGAGGGGACCCGCCGGCGCGTGACCCGCGCCGCGCTCCCCGTCCGCGGCACCGTCGCGAGCCTCGGCTACGGTGGCGGCGGCGTCGAGACCGCGGCCCTCGCCGAGGTGACCGAGGAGCGTGACCGGCTCGCGGCGGAGCGTGCCGAGCTGGCGCTCGCGCAGGTCGCGCTCGAGCAGGCGCGCGCCGCGGAGGTGGGCGGGCTGATGGCGCGGCTCGCGGAGGCCGAGGCGGTAATGGTCCGCGAGCGCGAGCGCGTCGGCGAGCTCGAGCGGGCCCAGGAGGGCCTGATCGCGGAGCTGGCCGAGGCGATCACGCGGGAGCTGCGGACGCGGGAAGAGGCGCAGGCGCTCGCCGCGCGGGCCGCGGCGGACCGCGAGGAGACCCTTCAGCGCGCCCGCGAGAGCACGCAGGCGGCCGAGAGCGCCCGCGCCGCGGCTGCGGTGGAAGCCGAGGCCCTGCGGACCGCGCTCGCCCAGGCGCAGACGCTCATCATGGAGGCCGAGGACGACGCCCGTGCCGCCCGCGCGGCCTGCGACCTCCTTCAGGGCGCGGAGCAGGTCCGCAGCGCGGAGCGCGACCAGCTCGCCCACGACTTGGAGGAGGCGCGGGCGCGCGCGGTCGAGGACGCCGGTCGGCTCACGCGCCTCGAGCGCGAGATCGGGGCCCTGCACGAGGAGCGGCTGCGCCTCCAGGCGAGCGGCCGGGAGCGGGAGGCGGAGATCGCCGCCGAATGGACGGCGCGCCTGAGCGAGCACGAGGCGGCGCTGGCGCGCACCCGCGAGCGGGTGCTCGAGCTCGAGCGCGCCCACGATCTCCTCGCCGAGCGGCTCGCGGCGGCCGTGAGTCGGGAGGAGCGCGCGCAGGAGGAGCTGCAAGCGGTGACCGCGCGGGCCGCGGCCGGCCGGGAGGAGACCCTCGCGCGCGCCCGCGAGAGCACGCAGGCCGCCGAGAGCGCCCGCGCGGCCGCGGCGGCCGAGGCCGAGGCCCTGCGCGCCGCGCTCGCGCAGGCCCAGGCCGTGATCATGGAGGCCGAGGACCAGGCCCGGCAGGCCCGCGTGCGCGAGGACGAGGCCCGCGCGGAGCTCGGGCGACTCGAGCAGGACCTGCGCGCGGCCCAGGAGGAGCGCAACCGGCTCGAGGTCGCCGCGCACGAGAAGGAGCGCACGCTGCGCGCCCACTGGACCGCCCGCCTGAGCGACCGGGAGACGACGGCGACGCAGCAGCGCGAGCAGATCGCGGCGCTGGAGGCGGCGCAAGCCGAGCTGGTTCGCGACCTGGGGGCGGCGGCGGCGCGCGAGCAGCGCGCGCGCGAGGAGCTCGAAGCGCTCGCCGCGCGCGCCGCGGCCGACCGGGAGGAGACCCTCGCGCGCGCCCGCGAGAGCACGCAGGCCGCCGAGAGCGCCCGCGCGGCCGCGGCGGCCGAGGCCGAGGCCCTGCGCGCCGCGCTCGCGCAGGCCCAGGCCGTGATCATGGAGGCCGAGGACGAGACCCGGCAGGCCCGCGCGACCGCCGACCGGGCGCGTGCCGAGGCCGCGGCGGTGGGCGCCGAGCGCGCGAACCTCCAGGAGAGCCTCGAGGCCGCCCGGGCGCGCGAGGCGGAGGTCAGCAGCCAGCTCGCCACCCTCGAGTGCGACCTCGCCGCCCTCCACGAGGAGCGCGCCCGGCTCGCCGCGCTCGCCCGCGAGCAAGAAGCCGAGATCACCGCCGAGTGGACGGCCCGTTTGGCCGAGCAGGAGACGTTGGTCGCCGCCGAGCGCGAGCGGATCGCCGAGCTCGAGCGGGCGCACGTGCGCCTCAGCCGCGACCTCGCCGAGACGACCGCCCGCGAGCAGAAGGCCCGCGAGGAGCTCGAGGCGCTCGCCGCGCGCAGCGCCACCGACCGGGAGGAGACGCTCGCGCGCGCCCGCGAGAGCGTGCAGGCGGCGGAGGCCGCCCGCGCCGTTGCCGCCGCCGAGGCGGAAACCGTCCGCGCTGCGCTTGCCCAGTCCCAGAGCGTGATCCTCGAGGCCGAAGACCAGGCGCGGCAGGCGCGCGCCGAGCTGGAGCGCCTCCAGGCCGAGGGCGCCACGGTGGGCCGCGAGCGCGAGGAGCTGCGCGATGCGCTCGAGGAGGCCCGCGCGCGCGCCGCGGAGGCGGAGAGCCGGCTCACGCGCCTCGAAGGCGAGGTCGAGTTCCTGCGCGAGGAGCGCGCCCGGCTCGAGGCGGTGGCCCAGACGGCGCACCAGCAGGTGTTCGCGAGCGGCGGCGGGGCGCGGCAGGCGCCGCCGGCCATGCCGCCGCGGCCGACGGCCGCCGCCGCGCGCAAGCCCGATGCCGCGGCCAATCGGCGGGTGGCGGTCGTCGACAGCGAAGCGGCGGCCACGGGTGACGGCGCCGACGTCGCCGTCACGAAGCCGGGGGACGACCTCGGCGAGCGGCTGCGGCAGCTCGATCCGGGCACGGTGCTCGTCAACCTCGCCGCGCCGGGCGCGCTCGCCGCGCTCGCCGCCGCGCGCGCCGCGGGCGTCACCGTGCGGGCGCGCGGCTACCTCGGGGTGCCGGGATCGCCCCAGGCCGTGGCGCTCGGCGGCATCGAGGTGGGCGCCCGCCCCCTCGACGGGCGCGCGCTGGCCGCGCAGATCGCGGCCGGCGCAGCGCAGGGCACGCGCGTCCTCGCGGCGGGGTCGGAGGCCGACGCGTTCCTCGCGCTGCGCCAGGCGCTCACCCGCCACGGCGTCTCCGTGTCGATCGCCTGGGATGCCAAGCAGGCAACCGATCTCCTCGCGATGGTCCGGCCGCAGATCGTGGTGCTCGACCTGGGGCTTCCGCCCCGCAACGGCTACGGCCTCGTGGCGCAGCTCGCGACCGTCCAGCCGCTTCCCGACCTCGTGTGCATCCTGCGCGACGAGGATCCGGCCGAGGGCTTCGCCGCCGAGCTGCCGGCGCTGCTCGCGGGCCCCAAGGCTACCACGCTCGAGCGCGTGATCGCCGGGGCCCGCGGGCGGGCCTGAGCGGGATCAGAGCGTCCCGAGCTGCTGGAGGGCCATTCCGGCCGTGTCGGTAATCTCGGTGGCGAGGGTCGCGTCGATCTTGTGGCCCTCGGCCTTGCGGACCTTGTTCATGAACGCCTGGAGGGCCGCGTGCGCCTTGTGCACCTTCGTCGCCTTGTGCTTGCCGCTCGCCGTCTCGACGAGGTGGGTGACCTTGCCGAGCTGGCCCTTGAGCGCGCGGCCGAGCGCAGCGCTGCGGATGGCCCCCGGCGACGCGGTGTCGAGCAGCGTCCCCACGCGACCGAGCAGGCACATCACGCCCGCCGCGCCGGGCTCGTCCTCGTAGGCGCAGACGCCGGCCGCACAGTGGCCGACCATGCATTCGCCGCCCGCGGTGCACTCCGCGTCGGTGGCGCACGGGGTCTGTGCCGGAGGCAACGTGGTGGTGGTCGTCACGTGCGGGAGGGTCGTGCTGGTCGTGGAGGTCCGCGGGATCGTGGTGGTCGTGGTGGTCGTGCCGCGGGGCAGCGTGGTCGTGGTGGTCGTGCCGCCGGCCATGGTCGTGGTCGTCGTGCTCGTGGTGGTGGTGGTGGTCGTGCAGGCGGGGTTCGGGCCGAGCAGCACCTGCGGCGGCGGCGTGAAGGTCGCTCCGGTGAGCGTCGGCTGCGCCGACGACTGGATGCAGTTCGGGCTCTGCGCGCACGGGTTCAGCACGAACACGGGAAGGGTCGTCGTGGTGGTCCCGCCGGGGATGGTGGTGGTGGTGGTCGTGGTCGTGGTGTCGGCCGTCACCGTTCCCGCGATCGCCGTCGTCCCACAGCTCTGGAAGAGGTTGAAGCCGCTCCAGCCCGTCGACGAGATCACGCTTCCCGCCTGGACGTTCAGGCTCTGGGATGCCACGAGGTTCACCTCGCCGCCGTCCGCGCCCTGCGCCTTGGTCCCCGGGTCGTCGGTGAGGAGGTGCGCGGCGCTCGTCACCACGATGCTCGGCGCCTCGACCTGGATCTCCCCGACGCCGCCACGGGCGTCGACGAGGGGGCTCTCGAGCGTGAAGGTGCCGAGGGCCGTGCCGTCGAAGATGCCTCCGCTCGCCTGGAGCGGGGGACCGCTGACGTCGATCGCCCCGGTCACGTCGGCGCTCGGGCCGCCGTCGAGGCAGACCATGCCGCCGGAGCCGACGTCGCCCTGAGCGTCGGCGGAGCCCTGGGCCTGGATCGCACCCCGCACGACCAGCGGGCCGTTCGTGGAGCTCAGGCTGACGCAGCCGCCGCTGCCGCCGGGACCGCCCTGCGCCTGGATCGGCGCCGTCGCGCTCACGGTGAGCGCGCCCGTCGCCACGTTGCACACGTTACCGCCGTCGCCGGCGGAGCCGGCCGGCCCGGCCCCCTGGACGTTCTCCTTGCCCTGCATGATCACGTTGCCGTCCGCGGTGAGCATGATCATGCCGCCGTAGCCGCCGCCGTTGCTGCTGCTCGCGTCGAGGGGTCCGACCTGCACGTTGAGATGAGCGTCCATGGAGATGCAGCCGCCGTCGAAGGCACCACCCTGGGCGGTGATCTCGTTGGCCACGACGACCTGGCCGCTCTGGCTGACCAGGCACACGTCGCCGCCGCCACCCTGGCTGCCGCTGTCGGCGCGGACGTTGTCCGCGGCGGCGTTGATCTCGATGTCGCCCGACGCCGTCACGTTGATCACGCCACCGTCGGAGTTGGTGTCCGTGCCGTGCGCGTCGACGATGCCGTTGAGCACGACCTTGCCGTTGGCGCTCGTGAGGTCGACCTCGCCGCCGCCGCCCACGGCGGAGTTACCCGACACGTCGATCTTGCCGTTGGACCTGCCGACCGCCTCCACCGTGATGTCGCCGCTCGTATTGACGGAGAGCAGGCCGCCGTTGGCCGTGAGCTTGCCGCCCGCGGCGACGTCGAGGCTCGTGGCGTCGATGGTGGCCACGCCGCTGCCGGCGTCGAGGGTGCCGCCGTTGGCGATCACCAGCGCCCAGCTCGTGCCGTGGAACGTCGTGAAGTCGAGCGTGGAATCGTTGTTCACGTGCGCCGTGCCGGTGACGGTGCACGTCCCCGCGGCGCAGTTGCAGGGCTTCCCCGCCGGCGCGCCGTTGACCGAGCAGATGTCCGACACCTGCGTCGGCGGCAGGGTGGTCGTCGTCGTGCTGGTCGTCGTTGTCGTCGTGCTGGTGGTCGCGGTGGTGCTGGTGGTCGTGGAGGTGCTG